>WNFX01000722.1_pt1 | contig 50715 bp, 51 predicted proteins | sample 5400111 | NCBI WGS metagenome assembly WNFX01 (sample SAMN13153363, study PRJNA577476) | soil metagenome | isolation source: 40 cm soil or saprolite under grassland replicate 1 | place: USA:California | collected 2016-06-15
GACATTGTCTCTGATGAAGAGTGGCAGCGGCTCCTTAATCGGATTCCGCTCAAACGTCCCGCGCGGACGGAAGAGATCGCCTCCGCACTCGAATTTTTATTGCAAAACGAGTATATTACTGGACAGACCATTGTGGTCGATGGTGGATATGCGTTAATATAATCGGTGGTTGAGTAGCCTCGTATGTGCTTGGCGGGGCGTATCGAAATCACCAGTTTCATTCATAATATAATTTTTCACGAAGCGGTTGGTCTCGATACGTGGCGCGAGGCGCCACTACTCGACCAACGACCAAAAGGAACCTCAAATGTCCGAAATCACCAACCTCGCTGAAAAACTTAAATCTGAAGGCGAGAAATTTACTTCCATTTTTATTGGCTTAACGGAAGAACAATGGAAGACAGAAGTCTATACTGAAGGTGCAACATGGACAATTCGTAATGTGCTTTCACACTTCGTCACTTCTGAGCGTGCATTGATTAAACTCTTTGAGCAAATTCGTCAAGGCGGCGCAGGCTCCTCAGAAGATTTTTCGATTGACCGTTACAATGCTGCTATGCAGGCGAGAACAAAAGAATTGACGCCAGGAGAATTGCTCGAGCAATACAAAACGATCCGTGCTGAATCAGTGGCTTGGACATCAGGCTTATCCGAAGTCACCCGTTTTTGGGTCAGACGACGATCCGTGAAATGATCAAGATGTTATATATCCATAATCTGACTCATTATCGTGATATGAGGAAAGCGCTCAAGTAGTCACGTAAACAAGTAGACAAGGAAACAAGTTATATTGAACACGCGACCCTCTACGATCGACAGCCCACTGATTACTGTTCACTTCTAACTGATAACCATGCATCTCCCTCCCTTTAAACTCGAACGTTACTTTGCTAAGTACGAATTCAACACTGAATATCTGCTCTGCTCCTCAGATTGCGAATCCATATCTGTTGCGGATCTGCTCACGATGGAAAAGGGCGCGGCGGAAAGATTCCAACGGGTCTGGTTAGGCTATACCGAGTCACAGGGAAGTCCTTCCTTGCGCGCTGAGATTTGCAAACTTTATGAGACGATTCAGCCCGAAGATATTCTCATCCATACAGGGGCACAGGAAGCGATCTTTCTCTTCATGTTTGCCGCTTTCAAAGAACATGATCATGTTATTGTTCATTCGCCTGGATACCAATCGCTAGCGGAAGTTGCCCGCGCCGCAGGCTGTGATGTCAGTCTGTGGCAAGCGCGTGAAGAAAATGGATGGGCACTCGACCTCGATGAACTCCGTCACCTTATGCGAACAGACACGAAAGCGATCATTATCAACATCCCGCATAATCCAACAGGTTATCTGATGTCTCGCACGGATTATGCTGCCGTGCATAAGTTCGCGCAAGAAAATAGTCTTCTCTTATTTTCCGATGAGGTATATCGAGAGTCTGAATATGATCCAGCGACTCGTCTCCCGGCTGCATGTGACATGGGCGACCATGCTATCTCTCTTGGTGTAACTTCTAAGACTTACGGGCTTGCAGGCTTGCGTATCGGATGGATAGCCACGAAGAACAAAAAAATCTATGATAGCATAGCTGGCCTCAAAGACTACACTACGATCTGCAACTCTGCTCCGAGCGAGTTTCTCGCCGAAGTCGCGATGCGTAACAGATATAAACTCTCTGAGCGTAATCTTGGTATCATCAAAGATAACTTAACCGTGATGGATGATTTCTTCACTCGTCACACTGACTTGTTCTCATGGGTGCGTCCACAAGCAGGTTCGATGGCTTTCCCGCGCTTGCTCAAAGGTGATGTTGAAGAATTTTGTGATAGGCTTGTAAAGAAAGCAGGTGTTATGCTTTTACCTGGTTCGATTTACGATGACTCGAATAATCACTTCCGCCTTGGGTTGGGAAGAAAGAATCTCCCACAAGCAGTTGAAAGATTCGAGGAGTATTTAAGCAAAGCATGAATTTTATGTTTTGGCTAATAAGAGCAAAATAAATTGAGGAAAACTCATTCATATATTATGTTTCGTAATCTTCTTAGACTCTCCCGCCCTCTACACTTCCTTCTCGCCGCGCTGACGTATTTCCTCGGCGCGAGCATTGCCAATTATCTCGGCAAGCCTTTCCGCACAGATTCTTTCTGGCTCGGTCTCCTTGCTGTCCTTCTCGCGCAGATGAGCATGAATCTTCTAGCAGAGGTTTTTCGACCAATCAATGAACCTCTCATCGAAGGCGAGACTCGCAAAGACCGGCTTACGTTTCGTAATAATGCGCTTTACGTTTCAATCGCTTCGCTAACAGTCAACGCTGTAATTGCGTTCATTCTTTATAACGATAATCATCTTTCCATTTCAGCTCTCTTCTTTCTTCTGCTTTCCCTCATTCTGATTCTTACCTACTCCATTCCTCCTTTTCGCTTTATCAATCGTGGATTTGGCGAGTTTCTCCTTGCAGTACATCTAGCATATGTTATTCCTTCTATCGCATACATCCTACAATCTGGTGAAACTCATCGCTTTCTGCTCATTACCCTTCCGCTTACATTCTTAGCTTTTGCCTATTTCATCATCATGGATTTTCCATCCTTTGCATCTGACGGCAAATACAACCGCAATACTTTTCTAACCCGCCTTGGGTATGAACGCGTTGTGCCTTTACATCATCTTTTTGTACTCCTTTCTTATCTTTTCTTTTTATCATCACCGGTTTTTGGTTTGTCACTTTCCCTTCTTTGGCCTGCCTTTCTCACGCTGCCCTTCGCCCTCTTCCAAATCTTCCAGCTTCGCAACATTTCCCTCGGTGCTCCTGTCAATTGGACTCTCCTCACAGTGACCGCTCTCTCCGTATTTGGGCTTACTGCTTATTTCTTGAGCTTGACGTTCTGGCTTCGATAGACGCATGCCCGAGTTTTTGACTCTTCTTCCTCCTGATGAAGCTCGCGGCCTTCTCCTTGCGCATCTTTCACAGCCAATCACTGATTCTGAATTAATAGACGTTCCCTCATCTCTAGGTCGCGTTCTCGCGGAGGATATTACTGCGCCGCATCCCTTGCCCGATTTTCAACGCTCCACTGTGGATGGTTACGCAGTCCGCGCACATGATACGCATGGCGCAAGTGACTCCTTACCAGCATACCTCAATCTGATCGGTGAAATCCCAATGGGTGATGCACCAGCGTTCGAGATTGGTGCGGGTCAATGCGCGTTGATCCATACAGGCGGCATGTTGCCTAATGGAGCCGACGCGGTGGTGATGTTGGAATATACCCAACGAACGAATGAACCTCGCGAAAGTTCAAAAACCTTCGCGAGGTTAAACGAAATCGAAAGCTTCCGAGCCGTCGCTGAGGGTGAGAACGTGATACTCGTCGGTGAAGATGTGGCTCAGGGACAAAGGATCCAGGCCAAGGGGAGTCTGATGCGCCCCGCTGAACTTGGCGGACTCATGGCGTTAGGGATCCTCAAAGTCAAGGTGGTGAGAAAGATTCGAGTCGGACTGATTTCTACAGGCGATGAAGTGATCGATCCTAGTCAATCGCCGAGACCGGGTCAGGTCCGCGATGTCAATTCATATACATTGTCAGCTTTGGTCGAAAAATCTGGTGGAGCTGCAAAGCGATATGGCATCATTTCTGATGAGTTTGATTTGCTGAAAGATGCCACAGCGACGGCACTCTCCGAATGTGATGTTGTAATTATCACGGCAGGTTCATCTGCTTCTACACGCGACATGACTGCAGATGTTATTCGCGCATTGGGCGTGCCAGGTGTGTTGGTACATGGCATCAATACGCGTCCCGGTAAGCCAACGATTTTAGGTGTGTGCAATGGAAAGGCAATGATTGGGCTGCCTGGGAATCCTGTCAGCGCTTTGGTGAATGGATATTTATTTGTAGTGCCCGTGATTGAAAAATTATTGGGCGCGTTACCGAGACCGAAAGCAACCGTGCTTGCACGATTAACTGTGAACTTATCCTCTCAGGCGGGCCGTGAGGATTGGTGGCCCGTGAAGCTTCACCGCTCTCCCTCTAGGAGAGGGGGCGGGGGTGAGGTCGATGCCGAACCAATCTTCGGCAAGAGCAACTTAATCTTTACTCTAGCCTCTGCAGATGGTTTATTGCGCATTCACCCTGATGCGACCGGGTTGTCTGCCGGCGAGATAGTGGAAGTTCTTCTAATTTAAGCTATCCTCTTCCTCATCGTCGAATTCGTCATCCTCAAAATCATATTCTTCTTCCAAGTCTTCAGGAGAGATAATGTCCAGGTCTACTCGGTTTTGTTCAAAAGCCTCATTGATGGCTGGATAAAGTTCTTCGACCGCTTCCATATTGTCCAGAAACGAAATAATGTAACCATTTAGCGTGGGATCGAAGGTCTTAGTGTCCCGCAACATCTTTTCAAAGCCTTTGACAACTTTGTTGTGTAACACTTCGTTTTCATCTGTCATCACGTACAAGCCTTCTGCAGCGAGACCTCGCCGTTTTGCAGATGCAGAATGGTCTTCAAGGATCATCCAGAGCATGGGTTCAACCTCCCTGCCCATATCTGCCCAGATGTGCGGCAGATGGTCGGAAAGCCAGTCATTTTCAAAGTCTGCGAGTTCAGCTAGCGCGGGGGCGGAGTCCCATGCTTGCAGGTTGCCAAGAGCGTGGATCGCGTGCCAGGGCGCCCAGCTTGCACTCTCCGAGGGCCAGCCATTCAGAAGGCCGGGGTCAAGCGCCATTCGTGTCAGCGCCGGGACGAATTTCTTCCAATCTAAATATTCTTCCTCATCTGCAAACTCATAGGACTTATTCAAGTTATCTCCCCATTCAAGCAATTCGGCAATAGGCATAGGGTAAGATGAGGACCGAGGCGCATCGAAATCAGCAGAGCGCGGTGGAATTGCCGGAGGAGTAATGTCTTCCCAATCTCGCCAACCTATGATTAGAAGTCTTTCCAGTTCTGCTTCGTCGCCAGTGGGGTTCGCGTTTTCGCCGCGCAAGGTTTCTGTGAATTGTCTTGCATGCCTCTCGTAAAGCTCATCAAGTTCTTTGGCTGTGTAAAATGTCAATCCTGCGCCAAAGCGTGCATAGCGAAGGCGATAATCCCGGTAACTCCTGGCGTCATCTGCTACGCGGGATGGGACATCCACACTTTCCTTGAATACTTTTTCTGCCCGCAAGAATTCATCTTTCCCATATTTTTTTAATAACTCGTGGTAACGCGAGTCATCAGGCGATACTTGCATTACCGCAAGGCTTATCAACCCGAAGCCTAGTTGGTTACGGAGTTGAATGATCTTCTCTCGATCCTCCGGTGATGGATATCCCGTACGATGTTTAAGCCACTCTATTTGATGATCCGGAGCTTGTTTTTCTTGATGTGGTTTACGTCTGCTCATCTGATTTCCTTTTCTGTTTTATTCCAAAGACTTAGAAGTTTGTTGTTGCCACGGTAATTTTTCTAAATCCACATTCCCACCACTTAAGATCATGCCCACTTTCAATCCACTTAGGTCGATCTTCTTTTCCCACAACACGCCAACAGCCACAGCAGAGGATGGTTCGATGATGATCTTGGCGCGCTCCCAAATAAATTTCATCGACTCAATAATTCCCTGTTCACTGACCGTGACAATTTGCTCGACGCGCTTCTGAATAATGGGGAATGTTAGCGTACCAAGCGATGTCAGCAAACCATCTGCAATGGTTTTTGGATTCACTGATGGAATGATTTCTCCGGCCTTGATCGAACGATATGCATCATCTGCCATCTCAGGCTCTGCTCCGATAACACGGATTTCTTTTTTGATCTCTGTTGCCGCGATAGACGTGCCACTCAACAGTCCACCTCCACCTATGGGCGCGATGATTACATCAAGATCTGGAATATCCTCCAATAATTCAAGGGTCGCAGTTCCCTGTCCCGCGATGACATGCTCGTCGTTGTAGGGATGAACGACTATCGCCCTGGTTTCTTCGACGACTTTTGCAAGCGTCGCTTCACGCGCCTCCAAAGTTGGTTCACAAAAAGTGATTTTCCCACCATAACCCGCCACTGCGGCTTTCTTCACTGCCGGCGCGTTGTTCGGCATAACGATATATGCGGGAATGCCGCGTAACTTAGCTGCTAACGCCAAAGCCTGCGCGTGGTTTCCAGAGGAGTGAGTGGATACGCCGCGCGCGGCTTCTTCATCACTGAGTGAAAACACGGCATTGCAAGCGCCCCGAAACTTGAACGCGCCGACCTTCTGCAAGTTTTCGCATTTGAGAAATACTGGTGCGCCAACTTTTTCATTTAGAGTTTCACTGGTTAATACAGGCGTGCGATGTGCATAGGGCTTGATCCGTTTTGCTGCTGTACAGATGTCATTGAGGGTAGGGGCCACTGGATTAATATCCTCTCTCAAAATCAACTTGATACTTTAAAGCCTTACCTTCAATATATCGATAATAGTTTTCCACAAATAATTTTGTCAGATTTTCTGGATAGCTGATTGCGGATGTATGAAATGTCATATAGAGGTTTGGCGTTCTCCAGAAAGGATGATCCTCAGGCAATGGTTCTTTTTCGAACACATCCAGCACCGCGGCAGCGAGTTTGCCTTTATTCAACGCTTGAACCAACGCAGATTCATCTACTGCATTTCCGCGTCCAACATTGATAAGGATTGCCTGAGATGGCAAATTGCTGAGTAACTGCGCGTCGACAATCTTATTCGTATCTTTTGTCCTGGGCAAAATAATGACAAGATAATCCAACCCGTCCGCGAATTTTAGTAAATCAATCTCATGATAGTATTTATCTACATCTGTACTTATTTCGCTTTCCCGCGTAAAGCCCCTAACGATCATTCCAAAATGTTTTGCTGTGCTTGCAAGGTGAGCACCAATCGAGCCGACGCCCAGCAAGCCGATGGTCTTGCCGCGCAAAACACCCGATTCTGGTCGCTGCCATTGCATGGACTGTTGAGTCTTGATCCGCTCAAGTATTTTCTTTTCAAAAAAAAGTAAATACCCAAACACGTATTCAGACATCAGTTCGCCAAACACGCCGCGGGCATTGGTAAGGACATAGTTGCGGCGAGGAGGGAGATCAACTAGAGGCTCAACTCCCGCGTAAATGGACTGGGCCCACTTCAGCGTAGAAAGCGCCGGCAGCGCATCCCGAATCAATTTTGGCTCGCCGAGAACAATGTCGCAGTCTGTAGATTGATTAGCAATTTCCAGATTTGGTAAATTCTCACTTTGGATAAGTTTGATGTATTCACCTGCATCTCGAGATAAGATCATGAGTTTAGGCATAATGTTTCAATTATAACCATGCACTCCGTCTCAAAACGTCCCGAAGGTTTCTTTGAAAAACACTATTGCGCCGTTCAAACCTTCGGGACGTTACGTAACGATTAAAACAAAGAGCCGTGCATTTTAAAATGCACGGCTCTTTGCTCTTATAGTTTGATTACGTCTGGAAGATTAGGTGCGGCGCACTAAACCTACCAAGAACAGCAGGACGACAGCGCCCAATATGGCAACGATGAGACTGGTAAGGTTGAAGCCTGTCACGCCTTGGGCACCAAAGGCGTTCATAATGAAACCGCCGATGAGAGCACCAACGATACCCACGACAATGTTCGCGAGGGCTCCCATCTGTGCGTTCCGTCCCATGATGATACTTGCAATCCATCCAGCGATGGCACCGAAGATGATCCATAGGATCCAATTCATTACCATTTCTACCTCCGAGTGAATAGATTAAGGCTTGGTCAATTCATACTTGGCGGGCATTACGTTCCCGCTCATTGTAAGAAACGAAAACAACAATAGATTGTTACGTTTCTCTTCCTACACTATTACAACACTCAGGACGCAGAAGGTTTCGGGCTACAGAAGATATTCTCAGAGTGATTTTACCTGCGCCTTAGCCCCAATATGGTTGTCAAAATTCCTGTCAAAAAAGAGGCAGCTATCATTCCAACAAAAATCCGGGCAGTTTGACGGTTTTCTCTTTCCAGCTTGTCTTCCCTGCTTGTAATCGCAGAGGTAACAGGAATGGCGAGTTGTGGCTTAAATTCTTTGATGGGTTTTCGCCCAGGTTGTGAAGTCTCTATGTATGGGGCAGACACTCCTCCCCCCTCGGCGATGATTTTCGAACCATAATTGTTTGCGTAGACTTGCGTGAATTCCGCACCAAACAAGAGGATTTGAGCAGAGTAGTAGATCCAGACCAGCAACAGAACTAACGAGCCTGCCGCGCCGAAGGAAGATGCGATGGCGCTATTACCCAGGTAAAGTCCAATCAGCAATTTGCCTAACGAAAAGAAAACAGCAGTCACAAAGGCTCCCAGCCAAACGTCGCGCCACGCGATCTCAGCATCTGGCAGGATTTTATAGATCAGGGCAAACAAGATAGTGATTACTCCAATGGAGATAATCAAGTTCAGCGACTGCAAAATAAATTCAGAGAGGGGAAACGCATTTCGGATAGTGGTTTGGGCTGCTGAGAGGCCCGCACTGATAACAAGCGAAACAAGCAAAAGAAATCCAATCCCTAAAATCATCGTGAAAGAAAGGAAACGATCAACAATCACTTTCTTGATGGATTGAAGAAAACCATTCGTCTCTTCTTCTTCAATATCCCAGATGGTGTTGAGCGCGTTATGTAGTTCATTGAAAACACCCAACGCACCAAATAGCAGTGTAATAATTCCAATAATTGTGGCGGTGATCCCTTTAGCCGGATTGCTAGCGCTCGCGAGCAAATCTGAAACGAATCTCGCTCCATCCACGCCGACCAAGCTCTGAATCTGGTTCATCACTTGCTGCTGGACAGCTTGTTGTTGCCAGAAAAGGCCTGTGACGGCGATCACAATGATCAGCAGGGGAGCAAGGGAAAAAATCGTATAGTATGCTAGCGCGGCAGATAAGCGGGAAGCTTTATCTTCCTTCCAGCCCTGGTAAGTAAGTTTCAGTAGATTGGGTAGATTCGAGAATAATTTTCTCATTTCACAATCAAACTGCTTTCTGCTTGGGCAAACTTCAAATGCTATTTCGATCTAAGCTACCAATATGATTGGTAATTGTTATAAACCCAAAATGACTGTAGCAAAATAGAAAATATCCCCACCATATGGCAGGGACTTTTGTTTCTTCAATTGAACTTCTTAATGATTACTTTCTAATTGTCGCATCCCGCTCGGGTCCTACTCCAATCCACTTCACAGGGACTTCAGTCGCGTGTTCGATCATCTTTATATAGGCTTGCGCATTCACCGGCAATTCGTCAAATGATCTTGCCTGGCTGATATCCTCTTGCCAACCTTTGACGGTTTGGTACACAGTTTCAACATCTTCCAGCCCATATGCATCCACGTCGGCATATCTAATAGATTGTCCGTTCAGTTTATAGCCAGTGCAGACCTGAATTTCATCTAATCCGCTTAATACATCCAACTTTGTTAGACACAATTCGGTGACTCCGCTCAATTGCACAGCTGTTCGCACAATTTCCAAATCTAACCAGCCGACTCTGCGCGTACGGCCCGTCGTTGCAGCGGTCTCCGCGAATTTTTTATAGACTTCGCTCTCGGTATCATGTATTTCGGTTGGTAGCGGTCCCGCGCCGACGCGTGTGGTGTAAGCTTTTGTCACACCGATAACATTCGTGATGTAGCGCGGTGGGATTCCGAGTCCAGCCGAAGCCGCGGAAGGAATCGTCGTCGAAGCGGTTACGAATGGATAGGTCCCCCAATCAGTATCCAAAAATGTTCCCATGGCTTGCTCGAGCAAAAAGTTTTTATTCGCCTTCAATCCGTCTTGCACGATCCCGAACAACTCATGAATGTAGGGTCGCAAGCGCGCGTAATACTCGCCATATGTTTCGCGCACTTCTTCATACTTCAGCATCCCTCCGCCCAGCGCGACGATGATTTTATTCTTCAGTTCCATTTGAACTTTCAAGCGTGACTCAAACATCTCGTTCGCAAAATCACTCCATCTAATGCCGTTATAGCTGACCTTATCTGCAAACACGGGTCCAATGCCACGGCGCGTCGTGCCTGTTGCGCCTGCACCTTTTGCTTCCTCATACAAGCCATCCAAGATCTTGTGATAAGGCATAATCAAATGCGAACGTGGCGAAATCCATAACCGTTCTTCTACGCCGACCCCCGCTTTATTCAGTAGATCGATTTCATTGAGCAAAACCTCTGGATCAATCACAACGCCGCCACCAATCAGTCCCACTGTGTTCTGTGCAAAAATCCCTGAAGGCACTAGATGAATCTTAAATGTCCCATACTCATTGATCACCGTATGCCCCGCGTTATTTCCGCCGTTGAATCTTGCCACATAATCTACTTGCTCTGAGAGGTAATCGACTACCTTGCCCTTGCCCTCGTCACCCCATTGCGTGCCGATCACTGCTGTGACTGTCATGCGACCTCCGATATTTGATAATTCGATTTTCGAATATAGATTATCGAATTATCTCATCTACTAACTGGATTGCCAGGCCAATATACGACTCGGGTGATAAAGATTGCAAGCGAGCCCTCGTTTCTTCATCTACATCTAACGACTCAACCCAAAGCCGATAACTGCTCTCGTTTAATACGCGCCCTCGTGTCTCGGACTTAAGTGACTCATACGCGTCACTTCGACCCGCCGCGCGGAGAATCGTCTGCGCGCCCTCACTGACGACTTCCCAATGTTCGTTCAGCTCTTGTCTAATTTTTTCTTCATCCGCTTCAACACGATTCATGCCGCGTGTGATGTTGTTCCACGCGAGCAAAGCGTGACCCAATGCAACGCCAAACGTTCTGCGGACGGTTGAGTCAGATAAATCTCTTTGTAACCTTGAAATTGGCAATTTCTGTCCGTAGTGGGTGAGCAGTGCATTTGCGATTCCAAGATTGCCTTCCGCATTCTCGAAGTCAATCGGATTCACTTTCTGTGGCATCGTTGAAGAACCGATTTCACCTTCAACAACTTTTTGTTTGAGAATCCCATCACTGATGTATCTCCAAATATCTTGCGCGTAGTCAATAAGGATGATGTTGGTTAATTTGATGGAATCAAAATAACGAATCCAATTGTCATATGGCAAGATTTGCGTTGTAAACAAATTAGGTTCAAGATCAAAACTTTGGATAAATTCTTTGCTGAATGAAACCCAGTCAATGTTTGGCGAGGCGGATTGCAATGCATTAAAGTTGCCAACTGCACCTGTCAATTTGGCTTCGAATTTGTGATGAGCGAGTTCGTCGCGGCATTTATTGAGGCGCGCAAGATATACTGCGATCTCTTTGCCTAACGTTGTCGGCACAGCGGGCTGACCATGAGTCCGCGCGAGGAGGGAGAGGGAGCGATATTTCTTCACGAAGTCACGTAATGAACTGATGAGATTGTCTAATGCAGGGAGCAAGACTTGATCGCGAGAGTCTTTTAGCACAATGGCTTGCGCGATGTTATTGATATCTTCAGATGTCAAGCCGAAATGAATAAAAGAAATTATTTGGAGTGCAGGAGCGACCTCCTGCGCCGACAGCAAGCTGTCCGACTCCATAATCTTATCCCGCAGAAAATATTCAATTGCTTTGACATCGTGCCGCGTGGTCTTTTCATACTCCCGGATCTTGTGCGCATCGTCATCTGTGAACGAGTTCAGGGCGGCACGCTCGGAATTAGTCAAAGGGCGGACCAAGCTTGTTTTGGAAAGAGCAGATAGAAAGTCCAGTTCGAGGCGTACACGAGTACGCAGATAAGCAAATTCGGAGAAGAAGTCTCGAAGAGGGGAAGTCTCGTTTTCGTAGCGTCCATCCAGAGGCGAAAGCGCGTGTAAAGCCATTATCAAGCATTATAATTCGAGCGACTTAAATAAAGAGGAGTAACGATGAAAATTTTGCCTGAAACGACTTTGACTTATGATGATGTTCTGCTCGTCCCCCAATACTCTGATGTAGACTCGCGGCGTACCCTTTCGACAAAGAGTTGGTTGACCAAGAAGATTGTCTTGCAGATGCCAATCGTTTCCGCGAACATGGATGTGGTCACTGAAAGCGAGATGGCAATTACAATGGCGCGTGAAGGCGGGATTGGTATCATTCATCGCTTTATGACGATCGCTGAACAAGCTCGACAGATCGGACGCGTGAAGAAAGCCGAATCATTCATTGTAGATAAGCCAATCACGCTGACAGAATCACACACGGTGGGCGACGTGAAGCGCATCGTGGACGAAACGGGCACAGGTGGAATTCTGATCTTGGATAAAGATGAAAAATTGATCGGCATTGTTTCGACGCGTGACTTGTTGTTTGAAAGTAATGATGAAGAGCCAGTAACTGCGATCATGTCGAAAGATGTGCATACCGCTTTACCCAATACATCGTTGAAAGATGCGGAACGATTGTTGCATGAATACCGCGTTGAAAAGTTGCCGTTGGTGAATGGCGATGGCAAAGTGGCGGGACTTGTGACATTGAAAGATATTATGAAAATCACACAATTCCCAAAAGCGACAAAAGATTCCAGGGGACGTTTGTCTGTTGGCGCGGCGGTGGGCGTGCGCGATAAGGAAATGCGCCGCGTGGAAGCTGTCCTCGAAGCGGGTGCAGATTGTATTGTCGTGGATATCGCTCATGGCGATTCGCAACTTGAAATAGAGATGATCAAAAATATTTCTAAGCATTTCCCTGAGGCACAGATCATTGGCGGAAATGTCGCAACGGCCGATGGAACAGAGCGACTGATCGACGCGGGCGCGGATGCGGTGAAGGTTGGCGTGGGGCCCGGGTCGATCTGCATCACGAGGATTGTCGCGGGTTCAGGTGTGCCGCAGTTGACCGCGGTGATTGAATGCGCAGAAGCCGCACGTGAATATGGGATTCCAATTATTGCCGATGGAGGGATTCGTCAGCCTGGAGATTTGGCGAAGGCAATTGCTGCTGGTGCACAAACTGCGATGATTGGCAGTCTGCTTGCTGGCACTGATGAAAGCCCTGGACTCATCATGACGCGCAAAGGTCATCGTTACAAAGCCTCACGTGGCATGGCTTCGCTTGAAGCAAACATTGAACGCAACAAACGCGAGGGAAACGACCTAACCCAGGAAGAAATCGAAGATTACGTTGCTGAAGGTGTAGAAGCGGCTGTCCCGTATCGTGGAAAAGCACGTGAAGTGTTGACTCGGTTAGTTGGTGGTTTGCAATCAGGAATGAGCTATAGCGGCGCGCACTCGATTGAAGAATTTCAACAAAAGGCGATCTTTGTGCAAATGACTGGCGCTGGGCTGAAAGAGTCAGGTCCGCATGATGTGGAAGTTTTGACTTAACTATGTCTCAACCGCATCCTTGGCCCTTCCCCGACAAGCGGGGAAGGGAAGAGTTTGATAATGAAAAATGATTTTCCTCGAATCAATGTCACTCCTGAAATTCGTCGTAGGATGCTTGGGATTGCGCGGGAGTTTCGGAAAGTGCCAACCAACGGCGAAAAGATTCTATGGGAGGCTTTGCGCGGAAGGAAGTTGGATGGAATTAAGTTTCGCCGCCAACAACCTGTTGGATACTTTGTGGTTGACTTTTACAACTCTGTTTATCGTCTCGTTGTAGAAGTGGATGGCCCAGTCCATGGATTTCAAAAAGAAGCGGATGGGGCAAGGCAGGAAATTCTGGAAGAATTGGGTTTGGTTGTCTTAAGAATTAAGTCGGAAGTCGTTGAAAAGAATCTAACCGTGGTGCTTGATCTAATTCGTACCTCGATTCGAATAATAAGTCAAAATAAGATGCAAGATATTTCCTCCCCCTTTATAGGGGAGGGCAAGGGTGGGGGGTAATGTCTGTTTACCTTCACGATATTCCTCTCCCGGAAGCTCAGTCGCGATTAAAGCAGGCACTCCAAGATGCGGATTTGTGGCGGGTGCTTGGAATAGAAATAATCCCTCTCGATGAACATGCCTTGGGACGCGCGACTGCGGAGCCGGTCTGGGCGAAGATTTCATCGCCGCATTATCACGCCTCCGCAATGGATGGATTCGCCGTCCGCGCCGTGGCAACAAATGGCGCGTTACCTTCCAAACCGATCATGCTTCAAATCGGACCTGAAGCTGAGTATGTGGATACAGGCGATCCCTTGCCCGATTGGGCAAACGCGGTCATTCCTATTGAGAATATTGAATCATTAGATGAACTTGGAAGTATCACTATTGAAATTCGCAAGCCTGCTTCCATTCGTATTCGGGCTTCTGTTGCACCCTGGAGTCATGTCCGCCCGTTGGGGGAAGATATTGTCGCGACCCAGTTAGTACTTCCCGCCGGTCACATTTTACGCCCAGTTGATTTGGGTGCCATTGCCGCAGCCGGACACCAGGAAATCAAAGTTGCGCGTAAGCCTAAAGTTGCAATCCTGCCCACAGGGACAGAACTTGTTCCTATGGGAAGCAAACTCAAAGCAGGAGATATTCTCGAATACAACTCGCTTGTCCTTGCTGCGCAGGTCAAGTCCATGGGCGGAAAACCAACGCGTTACCCAATTACGAAAGATGATTTCGATTTGATTTGTCAACGGGTTCAAGAAGCTGCACAAGAATATGATCTCATTTTATTGAATGCGGGTTCCTCCGCTGGCGCGGAAGATTTCTCTGCGAAAGTTGTTGAGAAACTTGGTCAATTGCTTGTACATGGTGTAGCTGTGAGGCCAGGGCATCCTGTGATTCTTGGTTTGATCAATCGTAAATCGTCGATTGAAAATCGTAAATCAGATGAGGAGATTGCTTCCGGGAAGAGCACCCCTCGCAATGACATGGTTCCAATTATCGGCGTCCCCGGCTATCCTGTCTCGGCCGCCCTGACAATAGATATTTTCGTTGAACCGTTATTGGCAAAATGGCTGGGACGAAGACCCAATGAATTACAAACCGAAACAGCGACGTTGACTCGCAAGATAGTTTCATCACCTGGTGATGATGACTATGTCAGAGTCGCGGTTGGAAAGGTGGGCGATAAGCTTCTCGCTGCACCCTTGTCGCGTGGAGCCGGAGTTATCACATCCTTAGTTCAAGCAGATGGTCTTGCAGTGATCCCACGCGGTGCGCAAGGATTGGAAGCGGGGGAGCAGGTTAAAGTTCATTTATATAAAAGTAAGGCGGAAATTGAGCGAACGATTTTCTGTATTGGTTCTCATGATCTCACACTTGACCTCATGTCGCAGTTTCTTGCCGAACATGACCGTAGACTTGCTTCTGCGAATGTCGGATCGCAAGGCGGATTGATCGCGCTTCGTCGTGGTGAGGCACACCTCGCAGGTTCACATCTTCTCAACCCCGAAACGGGCGAATATAACATTTCCTATATTCGTCAATACATGCCCGGCGTTCCTGTCAAAGTGGTAGCGCTCGTTGGAAGAGAGCAAGGCTTATTGGTGAAGCGCGGAAATCCAAAGGGTATAAAAAGCCTAAATGACCTGACCAATCCCCAAGTCCAATTTGTGAACCGACAGCGTGGTGCGGGAACGCGTGTCTTGCTTGACTACCATTTGAACTTGATGACAATAGCACCTGAGCGCATTGTCGGCTATTCTCAGGAAGAGTATACTCATCTCGGAGTTGCAGCCGCTATAGCGTCCGGTCGAGCGGATTGTGGGTTGGGAATTGCCGCCGCAGCGCAGGCATTAGATTTAGAATTTATTCCATTATTTCAAGAGCGATATGACTTAGTCGTACCAAAGCAATTTGCCGAAAGCGATCTGCTTTCGCCTCTTTTCGGACTTTTGGCTGACCACCGTTTTCGAAAGGCTGTATCTCAACTGACAGGATATGACGTGTCCGTAATGGGCACAGTCATTTTGGAGGACTAGATGGCCGAAGCGCTGATCATTGATGACAACCGTACAACCGCAGATGCTCTGGGTCAGATGTTAAACGTTTTGGGGTTCAGGGCTCGTGTGGCATATGGCTCTGGCGCCGCGATGTCAATATTAGGGAGTGGCTTCACGCCAAAGTTTATTTGCCTCGATATCAACATGCCTGGGATAGATGGAACGGAGATCCTGGCGTATTTGCGCCGCGAACCACACTTAATCCCAGTGCCGGTTTTTGTGATTACATCCGATGACCAGCCTGAGACACGCAGAAAAGTGATGAAGCTTGGTGCGAATATGTTGATTATCAAGCCTGCCACAATTGACGCACTAGAAGAGGCATTGAAGAAAGTGAAGTTTTTGAAGTAAACTTTACTTGAATAAATTTTATAACCGCCACTTAATCAGTGGCGGTTATTATTGCTGGGTGAAACGAAGGAATGTAAGGTGTAAATAGATGACGAAGAAAATCATTTTTTTGATCTTGGTAAACCTGCTTGTGTTGACAGCTTGTAGCAGCCAGGGAAATTCATCAAGTGTAAATGAAAATGCCACACTAGCTCCTGTCCCAGCCGAATACGCTGGTTTGACCAACCCTCTTAGAGTCGATGCGGCAAATGATGGAGCTGAAGCGTTCAAGACCAATTGCGCAACATGCCATGGACTTCAAGGCCACGGTGATGGGCCTGCTGGGCAATCGCTTGATCCCAGACCTAGAAATTTGGCGGAGTTACAAACAAAGGCTGGGGATGATTTTTTGTTTTGGCGTATTAGTACAGGCAAGCCTGGTACATCCATGGTGGCATGGAAAGGAATTCTGACGGATGAACAGATCTGGCAAGTGGTTTCTTTTATTCGCACACTAAAGTAAAGAAAGTTTATCTTTCGCAACGCGTCTGCGAAAGTGCATTGCTTTTTATTTAACGTTATAATACATTATGCATAAGGAGACCAACTCATGCCGATTCCTGCCGGTATCCCCGCGCCTGATTTTGAATTACTTGATGATACAAATACTCCGCGTAAACTATCTGACTTTCGTGGACGGAATGTTGTTTTATATTTTTATCCGGAAGATGATACGCCAGGTTGTACAAAAGAAGCCTGTAATTTCCGCGATGATTATTCTGTTTATGAAGAAGCAGGAGTTGTTATCTTGGGTGTGAGCCCAGATGACGTTAAATCACATATAAAGTTTAAGAAGAAATTCCAGTTACCTTTCCCCTTGTTGGCAGATGTAGGACACAAAGTTTGTGATTTGTATCAAGTTTGGGGACCGAAGAAATTTGTGGGTAGGGAATATGAAGGTGTACTTCGTACAACCTTTCTCATCGACAAAAACGGCAAGATTATAAAAGTGTTCGAGAAAGTTCGTCCTGCAGAACACAGCGCGGAAGTTCTTTCAACGTTGGGCGCGCCGAATTAAATAGCATCTGTTACCGGCTTCATATGAAGCGAATTTTCATCCTGTGAAATTCGTGACAAATATAAGAAAGTTTGGTAAATTTAGACGGTTTTGAACTGGGGCGCCCCCCAATCGTTTTTTGAGGAGAGAGAACGTATGCGACACTTTGTCATTGTGGGAATCTTGGTCATTGTTACAACTTTTCTCACTTATTTTGGCTTGAACTCCGCCGGCCTCATGCCGGTGGAAGCCAGTGCTCAGGCGGTACCCATTGATTGGCTATGGAATATTGAATTAGCGACCATATCCTTTCTTTTTGCTTTGATCGTGGTTCCGATGGTTTATAGCCTTGTAGTGTTTCGCCGCAAGAAAGGCGATACTACCGATGCTGAACACATGGAGGGCAATACAAGACTGGAGATCACGTGGACGGTGGTCCCATTATTTCTTGTGATGATATTTGCATATTTAGGTGCGGCCAATTTGGCTGAAACTCGCAGGGTTGATCCTCAAGCAATGATCGTGAAAGTAACGGCTCGTCAATGGTCATGGACGTTTGAATATCCGGCTGATCCTAAAAGTGGTCTTGCGGTTACATCGGATGAGCTCCACCTGCTAGTAGGGAAGCAAGTTCTTTTGCAGATGAAATCCAACGATGTAATTCATTCGTTTTGGGTACCCGAATTCCGCGTCAAACAGGATCTTGTGCCGGGTCGCATTACCGAATTGCGAATTACACCGATACTGCTGGGGAATTACAAAGTTCGCTGTGCTGAGTTATGCGGAACTTCTCATGCCTATATGGAAAAACCTGTGATCGTTTCCTCGCAAGCTGATTATGATAGCTGGATGGCTCAACAGCTTGAAAAGGCAAAACAGTTGGCTGCCACACCAGAGGGTGCTGGTCAGTTGTTAGTCGCTGCCAGTGGATGTGTGGCTTGTCATTCGATCAATGGCTCGGCAGGCATCGGTCCGACGTGGTTCGGTGTATTCGGCTCGCAAGTCAAATTATCCGATGGCAGCGTTGTGACCGCTGATGAAGCGTATATTACTGAGTCAATCAAAACACCACAGGCGAAGATTGTAGCTGGCTTTGAAACACAACTCATGCCAACCTATGGTTTTACAGATGAACAAATCGCGAATCTCGTAGCGTATATCAAGACGTTGAGATAAGTTGCGGAGGAAGATTATGAGAAAAACACATCCGGTTAGATTAGGGTTGCTGCTTTTGCTGCTTGGGGGTGCTGTAGGTTATGGAATTGGGCTGGTGCTTGATTTGCTGGTTTCCGGATCTCTAAACTATAACGGTTCTGTTGCCGCCGCTTTTGCACTACTTTTGGCGGTATCAGCTTTCTTCTTTGGGCTATACGGTTATCGTGGAATTACGCGTGGCTTGGTCTGGCAAGTTGTAGGAACTTTGCTGGGCGCCTTCTTTATCACAGGCATCCGCGCGCTGATAGGGGCCAAAGTCATGAGCGACACTTTCTTCTTTAGTGAACCAGCTTGGGTATTCGGTGCGTTGGTTGGTGTCGTATCCTTCATCTTCGGCGTTGGCGTTGTGAGTGATTGGATGAAATGGGCGCGCGGCATTGATACGCCTGAGCATCACGAGGATGTACCGAGTTGGGAAAAATATTTCGATGTTTCATTGGATCATAAGGTTATCGGTATTCAGTATACAGTCACTGCTCTTGTATTAATTGGGGTAGGTGGTACCTTCGCTATGATCTTCCGAACAGAGTTGGCGGAATCGGGTTTGCAATTCCTGACTACAAATCTTAGATTGTTCGATCAAACGGGACCGCAAATCTATAACACACTCATGTCCTTGCACGGGATCATCATGATTATTTCGATCTTGCTTGGAGTTTCAGGCATAATGAACTATGTGGTGCCTCTCCTGGTTGGTGCGCAGGATATGGCTTTTCCTCGGCTAAATGCCTTTGCGTATTGGGTAGCTGTGCCTGCCTCTGTGTTACTGCTCATGGCACTTGTGCTCGGGGGGTTTGATACAGGCTGGACAGGGTATCCACCTCTTTCGGCCCGTGCACCTGTGGGCATGCAAATGTTCTTCCTGGGTGTCTTTACAGCAGGCTGGTCATCCATTCTCGGTTCGTTGAATGTGCTTGCAACGGTTGTTCGTATGCGCGCCAAAGGCATGAGCGCTATGCGCCTGCCAATCTTTGTATGGGCGTCCATTGCTACTTCCATCATTGCTCTCACTGCTACACAGTTAATTGGTCTGTCGTTCCAGTTGGTGTTGTTCCAGCGATTGTTGGGGATGGGCTTTTTTGACCCGGCGAAAGGTGGAAACCCTGTCCTATTCCAACATCTTTTCTGGTTCTATTCACATCCAGCGGTTTATGTGTTTGTGCTTCCAGGCTTGGGTGTGATCTCTGAGCTGCTGCCCGTGTTTGTTCGCAAGCCATTGTTTGGATATCGCTGGGTTGCGATGTCTTCACTTGGGATTGCATTGGTCGGTTTCACCGTTTGGGCGCATCATATGTTTGCATCTGGTATGAACGAGTACTTGCGTGTCCCTTTCATGTATAGTACGTTGCTGGTGGCTGTTCCCACCGGTGTGAAGTTTTTCTCATGGGTTGCGACCCTCTGGGGAGGCAAGATCGAGACTCCTACTCCGATGCTTTTCGTACTCGGCGCGATTGTCGTCTTCCTGTTGGGCGGTCTTTCAGGACCTCCAAATGCTACCGTTTCGACAGACCTTCATTTGACCGATACCTATTTCATCGTTGGTCATTTCCATGATACGATCTTTGGCGGGTTTGTCTTCCCATTTTTTGCAGCAATCTACTATTGGTATCCTAAAGCAACTGGTCGCCGCATGAACGAGTTCTGGGGCAAGATGCACTTCTGGATAATGACTCCGTCCTTCCTGGTATTGACCTTGGGAATGATGCGCATTGGGCTGCTTGGTATGCGCCGTCGCATCGTGGATTATGATCCTGCACTTGGTTTTGATACCACGCACTTGGTCCTGACTATTGCCGGTTATCTCATTTGGATTTCAGTTCTGATCTTCTTTATCAACATGTTCTACAGCCTGAAGCATGGAGAGCGCGCAGAGGGGAATATTTGGAACTCACGTTCGCCTGAGTGGCAAGTCCCATCACCTATGCCTGTCCATAATTACGAAGTTCCATTTGAGGTCGTGGGTGAACCTTATGATTATGGTTTGGCAGGGTCTAAGTATGTAGAATTTTCAACCAACGGATCCAAACACGGCGAATTTACCTCTGTACCTGAGGTCGAGCCACATCACTAATCGAGGGCAGAAACAAAAATGTTACATACACAAGATAAAAAATCCATATTGACTCAAGGCATTGTCATCTTTGTTTACCTGGCAATATTGACAGGACTTGAATTCCTTGTAGCGATTTCTTTTAGTGCGGTTCCATTGCTTGTCGTGTTTGCGCTTGTCAAAGCCGCGCTGGTTGTGTATTACTACATGCACATTTACAAGCTCAGTGTTGAGCATGAAGAAGAGAATGAATCATACGAATATAAAGCTGGGACAAATCGTCTTGGGTTATGGTTATTCCTTGTCTCTGATTCGTTCGTCTTTGCGGGCTTGATGATCATGCGCATTAACCTGCTTGGGCTCGCACGTCCGCAGCTAAATCAGTTTCTGGGTTTAGGTGTGACGTCCGTACTCCTTGTCTCATCCTTCTTTATGAATCGTGGCGAGACGATGATGCATAATGGTGATCGCAAAGGCTTCCTGACTAATACGGCGGTAACGTTTGCATTGGGTTTAGGCTTTTTATTGGGCGTTGTCTTGGTTGAGTGGCCTCTGGCTAGCAGTGAAGGTCTCACTCCGAGTAGTGGGGTCGCTGGCGCGGCCTTCTATATGATGACAGGGATGCACGCCTTTCATGTTTTTAGTGGACTGATTTTGCTTGTCATTGTTTGGGTGAATGGCAGGCGTGGTTTATATGATGCAAAGAATTATCCTATTGAGGCGACGGCTGTCTACTGGCATTTCGTAGATGTGGTCTGGATTTTCTTTTACCCGGCATTGTATTTGATCGGAACAGTTGTAAAGTAGCCGCCTGACAGAATCCAATAAACGATTAGTGGAATTTGAATCGGGGAGACCTACCCCAGGTCTCCCCGATTTTCGGGTGTATGATTAGAGTGCAGAGGAACGTAGAGAGGTCCCTTCTCACGCTGAAAGAATAAAATGTATCCGAAAAGCTTTGTAATTAAAAGAATCCTCCTTTCAACTGTGCTTGGTCTGTTGCTTGGCGTTCTGATCAGTGAAGTGCCATTTCTTTTTCTACAAGATACCGCGCGGGCGCCGCGTAATATCACACTGACCATTCCTGCTGGCACGGCCGAACAAGTAGCGCGCGGTGAGCAGCCACCATCCATTCCGGAGAATATGATCTTCGTTGTCGGTGATCGATTAGTTGTCAAGAACGAAGATGTTGTTGACCATAAACTCGGTCCCTTATGGATTCCCGCGAATTCAACGGCCCAGTTATCGCTCGATCAGGAAGCAAGCTTTGCGTACGAATGCTCATTTCAGCCCGGTAAGTATTTTGGTCTCGATGTACGTGAGCCGCTGACACCAAGCACGAGAATTTATGGCATTATATATATCTCATTTCCGATGGCGATTTTGATCGCGTTATATGGTTTTATTTTTCCTCCCAAGAAAAAAGAAAATGTTCCTGCTTAAGATGTTTCAACGTAAGTGGTTAATCGCCACTGTGCTTGTTATCGCGGGCACCGCTTTATGTGTCCGTCTCGGCATTTGGCAATTGGATAGGCTTGCGCAGCGCCGCGCGTTCAATGCGCAGGTGGAGTCTGCGTGGGCACAGCCTATTCTGCATTTAAATCTGGAACAGCCTGAAAACATCGCTACGATGGAATGGCGATCGGTGAAAGTGACCGGAAAATATGACTTTGCGAATCAGGTTGCATTGCGGAATCAGTATTATGGTAACCAATATGGATACCATTTGCTGACTCCGCTTCTTTTCAATGGGAAGGCTGTCCTCGTTGATCGCGGCTGGATCCCTGCTGATGAGAACTCCACGCCATCCGATTGGCGAAGATACGAGGAGGCAGGCACGGTAAGTGTCTCAGGGCAGATTCGTCTTGGGCAGCTCAAACCAGTTTTCGGCGGAGTCGCTGACGCGCTGCCTGAAAACGGCGCAAAGCTGGAAATTTGGAATAATGCCGATTTGACACATATCGCTAGTCAGATGTCATATTCAGTTCTGCCTGTTTATATCCAACCCAAAGCAGATGCAAACGACACTATCCCGCCAATTCCATCTCAGCCAGAAATCGAATTGACCGAGGGTCCACATTTCGGATATGCTCTGCAGTGGTTTATGTTTGCGACACTATTGTTTGTTGGTTATCCGTTCTTTCTGAGAAAACAGGAAGCAAAGTCAAAATGAAATACTCCCTGAAATCTTCTTTTGCGCGCTGGGTATTAGTTTTATTTTTTATTGTAGCGGCTCTAACAGTCGTGGGCCGTATTGTGGCTGTTACAGGAGCTATTGCATATTGCAGCGGATTTCCTTGGTGTATGCCGAGTCAGCCTTTAGGTTGGATTAAGCAAGCACATATATTTCTGGTGGGCATCGCGTCGGTTGTAATGCTGATCGTTTTGCGTAAGGCATGGCGCGAAGAACGCGATCACGCGCAGCGTGTGCTTTTGCCGTTGACAACAATTCTTGGTGTGATGTTCTTCGGGCAAGCTTTGGTCGGCGCAATGCAGGTAACACAATCTTACCCGGCTCATCTTGTTTTTCTACACACATTGACCACGATTGCTCTATGGGTTTCACTCCTTCTGTTAGTCTATACATCGGGAGTACTTGCTGTTGACCAGAAAAGGGCTGTAAAACTGGATAGATGGCAACGCATAAAAGATTTCATCGCGCTGTCCAAGCCACTCATCGTTGGCTTGTTGTTGATTACTACTTATGGCGGACTTGTGATTGGTGGAAAGGCCTGGCCCTCCTTCTCACTTACCATGTGGACTCTGATTGGCGGCGCATTGGCGGCCGGTGGTTCGAGCGCGTTGAATCAATACATTGACCGTGAACTCGACAAACAGATGCAGCGTACCGCGAAACGTCCCTTGGCTGATGGCCGCCTGACCAATGCAGAGGGATTGGCGTTTGGACTTGCCTTGTCTCTCATTAGTTATTATGTCTTGGCTTGTTTTGTGAATGGACTCGCAGCCTTGCTTTCGCTTGCTGGAATTATTTATTATGTGATTCTGTATAGTCTCTGGCTCAAGAAAGCGACAGTACAAAATATTGTGATTGGCGGCGGGGCAGGGGCAATCCCACCCATGGTTGGGTACGCCGCCGCAACAGGGCATTTGGGTTGGACAGCCTGGATCCTCTTCGCCATTATCTTTATGTGGACTCCACCTCATTTCTGGGCGTTGGCCATTGTCCGTATGAAGGATTATGAAAGAGCGGGAGTACCTATGCTGCCTGTTGTGCGCGGCGAATTAGAGACTCGCAAACAGATTTTCATTTACACGATTGAGTTGATCGCCGTCACCTTGTTGCTTCCTATTCTCCAGCTTGCTGGGATTGTTTATCTTATCTCGTCGCTAGTTTTAGGCGGCGCGTTGATCTATGCTGCTTGGGCGGTGTGGAGACAAGGCGGCAATAAGGTCGCTTGGCGGATGTACAAATGGTCAAGCACCTATCTGGTGTTTATTTTTCTGGCGATCATGATTGATGCAGTGCGGTAATTTTATAAAATAAATAATCCCTTCATTGTCATTTCTAAAGAGAGAGTCCTAAGGGAAACATCTACGCGTGAGAGTTCAGAAACTAAACTTCCGTCGAATTATTCTTTATATAGGAATTATTTCTTTATTAATCTATTTTATCCTTTCATGGGTAAATATGATTACAGATCCTGGTGAAAGAACAGGTTCCGATTTTATTGGTCTCTATAATTTTGGAAGGATATCTCAAACAAAGGGAGTTCCATATATATACAATATTGAAGAGCAGAAAAAAGTAGAAGAGGAGATTGTTGGGCATTCTGTCACGCCTATATTTTATACACACTTGCCTTTTATTGCTCCGCTAGCATCTGCTCTAGTCGACGAAGATTACGTCGCATCTTTCAAAAGGTGGGTAGTCGTTTTACTCTTTCTTAATGCGATTAATGTTTATCTTCTTGTCAACATGCTAGAGATCCAAAAGTTTACGCGAGAGAATCTTGTTATTCTCTGTCTGGGGGCTTATTTATTTGACCCGACATTCAGCGGCCTTATGAATGGCCAGGATACAGCAATATTATTGCTTGGGGCTGCCATATGGGTATCTGGATTGTTCTCCAAAAATGACACTCTTTCTGGTATCGGATTAAGCCTGACAACTGTTCGCCCACAAGTCGCGTTATTTCTGGCAATCCCATTCTTTTTTCGTCGGCGCAAAATCTTTTGGGGCTTTCTCATCGGAAGCTCAATATTAGTTGCTATCAGTTTTGGGCTGCTAGGAAAAGAAGGAGTGTTTAGGTTTATACAAAGCATAAGGTATATCGAAAATACAGTCTGGCATGAATCACATGCTCTAGATATGCCCACCATCTCTGGTATCATCAGGCGAAATTTTACGATCTCTGATCCTATGCCCGTAAAAAACCTGGTGTGGATATGCTATATTCTGGGGATTGCCGGTTTTTGTCTAATGTGGCATAAAAGCACTGAAATCAGTGAAATGCATATTGGTTTATTGTCAACAGTGTGCATATTTTTGCTTCCCTATGCTCACTACCACGACTTGATTTTATTATTGATTCCCATCTTCTGTCTTTTGCGGATATATCAAAGAGAAGATGTGGTTCATCAAAATTATCTCATAACCATTCCTCTGGTTGTATCCTGGCTATGTGCGTTAGGGTTTGCGGGATCAGGATTTCTAAAGTTTCCAATCGTTTATGCAATCATGTTTTTTTTGTGCTACTTATTGATTGCCGTAGGCAAATTGCATCCGAAAGTTTCGTCCTCTCTTCCGGAATGAATAAATTAATCTGATTGTTGGAGACACCGCTTATGAAAGCCATTCGTCGTACTGAGTGGGCTGACTTGATTCTTATTTTGGCTTTATTTCTCGGTACATTCATGCGTTTCAATGTGACTTTACTCGCTGGTTTCCCAATCAATGATGGGGGGATGTTTGCGGTGATGGTAGGCGACTTAAAAGCAAGCCATTATTTGCTACCCGCCTTTACGTCTTACAACCACTTGAGTATCCCTTATGCCTATCCACCTCTTGGGTTTTATCTCGGAAGGATCGCGGCTGATTTGTTTGGCTTGAGTGCAGTTCAGGTTTTGCGTTGGTTGCCCGCTTTTTTTGCCTCACTCTCTATTCCTGCGTTTTATCTGCTTGCTTTGCGGCTGTTGAAAAATAAATATTACGCAGCCGTTTCAACTTTGTTCTTTGCCCTCATGCCGCGGGCACTTTCGTGGTTTGTGATGGGTGGTGGTCTCACACGCAGTCCGGGTCAATTCTTCATGTTGTTAACGCTTGCAGCAGTAGTACGTCTTTATGAAGAAAACCGTCGTATTGATATTTTCTTAGCAGGTCTGTTTGGTGGGCTGGCCGTACTGAGTCACCCTGAAGCTGCAGTACATACTCTTGTCTCGGCCATCTTTTTGTGGTTCATGTTATCTCGCAATAGAACTTCATTAGTGAATTCAATCGGAGTTGGTATCATTGTCTTTATCGTTACTGCACCTTGGTGGGCAACTGTCATTCATTATCATGGGATTGGACCGCTGATCAACGGCGCTCAGACAGGACAAAAGCTTCTAGCTGTATTTCATCTCCTCTTTTTTGTCTTTACGGAGGAACCTTATGCGACAGTCATCGCAATCCTTGGGTTAATTGGGATTGGACATTGCCTCGCGCGTAGGGACTATCTGCTTCCGTTATGGATGGTGCTCCCGTTCTTTGTGGAGGGCCGTAGTGCTCCGGGCCCCGCCGCGATCCCTTTGGCAATGCTTGCGGCTATCGGCTTGGTAAATGTTATTTTTCCAGCCTTGCAGGCTGCAGCTATAAAAATCCGCAGTGCGCCTAAAGAAGCTGGTCAAAACGATATAGAGCAATCTGAGTTTGTTCCTGCAGTTGAACGGAACGTTTTTATCTATCTGTTACTTTATCTTATCTTTTCTGCTTATCAATTTGGGTCGGGACTTTCAAGTGCGACTTTGTATCCACCTGATCAAAAAGCAATGGCTTGGGCGAGAGAGAATACTCCGAGCGATTCGCGCTTTCTGGTGTTGACAGGAACAACATCAGTCTCGTGTGACTCTGTGCTTGAGTGGTTCCCGGCATTGACGGGCCGGCAAAGCATCTATACGGTGCAGGGGAGAGAATGGACAGAGGGAAAGAATTTTAACGTTTACGTCACATCAACTTACTCGGTACAGCAATGTTTATCATCAGGTGACGTTTCCTGCCTGGATGCAGCGATTGACCGTTCAGAGTATGATTATGTTTATATTTCCAAACTCTTGCGAGTGAATAACTGTAGTCCTATTGATCTTCAAAGAACATTTCCATTTTTCATGGAGTCGATGCAAACTGATCAAGGTTTCAGCCCGATCTATGAAACGGAAGATGTAGCTATTTTCGCGAAGCGCTAAGCTTGTCAAAAATTACTTGCGTATGAAGATGACTGTGGTTTGATCTTCGTAAACGTTTCTCCAATTAGGAGCTGCAGAAAGTTCTTTTGCCAGAGAAGTGTTAACGCGTATAATGATCCAATTGACATCATATTTTTTCAAGATCTCCTCCCAGCCTGTCCCTAAGGTAATGACTTGTTCATACTCACGTGTGAGCGTTTCACCATAAATATGTGTGTGCCCATCCATGAAGATTTGTTGCTGGGGCCAGAGCTTCAATAATAAATAACCACCCCAGTCGAATTCGTTGAACATATGCCCTTTTTCTGGGTGGGTCTCAAGCCAAGATACAGCTTGCACCGGAAAGAAATTCTTATCAAATACATTCCCTCGCCCTTGCGGGTCAATGGTTTTTCCAGACCTAAGAAGTATCGCTGCAATTAAGATGATCACAAAAACCCAGATCAAGCCGTTTGAGGTTGAATTTATTTTGAAAATATTTTCTTCTACAGTAAATAATCGACTTTGAGAATATTCAGATTGAGTCCAGTCGGCAATTACCTTTGCGGCGACCGGGGTAACTACGATAGCAAACAAAGGAATCATGCGGCTGGTATAAAGAGCCATTCCCGTAAATGAGCCAACCAAAAGAATATCTATCCAAGATACCCTTGCCATTGAGCGTGCAAAACCAAGGATCATAAGCACAAGTATTATGATGAAGGGCCAAGTCTCTGGCAGATGAAAATTGGCTGATTGATATTCAGGGATTTTTGAGGTGATATACGCATTGCTTCCAAGCGAGGCAATTGCCTCCCAAATCTTTGGACCTGACGGAGAGAAGAGAGTTGCAATTAGGGAAAGAGCACCTCCGAGCCAAAGTGACTTTGTTTTTTGACTTGTGAACCAACTAATTGACGGATGATCGAGGAAATCCCCGATCAAATAAATGCCTAAGATGAAAATGCCAAGCACAAACATACCGTGCATATTGACCCACACTAGCATCACAAGTGGTAATGCCCACCAGGGTCGTGTTTTGTTCTTAGCAATGGAGTCCAGTAGGGCAATCCAAAATGCGGTTAGTAGGTATGTAAAGATGTGTGGACGTGGCAGAACATGGATTTGACTCGCCGCTACTCCCAACGCAATGAAAATAATTGATGAAAAAAAACTGTTCGATTTGCGCATGGCTTGTCTATAAACGATTCCCCAGGTCAGCATGATAACCAATGCAGTGAGTAGAACAATACCGTCCAAGCCGAGCCAATTATAGGCTGCCGCAAATATAACCTGTGAAAGCCACTCATGAGGAAAACTTGGGAAGCCAGCGGTCCGGAAAGAAAAAATGTCGGTGGTGAGAACGCGATGGGTTTGCAGGATCAGATTTCCTGTCAAGATGTGGCGCGGTAAGTCGCCATCAAAATTCAGGATTCTGGGGCCACTCGCTACGATTCCCCAAAATAGCGCGATAAATAGTATGTATTCAATCCGGGGAAGGAAAAAGCGAAGTAGTCTCATGCTGACATTTCGTTCTATGCTACCCAGCCCCATAAAAAGAACTGTGCACTCAAATATAAGTTAAGAGGGATAAAGGTATAGAGGATCAATCTTCGAAACCATGGATTTTCACCTGCCATGCCAAGAATAAAGAATGATGGAAAAAGTGTAAGTGAGTACCGCGACATTGAGATCAAAGGTTGTGTCTCCACAATTCTGATTAACATGATTAGTAAACTAAAAGATGTATACAGATTATATTCGAGCGGAATCTTTCGCCAACCGATCACAAGCAGAAAGATGAACAGCGTAACCACAGCCCAGTTTAAGGCATCAATAAATGTGAATTTGCCTGAAAGAAGCGTCTGAATTGCATACCAATATGTTTCCCATGGTGGGACGAGGTGCGCATGCCAATCAGCTTCTACAAATGGAATCGCTCCGCCTGTGATTTGTCTTGAGCGCAAAAAGAGATAAAACAACCCACCGATGGCAGGCAGTGTCAAACCTAACCAGTGAGCCGGCTTTCTAAGGAATGGATGGTCTAGCCACATCAAATAAATCATGGGGATAATTAACGCAATACCTTGCAATCGAGTGAGAATAGCACAAAATGCCCAAAAACCTGCCCATATCCAAGAATGTTTCCTCATCTGCTGGAGTGAGAGCAATGCTACGACCAAAAAAAGTGATTCGCTATAGACACTAAACAAGAAAAATGAGGTTGGATAAAGCAGCAAAAATAATGTTGATCTTCTTGCAAGAAAATTGCCTCCCCACTCACCAAAAGTATCATATAAAAGTTTGATTGCGTACAAAGTAGCTAGGTGAGCAAGAAATAATCCCGAGAGAAAAGTACTTCCAAATAGTGGTTTTAGGATATGGATCAGTATAGGAAATAAAGGTGGAAAATGATCATCCCCTGCTACTCCTCCATAACCGTTCTCGGCAACAGAAATATACCAGTTGGCGTCGAAGCGTTGCCAAAGTGCCAGCCACGCGGTGGGATAAGGCTTCGCGTGGTGATAGGGGAAAATTTCAGATGGCGCTGTTTTTGACCGCGCGAGGGTCGATCCTTTATAGTAACCTTGAAAAGCAGTACCGGTGGAAGTATCCCAAAGGCTGCCTGTTTGTAAGTCTGATACAGTACTTACACTTGCGATGCGAAAGCTTAATGGTTGTCCTTTGATTTCACGAAGATAAGTATAGGCTTGGTTGGTTCGTAAACTGAAGATGGTAAGTACAGGCTCACTTGACAAATCTATGTTTTGCACTGCTAAAGGTTGGACTGTAAGAATCATCCACGACCACAGAGCATAAAATATTCGAACAATCAAAAAAGTGATGATCGCAAAACGCCAGGATTCATCAAGCGTTTTCCAGCGTTGTATCAGTGTATTCTTAAAGAGAGCTATAGACGTCATCTACTGTAACGTATATGGATTTATTTGGGACTTTCACTATTTTCATAACTTAAGCACACATAAGCATTTCCAGCGTCATCATTAGCCAACTTCCACTGATTCCAAAAAACGAAACCCATCAATGCAGTATTGAGGAATGCTGCCGTAATCAAAATATTGCCCGCGAGGGCGGGTTCTAACGGCATAACACTCGCCGTCAGGACAACGAAATAAACCAACCCTGAGACAATCTGATATCCAAGAGTGAACAACCACATACTTGGAAAATAAAATGCAACCAGAAATGAAAGCACTTCAGCAAGGTAGAAATAACGGTCATGCATCTTCGGTAAGAAAAACGGCATGAATGCAGCAGAAACTAGCGCGCATAGTAAGATGGTTTGAGGTGTAAATTCTTTTAATTTGCGTGCGTAGATTGTGATCCATGTCAACGTGATGAGCACAGCCGTTACCAGCCCAATAACTAGGACAGGAATATACAACGTGTTAGGAATAAACAAATACAGGTTAGGGGCATGCTCAGAGAGTGTATGATAAGTGTCTGCCTGTCCGCCGTAGATTGTTAATAGCTCAATTATGGGACGGCCCGTTAAGGCGGCGGGGATCATTATCAGTCCATACACTAGAGGCACAATCCCGAGATAAAACCACGGAATCTTTTTTCTGGCGATCAGCAGCAGAACAAGCGGACCAAGGAAGGCTGCCTGAGCTTTGAAAGAAAAAGAGATACCTAGAAAAATCATGGCAATGAAAGGCCGCTCTTTCATGAGGAAAAATATGAAGGCAAGCAAGAAAAAGGTGTAGATAGTATCAGATTGTCCCCAATAGGAACTGTTCAACAGTACAGTAGGTAAAAGAAGAAAAAACGTTGCACCAGTCAATGCTGTTGTACCTTGGGGGTATCTGATTTTTAGAATTTTATAGACCAGAAAGGCACTCAAGAAATCAAAACAAATTGAGAGCAGCTTAATCGCAGCAATTTTTGGAATGAAATAAGCCGTTTTTGTAATAAAGAATAGCAAATAAAGATAGGGAGGCGTGTAATTTGAAAACGGTTCCTGTAACGCAGTAAATCCATCTAGGGCAAGCTTGTCGTACCAATCGAGCAGGAAATCATGGATATCAATAGATACAAAATCCAGGCCAAAGAATCGAAGACCAATCCCTGCGAGAATCAGCATGGGAACCAACACCCAAGTCCACCTCTTTGCAGAGTTTGCTCTTATTTCTAAGTTGGGCTGTGCTGGTACATCTGACACTTATTTCACTTCTCCTGAATTCATATCAACCATCAGCACCAACGTATCCACCGCTTCAAAATCGTTCACTGTTAACATATCGAGCAGGTGGAGCATATCGTTGTCCCAGTATTCGTCGGGAGAGCCACTGACGTGCCGGTTTGAGCTGTTATCAGCAATCATGGTTCTTTTGTAAAGAGAAGGACTTGAAGGCCACCCCAATTTTCCTTAGATTTCAGCCTATATTGCGAATCCAAATATTGGATGTCTGGATGGGTTGGATATCCACTAGCTTGAGACTCGTCTATAGCACGTTGATAAATGATATACCAAACGCGTTTTGCGTCTCCTGTCGCAGATTGGATGTTTTTCTCTGCTGTGATGTTTAGAACCTGTTGCGTGGCGAGGGCGAGTGTATCGGTACTACTTCCTGGTTGATCGCCAATAAACGATTGTGCGAGATCTCGATCAAACAACATTGCAGGGAGCATGCTCAACTTATTGGAGTGAATTATGACATCCTGAGCTTCAATACGCTGCCCCAAGGATGTATCTAATTCCTTGAATGGTCCATATGGGAAATCAGCATAAGTGACATGCTGATAAATTCCCAACACTGATGAAATGCCAAGCAAGCCAAAAAGCGAGATTTGAGCAACATTCGGAAGATTTGTTTTCGTGATCACCCATGCAAGCCAGATGCAAAAAATTGCCCCTGAGGGAAGCAAAGCTCTTTCGATATACACCGGTCTCCATTGCGAAAACAAAAAAAGCAGAATAGGTGATGCAAAGGAAAGATACAGAAGTGAGAGTCCAGCTTTTCCGTTTGTTTGACGGTTATATCTTATCGTCTGGATAAAGCCAACAATTACAATCACCAACGTCATTGCTAAAGCACCAGCTAGCAAACTACCTGGTAATGGTGTATTTGTAATATAAACCAATAGAAGTGTGAACAATTTTGAAAAATCAGGACGTTCTACCCAATATGCACTTTGGACCTTTGAGAATTGAGCAGGAAGTTGAAATACCCAGGGTGAGTATAGAATCAAAGTACCAACTCCGGCGATTATGATTGCACGCAACGCTTTCCAATCCCTTTGAAGAATCGGTAAAAATGCCAATGCAATGAGATAAAAAGCGGCAAGATTGTGTGTATACTGCGCGAGCGCCGCAGAAATGGAAAAAAGCCCCCACCATTTCCAATTCCCTGTTTTTGAACCGCGTTGATAGGCATAGGTCGCGAGCAACAGCCACATTGCAAGAAAGGAATACATTCGAATTTCTTGGGCGTAGTGAACTTGAAATGGAGCCAATGCAGCAAATAGCATACTCAGACGCGCGACTCTGATATCTGATAGCGCTTCGGCGGCTATCAAGTAAACCAAGTAAACTGAAACTAACCCTGCGATAATTGATAAAAATCGCGTCGCAATGAGCGATTCACCAAAGACTTTCATCCATAGCCAAAGCAGTGTGTAATACCCAAGTGGATGTATATCTGCACTCCCTGCTCCTGTTGGCGCGAGCGTCCCGTACAGCATGGCGCTTAATCCCTTTTCCGAAAAGAGGATGGCAAACGCCTCATCGTACCAGATGGGTCGTGATGCTATTCCCAGCAGACGAACACAAAGGGCAAGGATAAGAATGGCAGCAATTTTTGCGTTGAAGGTTCTTTCTTGCATAGATGAATTTTACCAACCAATTACCACTTATATAAATTACAAAACTGTTCGGAATAATTTATTAGCAATAATCAAAAATTCAGTTCATGTTTGCAGTATTTTAAAAAAAACAAGCGACACATTTCGTGTCGCTCATTTTGTTTTACTCTCCCAGATAATCACGCAATTTTCGCCGAATCGATGGGTGCCGCAAGCGACTCAGGGCTTGTGCCTCAATCTGGCGGACGCGTTCACGCGTGACGCCCATTTTGCGGCCAACTTCTTCGAGGGTATAAGCCTGTCCATCCAGCAAGCCGTAGCGTAATTGCAAAATACGGACCTCACGCGGAGGTAATCCATTCAGCACTTCGCCGAGATGCTCGCGTAACAGGTTATAGGTTGCAGTATCGTCGGGTGGGGGAGCCTCATCATCTTCGATGAAATCACCAAGCACCGAATCTTCTTCATCGTCGGTTGGTGTTTCCAGCGAAAGCGGACGCCGCGCGACCTGGATCATGTTCTCAACCTTTTTGGGCGGAACATCCAAAGCAGCTGCAAGTTCTTCTACACTGGGTTCGCGGCCGAGACGTTGAGTCAACTGATGTTGCACGCGCAGGAGTTTGTTGATTTGATCGCCCATATGCACAGGCACACGGATTGTGCGGCCCTGGTCGGCGATCGCGCGCGTCACTGCCTGACGAATCCACCACGTAGCGTATGTGGAAAATTTATGTCCACGGCGATAATCAAATTTCTTGGTCGCGCGAATCAAGCCAATGTTGCCTTCCTGAATTAAATCCAGGAATGGCACACCACGTCCCATATATTTCTTTGCAACCGAAATCACCAAACGTGAGTTTGCAGTGATCAGACTTCGGTTGGTTCTGATGTAGCGGTATCTTCCATAAAAGGGATACCCGCGCTTAAGAGAGCCGAAAATGCTTCTTCGAGTTGTTCAACATCTTGTTCGGCTTCAGGGAAGAAGTGCAAGATATCATCAAGTGTAATATATCCCTTTTGACGACCCAGTTCCACGAGCCGGGCAATCGCGGAGAATTCTTCTTCTTCATCAACCATCAATATTTTGTCTACATCCATTCGTTACAGGTCCAATTCTTTTTAGTATCAGAATACACTTTTTTTGAGCGAATTTCAAGCCTTATTTCATTACTGTTTCATAATTTACAATTTTATTAGTTCTACGGTTGGGGCGTAGCAGTTTCAGCCTCAGGCGTAGGAGGAACGAGAGTCAAGGTCTCTGTTGGCGGGACGGGGCTAGGAGTTAGGGTCTCCAAATAAGGTGGGTTATCCAGAAGTCCAATGAGAGGATCGATAGCGTCCCTGCTGACAATGACAATCTTGTCGGCCGGGTCACGCACATAATAGCCACTCTCTGTGGGGGTAAGAACACCAACATCAACGGTTCGTTCCACTCCACTTGTGAACTTTATGGTCAGAACATATTCGGGGACTTCTAACCCTACGATCTTGGGATCGATATCGGAGACGGTGTCCAAAATGCGCATCGCAGTGACTTGACTTGCAGCCGCCTCCGCCGCTGCCTGATCTGCTTTGGATGCTATAGGCTGAGTCAGCACCCAAGCATTATCCGCGTCACGCGCAACTTCAACTGTTTTTCCTGCCTTTGAGTCAATATGAATGCTTGACGGCGTGCCTTCTTTCGCAGTAAAGAGATATGAAACCTCTGCGCTAGGTTCAGCAGTTAATTGTATATCCGCGGGTTTTTCACGGTTCTTTAGGTAGTAATATGCTCCAGCCAATACAAGCAGGAGTGCTAAGTAGACGACAGTAGAACGCCGAATCATACCTTATCCTTGACGTCTGCGGCCTAGCCATGCAGATGCACCTGCCAGCACTACCAGACCGGGGATCACGAACACGGAGCCAAGCAAAATTGCGATCCATTGAAGCTGACCAGGGATTTTGAACGTACGTTCCGTTGGTGTTTTGGGGGTGATGTTAGCAAGGTCTTCCTGCTCGGCGGCCCAATCCACCGAGTTGATAAACATGTCGCCATTACCATATGCATCGAAGATCTGATCCACGGCGAAGTTGGATGTACCAAATACAACCACGCGTCCCTTCGTAGTTGTATTTTCGCCCGCTGCAACAACTGTTAATGGACCTTGCATTTCTTTGCTTGCGTCAAAGCTGGGCGGCCATCCGGCTTGCGTGACGCTTTGGAAATCAGTCTCGCCCCACGACTTTTCATTTGTTTGTACGAGACGACTATCTGTAACACCGTTCAAAGAGTCAGCCAAACTCAAACTGCGCGTATATGGAAATAGAACACCAATGCTATTCATATTCCGCGTAATAACATGCGCCGAATCGTAAATTGCAGATATCGCAGTTGTAGGATCAGGATTGTTAAGATCAATTACGATATCGTTATCAAGGGTGATACCCCAATCTTTAGTAAGCATATCAGCCAATGGGTCACTTTCATTGCCAAATTCTGTCAGGGCAGTAGGATCTTCCATTACGATAAGGGAGCCGCCTTTGGCAAGATAATCCTTGAGCAATTTTATTTCGTTCTCCGAAACAGGCTTGGTTGGGCCTGCGATCACGATAACGCTGGCATCTTTTGGTATTTGATTCTCAGCCAAAAGATTGAGCGTTTTCACTGAATAATTCTTGCTTTCTAAGGTAGCTTTGGCACGTGTTAAAGATGTCTGTCCAGCTTGTTCGATGTCGCGCTCGCCGTGCCCAGTGAGGAAATAGACAACATTGCTGCCCGGATTCAGAAGGCGCAAAAGGCCCTTCAGGATTTCTGTTTCGCTTGCGGATGCAACAATTTCCTTTCGATCACCCATTTGCAATAAGATCTTTCCATCTCCAGTGATGCCCGCATTCCTCGCGGCTTGTGGATCACGATCCGGGTTGATAAACTGATAATCGAATTTTCCATTGCTATTCGATTTGATATTGTTCAAGAGTTTTTCAGCAGTGCCTGTACTACTTTGGGAGAAAAACCCTGTGGCAGTCACTTTCTCCGGAAGCGTTTTTACTGCGTTCGATAATTCTGGTGAAAGCGTGTTGCTTTTATCCTCTGTCAGGTCGGCAATCGTGACAGGGTTCTGGTAGGCAAGCACATTCCCGACGATGAGAATGCCGAGAAATGCGAGCGACGTTATGAGGGCATTACTGCCATAACGAGCCTGTCTGCCAGTGAAAAAGCGCCGGACTCTATCTGGTTCCATGATTGCATAAGCAGCCAGCCCCAAGATAATGAGCCCTACACTAACGAGCAGGTATCGCTGGATGTTCTCTACATTCGTAACCGTGAATACCTGCATGGATACAAGGCCACGTATAAGGCCGAGGAAGAATGTGGCAATACAAGCCAGTAAAGCGAAAATAAGTGCGATGATGGACGCCTTCGCGTTGCGTGCGGCAGATTGTTTCTTCTTGTCGTTCATTAGCGCCATCTCCGAACTTCTATAGCAGTTGTCCCCGTGAATAAGCCCAGGGCAATCAGGCTGAAAAAGTAAACAAGGTCAGATAATTTAATACTTCCGGTGCTCAATGCGTCATAGTGACTGCTCATATCAAGGTATTGGAAAACTCCACTCGCCGATCCCTGAAGTACCTGGGCAGGGATACCAATCAGCCACCAGAGAAGGACGAACGTAATAAGCGTTACAAACAATGCCGCAATCTGATTGGTGAAAACTGCCGAAATTCCAACCCCTAAAGCCAGAAAAGATGCAATTACCAGCATTAAACCTAGATAGGAGGAGATCGCCAATTGTTGGTCAATGCCAGGGGTCACGAGACTGTTTAGAATAAGGGGGTACACAAGTGTTATTGCCAGGATGGTTAGCATGAACAGGAACGCGCCCAGCCATTTACCGGCGACCAACTCAAAGTCCCGCACCGGAGCCGTAAGTAACAATTCCAAGGTTCCCATGCGGGCTTCATCGGCGAGCAGTCTCATTGTGATAGCAGGCATGGATAACACAAGCAAGAATCCAAATGCCCCCGTGATGATAGTTACTTCCGGCGTCTGCCCAAACGATTGGAACGCGTTCTGAATAAAGAAGTAAATGTTGATCGCGAAGAGCATCCCAATGACGAACAAGATTAGGAATGCTATCACATAAGCTATTGGGCTGATGAAGTAATGGTTGTATTCGCGTTTTGCAATTGTCCAAATATTTCTCATAGATGCCTCACGAAGGTTTCTTGCCAGTAACATTGGCGTTGTCGCGGGTGAGTTCAAGGAAGATCTCTTCAAGACTCAAACCGACTGGTCGCATTTCAAGTAGTTCATATCCTGCCTGAATGACAGATTTCGCCACTTGAGGCCGGGCATCTTCTCCAGCGCCAAATTCAAACTCCACAGAGCCATCTGATTTTGACTCTACTGCGCGTACGCCCTTGACTTTGGAAATCTTGCCGTTCAAGCCGTCTGAATCACCACGCACACGGACGACCACTCGTTGTGAGCCAACGAGACGAGACTGAAGATTTTCAGGCGTATCTTCCGTGACAATTTTGCCTTTGTTGATGATCAACACACGATCGCAGATTTGTTGCGCTTCCGAGAGAATATGGGTAGAAAGCAAGACCGTTCTATCTTTGCCAATTTCACGTATGACATTACGCATTTCTACAACTTGCGCAGGATCAAGACCGATGGTAGGTTCATCCAAGATCAAAACTTCCGGGCGATGAATTAACGCTTGTGCCAGACCGACCCGTTGGCGCATCCCTTTTGAAAACGTGCCAATATAGCTGTTGGCACGTTCCTTCAGGTTGACCCCTTCCAATGTCTCATAAGCGCGCTCTTCTGCGTCAGGGATGCGACGCAGATCCGCCATGAATTTGAGGTATTCAAGCGCGGTCATATCATCGTACAGAGGAACTGTTTCGGGAAGATAGCCGACTCGCTTGCGAACCTCAAGTGATTCCTCCACCACGTCATAACCGGCTACGGTAGCTGTTCCATCAGTAGGTGGCATATAACCGGTGAGGATTCTCATGGTGGTAGTTTTGCCTGCGCCGTTGGGTCCGAGAAACCCGACAATTTCGCCCTGTTCCGCATCGAAGGTGAGGTTGTCAATGGCGCGGCGCGCGCCGTAGTCCTTGGTGAGACCATTGACCTGGATCATTGGTGCTCCTTAAAAATGTAGAATATGTGCAAACAAATAAAAGGCACGCGTGCCGGTGGGCAGCCGTGCCATTTACTTTCGTATCGAGAATACTATACAGAAATTCAAAATCAAAGTCAAGCGCGTTGTAACCTTCTAATCAAACGCTAATCTGCATACAGATCACAGCTACATTTTCAATTCGCCTCCAAGGATTCCGGCGTGGAGAAAAGAGTCAGCTTTCGAATCTAATCAGCGGAGAAAAAAATACCAAACCCCAGCCGCGCCGGCAACGCACAAGAAAAGTACGAATAGACCAGCGAGCGCGAGCATCCAGCCATTCGATGTATCGGGCGTTATAGTGGAGGGAATAGGCGCCGGATTGTCCTGGACATAGTTGGGATTTGTATCTGGTGTGAGAACAGTTGAAGCGCTAGAAAGATGAGGCGTTTGCAATTTGAACTTGGTTGAAACTTTGATAGTCTGTTTTGGCGCGTTCAGCATCCCTTCTAAAAAATCCGGAATGCCATTTTTGTTCGCGTCCAATTTACCCATTGCCTCTTCATATCGCGCCCGAGCCTCAGGTGGCAAATTCTCAATCCCATTGAATTCTTTTCCATCAATAATAATTTTCATACGGTTCACAACAGCATGACCCGCTGTTAAATTTTCCAAAACATCTGGAATGCCGTTCTTGTCTTTGTCCGCGAGGATATTCACAGTCTCGGGAGGAACTGGCTCAAAGGCATCCGGGATATGATTATCATTTGCATCACCTAATGACCGTATTGCCTGTTCATATTTTTGGCGAACATCTGGTGGCATTTCATCTACGCTGTGATAAGTCTTTCCATCAATAACTATAAGTTTTGGATTCATGTTGCCTCCGGTCTCTCACGAGTAAGTCCAAGTTTACTCCTATTGGCTTATTTAAATAATGCTAGTAAACTTTGTTTAATGGAGTTGCAATGACAGAATTACTATATCAAACCGATAGTTATTTGAAGGAGTTCGACGCCAACCTCACTTCCGTTTCGATGGCAGAACGCGCCGTCATTTTGGATCGCACTGCTTTTTATCCAGGTGGGGGAGGGCAGCCTTGTGATTTTGGGATGCTGACTGTTGAAGGCGTAAATTATCCCGTGGATAAAGTGAAGAAGCAAGGAAATGACGTTTTGCACTTTCTTGGCGGAGATATTCCTCTGCCTAGTGTTAGCTCCGCTTCACACGGGACCTTGGATTGGACGCGGCGATACGAGAGTCAAGATATTGCCGCGCGAAGAAGCGTTCCAAATTCCTGATCTGATTCGTACCAAGATTAACCTCTTACCTGAAGGCATTATGCAAGTGCGAACAGTAGAGATCGTTGGGCTTGACCTTCAAGCGGATGGTGGAACCCATGTTCGCAATACAAATGAAGTTGGTACCATCCGTGTTGTAAATTACAAAAGCAAAGGAGCGATCAATAAACGGATTTATATTGAGATTGAATAACTTGTAGGTAAATGAAATGAAAAACAAATTTATTGTTCTTCTCAGTGTGCTGTTGCTTATTGCTTTTTCTCCAGCTTGTACTGCGCGGAATAAAGACTTAAGTGTGTCTAATTTACGCACGGCACTAGACAAAGATGGTAAGAACGTTACTTCAACATTTTCACCATCAGATGTGATCTATATTGTTGTTGATCTCGCGAATGTACCTCGGGGAACCAAGCTTGAAGTGAAATGGATCGCCGTTAATGCCGCGGATACAGATCCCAACCATCAATTTGATTTGCAGACAATCAATATTACTCAAGAAATATTTACCGGAACAACTTATTTCCAGTTATCGAATGCTGCGCCGTGGCCTGTTGGTCAATATCGAGCTGATCTCTATCTAAACGACGCCCTTGCAGATAGTGTTGAATTCAGCGTTCAATAAAGTGCTCCTAACGCCGGGGGACGGTGGATTGAGCAATCCAATTACGACAACAACACCTGTCCGCAGTATTCACACTTATCCATTCCCAATTCTAACGTGCCACCGCAGTTGGGACATTGAATAGTTTCCACTGTGATCGGATACCCTTGTGATTTGAACGCGGTTTCATTCTTAGCCAGATCCGCCCGCAGACGTTTGAGCCGCGCTAGATAGGAATCTCCTGTCACTTCACCTGATTTGCGCAAGCGTTCTACATCTGCAATAGACTCTTTCAACATGCGCCGCTGAGCCTCGAGCGATTCGCGACTGATATTTTGGAAAGATACCTTCATCTCAGGTTTCTTCGGGATCGAAGCCAAAATTCCTGCAATGACAACATCGCCATTTATCAGTTGCGGTTTCAGTTTTTTGAACTTCTTTTACAAATTTATCCATACCTAGCATAATTGAGTCTGGCTTATCTGCAATCGAAATATAGACAGGTGTATATTCCTTCTCCCCTGCAGAAGTAGCCCGAATCTTTTTACGCGCCGTATTCAGAAGATAAAAGAACAGAATGATGCCTAAGACAGCGATAATGCCACCAATGCAGAGCAATGTTTCCATAAACCGTTCCTAATTTGTAGTGATTTTTCCGCTTACAATATCTTGCTCAATATAGGATCTTAAACCTGCGTAGCCATCATTCATCGCGGATTGAAGGAATTGACGAACTTCATCGCTTGAATTTTCTGGGGGCATCGTGAGGTAAATTCCCAGGCGTGTGCCATTTTCAAGTGGGGTTAGGCGACGGGTGGAGATATATGAAATTCCAAGGGCTGATTGCTGCATGGTGTAGTATTCAAACGGTTTCCAGTCTAGAATTTTGGAGTATACATGCAAGTCGCCATGTGCACAGTGAAAGCCTGACCCTTCTTGCACACGTCCGCCCAGAGCGTCGGTTCTTTCTCCATAATCATATCTTAGAAAGCCTGCCTCGAGATCAGGTTTTGTCAAGTATTCCCATATTAGCGCGGCAGGCAGAGGAATTTCAACTTCGCATTTGACCCATGCTTCTTGCGCATCAACGAATCTTCTGTTCTTCGCTTTGTATGCCTCCCACACAGGCTGAAGGTCATGCACACACATCGGCACTTCGCCAAGGTGATCATAGGTCTCTGAATGAGGGACTACTTTTTCGCAGTACTCAAGCAGATTCAATTTTTGAGCAGCAACATCGCTAAAAAGCGCGTATGATTTTATATTTGTTTTCTCAATGACTTGATTTTTCAACATGCGATGAGGAACAATAACGTCTGCGCCGAGAAGTTCTTCACGGTCGCCTAGCTTTTGAATCAAATATTCTCCGTAATGAATGCACATCTTCAAATCCAGCATGGACATATTCTTGCAAGCGCGGCAAGTGCAGGTGGTGTTGTATTGCATTTGCCGCAGCGTATCTGCAAAGACAATATAAAAATTCTCCAGCGCCTCAAGAAAACTTTGCGATTGGACGAAATTTGTTTCTGGCACATACATGAAGATCGCATCGCCACGAAAGCCTGAGATAATGAATGGATGTTTGACAGCTTTTAACTGTGCATCGAACAGACTTTGCAAAATTTCATCGGCATGATCCAGCTCGGAACCAGTTAAATATTCTGTATAACCTGAAATGTCCGTAATAATAAAATAGCCTTTGTTCGCCATAAATACCTTTATAATTTACAGTAATGCCACGCGTCCTCTATACTGCCTTCGACATCGTGCCAAGCCCAAAGAGAGCATCAACGCATATTTTGCATAACATTCGCGGGCTCGTCAATGGTCAGTTTGACGTTCATCTTCTCACGCCGAATGATGCCTTCAACGTGACACGAGATTATATCGCCTCGCTCGGACTCAGTCGAAAATTGGTGACCGTTATCCCGAATGGGGTCAGTCCTTCAGATTTCCCTACATCTCCATTACCTAGCCGCGCAGGTCGCGTGCTCATCTTGCTTCACATTGGTACTCTCGCTGATTGGCAGGGACTTGATGTTGTCATAAAGGCTCTGCCTAAGATTATTGAACAGCCGCGTGATTGTTCAACTTGCTGTGCCTCATCACGAAGTCCCTGCACTGATTGCAGAATCCGAAATTTGCATTGCCCCGCTTGGGCTCAATGACCGCAACGTGACGCAGGGCGCGTGTCCGATAAAGGTGCTGGAATACATGGCATCCTCGCGTCCCTTGATCGCATCGAACATGCCGATTGTGCGTGAACTCGTCCGTGAAGACGTAGATGCGTTGCTTTTTTCTCCGAATGATCCAGAAGATTTGGCGCGTCAGGTTTTGACCTTACTTAATGATTTTGAATTGTCAAAGAGGCTTTCTGATTCTGCTACCGAGCGCGCGTTGACCAAATTCACCTGGCACGAAGCGCAGAAGAAGCTACTAAAGGTTTACGAGAAGTTGTTGGTTTGAGGTTTTCGATTCATCTCGTTCATATATCAAAACGCTTACTTGCGCTATACCACCACGGTGTTACGGCCTTCTGATTTTGCTTTATACAGTGCTTGATCTGCAGCTGATAGAATTTGTCTGCTCGTCAAGCCATGTAAGGGAAAGGTGGCAACCCCGAGGGATATCGTTGTAGTAACCTCTGCTTCCCCGAATTGCACCTTGGATGCCTCAAAGCTTTCCCTCAATCTCTCAGCAATTTGAAGTGCTGATTCGGCTGAGGTATTTGGTAATATGATCAGACATTCGTCGCCTCCATAGCGGCAGGCGATATCGCTCGTACGGGTGTGATGAATAAGCTGTCTGGCGAGATTCTGCAACGTTAGATCGCCTAAATTATGTCCGAAGGTGTCGTTGATTGCTTTAAATTTATCGATGTCGATCATTACGAAGCTAACAGGATAAGATTCTCGCAAAGCTCGAGCCAGTTCTTTCTCCAGCGATTCGTTCAAGAAGCGGCGATTATACAGATCGGTAAGACTATCCCGGATGGCCTGCTCATATAAGCTGGCTTGAAGAGCTTGAATCTCTTTCATTTGTATCTCAAGTTTTTGATTCGTAAGTCTTAATTCTTCCTCAGCACGCTTTCTTTCGGTGATATCTTCCTTGACAGCCAAATAGTGGGTAATTACACCATCAGGATTGGCGATTGGTGAAATCATAGCGAATTCGAAATACAATTCACCATTCTTTTTTCGATTGATAAATTCGCCACGCCATTCACCCCCAGTGTTGAGGGTCTGCCACAAATCTTGATACGTCTTCGCTGGAGTCTGATTAGACTTCAAAATGTTTGGATTCTGACCTATAGTTTCTTTTAAGCTATACCCTGTCACTTGTGAAAACCTGGAATTCACATATTGGATCTTGCCTTCAAGATCAGTGATAATAATAGAGGCTGGACTTTGTTCAACCGCGCGCGACAATTGAGCAAGTCTTTCTTCCATCAGCTTGCGCTCAGTAATATCTCCGCCATATAAATTCACATAGTTAAGCCCGGGAATAGGGGCAATCATGATTGAGTAAGTTTTGTCTTCGCATCTTACATCTATAGTTTTTCTCGAGCCTATATTGATTAGCTCACTGATCAATTTTATCCAGTAAGGTGGAAGATAGTCTCCGACTTTGCAATGCCAATCATTTAGCAGGAGTTCGCTTGCGGTGTTAGCATAAACGATTTTCCCCTCATAAGTGGCTCGTAAGACCGGGTTCGGGTTTTCAGCGGGGAAACGTGCCAAGCTTTTGCTTTCTGCTTCTGCCTTCTTACGTTCTGAGATATCCTGAGCCATTATGAGAATGGCATTGCGATTGTCAGATTCAAGTGCATGGGCCGTGAGTTCCACTTGAATTTTTTGTCCAGTTTTCGTGCGATGTTGCCATTCACCAATATAGTACCGCGCGCGCGAGTTTTGTTTCAGTTGATCCATCAAACAATCCAGATCTTCAGATGCCCATATATCGTTAATGGTCATCTTTCGAAATTCGGCGCGTGAATATCCATATCTTTCCACAGCGGAGGCGTTGACCGCCAAGAAAATTAGAGACTTCGCATCATAAACCCACATGGGAATGGGATGATTTTCAAACAGAAGATCAAACATCTTCTTGGCTTTGAGCGAAGGTTTTATCTTTGCATCCCGCCTTTTCTTTAATTTACTTTTGGAAAGTGCTTTAATTGGTTTCTTAAGTAGATTCTTTGGAGGCATTCGCTTTCCTTTTGTGAGAGATAGGGCTTGTCATTATGAAGTGAAGCCTCTATTTTCGAATACAAAACTTTTTGTGGAGCTACTAACGATTGTCCTCACTTTTTTTGAGTCCTTCAGTTCTTGAGGCAAATATCTTAGATACTTCCCCAGGGATGGCGCGCGGCGCACCTGTCTTCGCATCCACAAAGACCCAGTCTGTCTCGCCTTTGACCAGAACTTTTCCATCTGACTGGCGAACGAATTCATACTTGCGTAATGACCTTATCCGCCGGACGTTCTCCACCCAGATTCTGATCTCAATCTCCTCACCTGCAAAAGCAGGCAGCAAATATTCGATTCGATGTTCACGTACGACCCAAGTCGCGCCCATGAGTTGCATTGGATTTATTCCGCCGATGGCTTCATAGTGTTCGACAGCGACATCTTGCATCCATTGAACGTAAGCGACATTGTTGACGTGCCCGTTTTCATCAATAGCATCGGCTGGAATAGTGAAAGAACGGGTATAAACGCGATTTGTCATAGCTAATTTCTCTAGAAGGATGGTTTGCGTTTTTCAACGAAAGCCTTAATGCCTTCCTGTCCGTTGGGATGAGCAGCGCAATCACTAATGCCCTGTCTCTCTAACTCCAATTGTGTTTCCAGAGTGTTGTTGAATGAATCGGTCATCAGTTTTTTCGACCATGCAAAAGAATGAAGCGCGGTCTTTGTCAGATGATTGAGCATGGCAAGCGCTTCCGGGAGAACTTCATCGTCGGGAACCACTTTTGTAACAAGACCCCATTCCAGAGCTTGAGTGGAGGAAATCGGATTATCGAAAGCCATGATCTCCATCGCACGCGCCAAGCCGACGAGTCGCGGCAAGGCGAATGATCCACCGCCGTCAATACTTAATCCACTGGAAGTGTATGCCTGTCGTAGAATTGCAGACTGTCCCATCACACGGAAATCACATGCCAGGGCAAGCGAGAAGCCTCCACCCGCTGCAATGCCGTTAATAGCGGCAATAATGGGTTTTTCCATCCTGCGAATTTCAATGATTGACAAATGAAATTGCGGTGCAAGCCTATGTAAAACTGAACCTGTGTTGTCTGTTTGCTGGCTGATCCATTTTAAGTCTCCCCCTGAACAAAACGCTTTTCCTTTTCCAGTGAGTAAGATTCCCTGGATGGAATAATCTGCCGCAGCAGATGAAAGTGTTTCCCCAAGCATTTTCATCATCTCCAGATTTAGGGCGTTATAAACATCTGGTCTATGGAGTGTAATTTCTAGAATATTTCCACGCTGTTGGGTCAGGATGGGGTCATTCATAAGAGTCTTTTCCTTGTGGTTGTGGAAGTGGGCATAACGTCCTTGATTTTAGTGGATAAATGAGAAAACAAAACCAGCAATCCCTCCGCTGAGGATCAGCCAGGTTGAGTTAATTTTATAGCGTAAAAGCAGGAATAACGAAATGATAGCGATGACGGCCGTGTAGAAATCTGTCAGCGAAGAGGCAGCTAATTGGAAGGTCACAGCAGCCATCAATCCAAGCGCCGAGGCGTTGACTCCATCTAATAGACTGCCTGCCCAGGGCGAGTTCCGTATCTTTGGGATGAGAGGATTCGATATCGCCACAAAAACAAATGACGGAAGAAAAATTCCAAGCGTGGCAAGCAATGCCCCCGATATGCCACCGAGCAAGTACCCGATGAAGGTCGCAGCGGTAAAGAGTGGTCCCGGTGTGAATTGTCCGATGGCGACTGCATCAATAAGTTGTTGATCAGTAAGCCAGCCTAAGCGAAGGACAAAATCGGCGCGCAAAAAAGCGAGCAGAACATAACCACTTCCATATAAGACCGAGCCAATTTTGAGAAATGTTAGGAAAAGGAAAATAGAGGATAAAAACGATTGCACCGAACAATGCCAAAAGACGATTCTTGAGAGCTTTGCTTCCAAGAGTCCAGAGCGCTTGTGTGATGATGGCAATGACTACAGGCTTGATGCCATATAGCAACCACCCAGCTTGTGGCGTTGTCCCAAATTGAACGTAGAGCCATGCCAGTGCAAGAACGATTAACATGGCGGGAGTGATAAAGGAGAAGCCCCCCAGAAGCAAACCTGCCCAACCGGCGCGCACATAGCCGATGTGAATCGCCATTTCAGTTGAATTAGGACCGGGGATCAGATTGGTCGCACCGAGCAGGTCAAGGAATTGTTCATCTGTCAGCCACTTGCGGCGGACGACGACTTCATCGTGCATGAGGGCAATGTGTGCAGCAGGTCCGCCGAAGGCAGTGAATCCAAGTTTGAGGAAGAGCGCGGCTACCTCGGTAAGAGGAGACATATTTGAAGTTTATCGTATTTCAGGAGGAATTGATTCCCATTCACCTAATAAAGTTTCCTGCTCTGTCAGTGTTTCACATTGTGCATCTAGTACCGCATATTCAGCTTTCCATTGAGACAGAAATGTTTCATAATCTTTGGATGAAACCCATCGATCAATGGTGATGTAACGATGAGGATATTTTTCATCGCGTAATAATTCTGTTCCCAGAAAGCCCTCGCCTTGCTTGAACAGCTTCGCCCACTCTCCACTTGTTGAGTAGGTTTTTTCAAAATCAATTACAAGGTCTGCTTTGGCTTGATATTCCCAAATAATGACGTACATCGGTTTATCGTGTTTGATCCGCACTTCGCCACCAATAGAATGTGGCTGCGAGGCCAATGAGACTTGCAAGAACCACAATGATATAACTGTGCGTTCCCATTAACTCCGCGCGTGGACCGGCTGCTCCACTGAATAAAGCAGGGACCGACCATGGGAACCAATCACCCCAGCCGGTAATCGCCGCGATCTGAGCAAGGAACACTGTGAGAATTACCCAACCAAACGATGCCATATATCCGCGTCCAAGGCTAGCGATGAGTGCCACAAAGGGCAACAGCATGATTGTCAATGCGCCAGAACCGATAATATCTAGCGACGCGGTTCGGAGGAGTTCTAGTGACCAACCTGGGATGACCACCAATTTTCCGACTAGGAGTCCGAGACCAAAACCGAGAAAAGTTAAGAAAAGTGTCCAAACCACTACAACAATAAATTTGGCGGTGACAATCGCTTCACGCGATGTGGGCAAGGCTAAGAGTTCTTTTACAGTGTGATCAGAGAACTCACGCCCAAATACCCAAATGGTAAAAATAGCAAACACGATAGCTCCGCCGATCCCAGTCGCTTGTGCGAGGAGACTGAATAAAGTTGACCACTCAGCTGTGCCAGCAGTGAGTTGAGCTTTTGCACTGATGAGTCCCATGGCACGCGCGGCTTCTGGGTCTTTCAAGATAACCATGAAGAGTCCGCCCACCAATGGAGCGAGTGAGAACCCGATGGCGGTGAAGAGCGGAACTTTAGAACGACGCATTTTCAATGTCTCAGCCCACAATGAAGGGAGAAATCTATTCATTGTGCACCTCCTGTCAATTGCATGAAGTGGTCTTCAAGGTTTTGTTGCTCAACCGCAAGTCTCGTTGGCGGTGTGCCTGCATCCACCATCATATGCACAATATCCTCCGGATGTTCGATTGCCTGAGCATCTTCAATCAGGATTGTTTCATTATTTAAGGTAAATTTGTAACCAGCACTTTGCAAACAACTTTGTGCGGCTTCGAGGTTGCGCGCTTTGATTTCTAGTCGTTTGGATCGCAATTTTTCGAGTGCATCTGTATCCAGTTCCTCGATCAATTTACCCGTGTGAATAATGCCGACGCGCGTTGCGAGTCGATCCACTTCAGTCAGGATGTGGCTCGACATGAAGATGGTCACACCTTTGTCGCGCGCCAGTGATGTCAGCAATTCGCGAATTTCAATGACGCCCGCGGGGTCGAGTCCGTTGGCGGGTTCATCGAGAATTAATAGATCGGGCTCGTGCAATAAGGCGCGTGCAAGCCCCAGACGTTGGAGATTGCCTGTCGAAAGTGTGCCAGCTTTGCGGCCCGCGTAAGAAGCGACGCCAAGTTGTTCAATGACGCGGGAGGTTGCGCCTGAATCCGCTACCCCATGCAAACGTCTTGCTATCTCCAGATTTTCGCGCACGGTCAATTCGGGATAAGCGGATGGACTCTCGACGAGATGCCCGACTTGTGCCCACGGCCCGCGTCCATTCGGACCGACAGCCTGATCGAGCACTTTGACATTTCCCGCGCTCGGGCGAATCATACCCAACAGCGCGCGGATCGTTGTCGTTTTGCCCGCGCCATTGAGACCGAGGAAGCCATAAATCTCACCAGGTTTGACGCGCAGGTTGACCGAGTCGACCGCGCGCACGTCACGATAATTTTTTGTCAAGTTGTTTGTTTCGATTGCATAGTTCATTTTGTTTTCTTTCATTTGTCGAAGATCAAGCCAAGACTTTTTCTATACTGGTCGAAAGCCGATCTTCCTTTTTCAGTGAGATGGTATTCCGTGTGCGGGATTTTTCCACGAAATGTTTTCTCCACTTCTATGTAGCCTGCTTCCTCCAACCGCGATAGGTGCACAGATAGATTTCCTTTTGTCAAACCGCTTTCCTTGAGAAGAAACAGGAAGTCTGCAGATGCGACCGAGGAGAGCAGAGCCACTATCGTCAGGCGCGCCGGTTCGTGAATAACGCGATCCAACCCGGCGATGTTTTGAAGTGAACCGCTCATACATCCTCCGCATAAGAAAACGATGCAGTCCCACCCATTCGCCTGCCATTGCGATCAGGATCGCCCATATAAGACCCAGCCCAACAGGGAACCAGACCGGCATGGAGGATACAACACTGCCAGTTGAGGTGATAAGCAGAGACGCGATCAGCAGTCCAACGATAGGCAGAAGCAGAAAGAGAATCATGTTCTTGATGATGACTAATATCTGGGGCACTGTGATTTTGCCTCTCACAAATCCTGTGCGCGGATAGGTGAAGTGATCTTTCAACCACCAGAGGATTAAGATGACAATCAGGAAACTTACAATCTTTAAGATGGTGATTTCACCAGTGACCGATAAGAACCAAGAGGGGAACGGCGCTTGTGATATGTTCATGCTGATAAGGAGAAATCCTGCCAAGATGATAAGCAACCCACCCATGGCTATTTCAGTGAAACCATCCACAAACCAATACCCGCGCGCGCGTTTTATCGCAGTGTCAATTTGTACATTCATCAATGCTCCTTCCATAAACTAGTCTATAATATAAACTAGTTTGTAAAGAGTGTCAAGATAATGGAAGTTGCCGAACAATGCAAATAAAAAACCCCCTCGATGTTGTGATCGAATATGCGGTGAGTGCATCCAAAATAAACTCGCCCCGCTATATTTTTGCGGGGCGAGTTGTACCAACTTATGCTTCACTTTTCATTTATGAGCTTCTATCGAAACAAGGATGGCGCGTACCGCAACACGGTTTTCACAGCTGTTCGTCTTCTCATTGAATGTTTTGCAGGTGAGCAGAGTAAGCCAAGAATTCTCCTCATGCTTCAAAACCGATGTATCGCTAGGCGTGACAACTTTGTTTTCCTGCACCGTATAGATATATTTGTTGCCATGCAAGTGGATAATAATTTTGTCATTCCACTTCAGTTTGGACAAGTTCGCAAATATCCCTGCTTTGCCATTAGACAAATACGTGTGACCTGAAATGACGCTATTTCCTTGCCAGGAGGGGAAAGCTGTGCCATTCAACCAGCCTGCTTGATTCCATAACCAAGAGACATCCCACTTCCCATCAACATAAGGCACACCGACAATATCTGCTTTAACGCCAAGACTTGCAATCTCCAGCCACACATCTGTGGCTGTGTATTGCTTCTCCAAAGGTTGAATAGAGATCGCAGTCGTTTTGTTTGGAGCAAAACCTGTATCTGGCAAAGCGTTGCCAAAGCCAATGGTCACGCTATCTGATATAAGATACGCGTTCACAGGGTCACCTGGATCGTATTCTCGTTCTGTAGATTGTGTGTTGTAGGTTGAGAGTTGTACCGGCATTCCACCCGCGGGATCAAGCGGTAGCGACGTCCACGCTGCAGTAGCGGTGTTAATGACATTTTGTTGAGCGCCGGTGAACGTCGCCTGGAAAGTGATTGTCGATGTTTGCCCATGCGGGAAAGAATCCCAGCCAAAGCTAAGAGTGGTTGAGCCAAGATTACAGGGATCCGCAGGACGTTTGTTTGAATCCGGAGTCAGTCCGCTATAAGATAATGAACAGGCGACATAGGAGAGGCCGACCGGTAACGCGTCAGTCACAAGGACATCATGGGCGTCTGCTGAACTCTGCGTTGTATGAGAAATAAGCAATGTAAAACTGATCGGCTGGCCTGCGCGCGCAGTTGTCGGGCTGGCTGATTTAGCCATGGACATATCCGGTTCGACAATTGTTACATCGGGTGCGCTCGCTGAAAGGGAGCCGCCTGTCCACGTCCAGACCGCGTTATTATTTAGTTTTCCATTATCCTGATTTTCAACCACATCTAACACAACTGCTCGGTATTGAATCAGCAGGGTTGAATTCGAGGCAGGCGCAGAGATATTGCCGATATTGAACTCAACTTGCCGCCCAGGATTAGCCGGGTTTGAAGCTTGGTCACCCGGATCAGTAATTGATGTGACAGTAGGTGGACAGACCGTATTCGTCACATTCGAGCCGGCGACTTCAACCAGCAAACAATCCACAAATGCCAGCCCTTTGTCCATGCGATCAGTAACTTTAGCGTTTGAGAAAGCTGTTCCTGATGGAAGAGCAATCGTGATTTCATAGGTAATGATCTCACCGATGACT
>WNFX01000814.1_pt1 | contig 50655 bp, 51 predicted proteins | sample 5400111 | NCBI WGS metagenome assembly WNFX01 (sample SAMN13153363, study PRJNA577476) | soil metagenome | isolation source: 40 cm soil or saprolite under grassland replicate 1 | place: USA:California | collected 2016-06-15
GCGGGTGTCGCGGAGACCGGCGGCGTCGGTGCCTCGGCGGCCGACAGCGCGGGCGTCTCTGGCGACGACCCGGGGGATCCGGCGGGCAATGGCGCGGCCGCGCGGTCGAAGCGATGACTGGCGCCGCCGTCGGCCCGGACGGCAAGCTCCGCTGCCCGTGGAGCGTGGGCACTGTCGACTACCTCGCCTATCACGACGATGAATGGGGCCGGCCGGTACGCGACGACACCGGCCTGTTCGAGCGCCTCAGCTTGGAGGCGTTTCAATCTGGGCTGTCCTGGCTGACGATCTTGCGCAAGCGGGAGAACTTCCGTGCGGCTTTCAGCGGGTTCGATATCGCGGCCGTCGCGAGCTACGGACCTGATCAGGTCGCCAGGTTGCTCGCCGATCCCGGCATCGTCAGAAACCGGGCGAAGATCGAGGCCACGATCAACAACGCCCGCGCTGCGCTTGAACTGCCGTCAGGACTGACAGCGCTGGTCTGGAGCTATGCCGACTCGCAGCAAGTGGCGCCGGCGAAGCCGGCCGACATCCCGGCCTCGACGGCGGCGTCCAAAGCGCTCTCCGGTCAGCTGCGGCGGCACGGATTCCGCTTCACCGGTCCGGTCACCGCCTACGCGATGATGCAGGCCTGCGGGATAGTCGATGATCATCTCGCGGACTGTTTCCGCAGTGGCGCCTACCGACCCTGACGTCCGCTCGCCCAAGCACTACCGGCCCGGACGCGCGCCCAACCGACAGCGCGTCGGTAACAGGCCATGCAACGGGGCAGCGCCCGAGAGTCAACGTATGCATTGTCACATCGCCCACAAAACAACGTATGCACTGTCACATCGCCAACGTTGCCCGGCGCGACGGACCGGCCCAAGGTACGAGGGCGATGCGACAACACCTATGAATCCCAGGCTGGCGATGGGGCAGCTGGACCACGGGGTCGGAGCCTGGGGCAGTGCCCGGGCTGGGGAGGCGGCTGGGCTCCCGGGGGTCGTGGCCGGGGGGTGCCCGGGCTGGGGAGGCGGCCGGGCTCCGGGGTCGTGGCCGGGGGGTGCCCGGGCTGGGGACGGCGGCGGGACCACGGGCGGTCGGAGCCCGGCTCCGCGGCCGATCCGACATTTAGCGGTCCTGAGGCTCACCGGCCGGCACGCCGACGCGCCCTGTCGCCGGGCGCTCACCGCGCGTCAGTTGTCGACCCTCGTGCGGCCCGCTTCCCGTTCGGCGCTGGCGGCGATCCGGTGGAAATGGTCATCCGGGCTGGTCTGCCAGCGCCTATGATTCCCGGCGTCTGCTGCTTGACGGTCGCCAACCCTGAGCACGCCATGCCGCTGGCGGAACGGAGGCGATCCCATGCCGGAGGACAAGGCTGCCGAGCCTGGCCACAGTGCTTCCCCGCCGGCGCGGCACAAGCCGACCGTGGCTCAGCTCGGCATCGACATTGCTGCCCAGGATTGGCAGCGATCAGGCGCAGACGAGGGGTCGCTCGAGGTCGCGTTTGTCAGGGGAGCGCCTGGCCAGGACTTCTGGGTGCTGCTGCGGGTGGCCGGTGATCCAAGCGGTCGGGTGCTGGTCTACGACCGGACCGAATGGGAGTGCTTCCTGGACGGCGCGGCCCGCGGTGAGTTCGATGACAACGCGGGGTTACGGCCCCCGCCACCGACGTGGTTGTAGCCCCACGGGGCATCCGACTGGGCGGAATGGCTCGCCCGTGAGCTGACGTGCGCGTGCATGAACGACCGCGCATCGTAACAGCGGGCAGATCGCCCTCCGGGTTACATAACGATTGAGGACAGTAATTGTGAATCGCAAGTTACGTGGCGCTAGGCTGGCTCGATCGGCGCTCCAGGAGGCAACAGGTGAGCGATGACGCCTACGGCGCGACCATCGCCAAGCTCCGGCTTGCTCGTCGGCTGACACAGTTGCGGCTGACGGCCGGCTACACCGCCAACCACGTCTGCGACATGCTGAATTGGGGCCGGGGGAAGGTCGGCAGGTTCGAGGCGAACCAGTGGAAGCGCCCCGAGATGAGCGACATCCGGGATCTGCTCAGGTTCTATGTTGCCGAAGAGGCTCGCACCAGGGAGATCGAGGAACTCGCCATCCGGGCCAGGGTCCGCCCATGGTGGCGCGACTACCAGGACATCTTCGACAACGAGTTTCCCGGCTTCGAGGCAGATGCCATCCGGATCAGGGTGTTCACGCCGCTCGTCGTCCCAGGCCTGCTGCAGACCCCTGACTACATCGATGCCCTGATGAGATCGGGCGGGAAGCCGCCAGCCTGGCGCCGCCGGGCCGCCGAGGCAAGGCGGCTGCGCCAGCAGATCCTGGAGCGCGACAAGAGCACGGTGCCGCAACTTGAGGCGGTGATCGCCGAGGCTTCGCTGATGTACCGCTGGGGCAGCAGGGCGGAGCGGCGGGAGCAACTGCTTTACCTCGCTGAGATCGGCCAGCGCCCGAATGTCAGGCTGCACCTCCAGCGCTTCGCCGACGGGCCGCCGCCAGGCATGTTCTCGGCCGTGCAGATCTTCGACTACGAGGGCTCTGAGCCGAGCCTGGTCTTCACCGAAACGGACCACGGAATCCAGGAGGTCACCGATGCCGAGTACGTAACCAGCTACATAGAGGCGTTTGACCGGGCCGTTGACGTGGCGCTTGAACCGCACGACACGACCGTGTACCTAAACCAGCTCGCTGAACGACTGGAGTAGTCCAATGACTGACCTGTCTCGTGCCATCTGGCGGAAAGCCGAAGCCAGCTACGCGAACGCCGGCTGCGTGGAAGTCGCTGCCAACCTCGGCGATGTGGTTGCCGTGAGGGACAGCACCCGCCCTGCCGACGGGGCGCACATTGTGCGCCGTTCGGCCTTCGCCGCCCTGCTCGCCGATCTCAAACGCGGCCGCTACGACATCAGCTAGCAGCCGCACGCTGGCGCTGCGGCGCCAGCTGCCGGCCGGACAGCCGCATGCTGGCAGGTCGGCCGCGCAAGCAGAATCCCCCCGGGGAGGGAGCCTCGGGGGGATTCCTTGTGACTGCGCCTGTCTCGAGGCGTCTGGCGGCTGCTCCGGCGACGGCGCCCCGCCAATGTCACTGTACAACGGACAAGGCGAGCGCCAAAAGCGGCTACAAATCGGTTTAATCGGACAGTTATCTGGATAGCTCTGTAACTATCGATCGTAGGCATCGAAGGTGATGATTCGCCCCGGGTCATTGCGGACGATGCCAATTGACTCGTAATCTGTGCTTCACAGATGCCGAACTCGGGAAGGCGGACCAGGATGTTGCTGTCTCCCGCCGATCCGGGTCCGGCTCGTGCCCATGGAACGGAGCGAACAGGACAATCGGCACATAGCGGCACGGGCGAGGCCTGGCTGGCCGCGCCGCTCGCCGAGACGCCGGTCCCTTTCCCACGAATAACAGGCAGCCGTGCCCGGGCGAGCCTGAGGGCTAGCAATATGATACCGAGCGGCGTGACCGACATCAGCCTGGCTCAGGCTAGCGTGCGGATCGGCGGTTGCTTCGTCCGCGCGTTGCCGCTTGATGCGACCTGTGCGAGCGCTGCCAGGAGTTTCTTCCGCGAGGCAGTCGCCGGTTGCGAACTGCCGCCAGACCTGGTGCACGACGGGGTCACCATGGCCAGCGAGCTGGCCGCGAACACGATGAACGCGCACGGCAACATCGAGTTCGCAGGAAGCGGTCACCGTCCGGTCAGCGGGTTCCCCGAGATCTGGTTGTACCTCCGCACCTGCGGCTCGGGTCGCGAAATTGTCTGCAAGGTGTTTGACTCCGAGCCGGATTGGGAGGCGTTCGAGCCGGCCGCGGAAAGCGCGTTCGAGAAGGCCAGCCCTGACTCCATCAGGGGCCGTGGCCTGCAGCTAGTCGCCGGGCTCTCGGCCGGCCGGTGGGGCCATCATCCGAGCCGGGCCAGGCTCGGCGCGTGGAAGGTACCTGGCAAGGCCGTTTGGTACGGGCTCCGCGTTCCCCCTGGCAGTGAGCTGGCCCGCAGCCGCAGGTCCGCCCCGCGAGGCTCGCAGGCGATCACCGAGCTTGCGGCGGCGCTTGGCGATCGAGGCCTGGGCACTGGCCTTGCTGCCACGACCGAGCCAGGAGGCGATCTTGCCGTGCTCTCGGTGAGCCACGGGCTTACCGTCTGGTGCCACGGTGATCTCCTGTGGTGGAAGGCACCGGACGGCGGCTACGACAGGCTCGCCGTGACTGACCTAGTGGAAGCGTCCGAGCGAATCATCTGGGCGCACGAGGAACTCGTCGGGGGCGCGCCAGCCTGACAGCGAGCCGTCGGCAGCGGGCCAGGCCGCCGGCGACCGGCCCGACGCGTCTGATCCCGAAGTCGGCCAGGCAGTCGGCGCCGAGCCAGACGGCGGCCAGGGCGAGCCAGGGCGCGAGCCGGACCCCGGCCAGGGCGCGAGCCAGACCCGGCCAGGGCGCGAGCCAGACGCTGGCCAGGACGCGAGCCGGACGCCGGCCAGGCAACAGGAACCGGGGCGGCGGGCGGGCAGCGAGCGCCGTGCCGATAGCGGCTGTTGGCGATCGATACCGGGCAGCGGGCGCGGTCTAGCGGCCGGCGAACTGTGGCTGGGCCTTGCCGAGAAACGCGGCGGTCGCGTTCCGGTGATCTTCGGTCTCGCCCAGCCGTGTCTGCAGCTCGGCCTCCTTCTCAAGCGAATCGACGAGTCCGTGCGCGGCCGAGTAGAGCAGGCTTTCCTTGATCGCTCCGTAGGCCGCCGTCGGTCCTGCGGCAAGCCGGGTGGCAAGCTGCCTGACCTCACCGCCCAGGTTCTCATCGGCAACAACCTTGGTGAGCAGCCCAAGCGCCAGGGCCCGATCGGCGGAAATCGGCTCGGCCAGCATCAGTAGCTCGGCAGCGCGCGCGGTCCCGGCCAGGCGCTGCAGCGTCCAGGAGGCGCCGGTGTCGGCGGTCAGGCCAACCCTGGCGAACGCCATCAGCAGGCTGGCCCTGCGGGCGGCGATCCTGAAGTCGCAGGCGAACGCCAGCGACGCGCCTGCACCGGCGGCGACGCCAGGCAGCGCTGCGATCACCGGCTTGGCCATCGTTGCGATCAGGGTCACGATCGGGTTGTAGTGCTGCCGCACCGTATCGAGCGGTGTGCCGCCCTTGCTCATCGAGTCAGCGTGCTCGCGCAGATCCTGCCCGGCGCAGAAGGCCTGCCCGGCGCCGGTCAGCACGACCACCCTGATCGTCGGGTCGGACGCGCACCGCGTCAGCGCGTCAAGCAGCGCCTCCTTGACCGTTGCGGTCAGCGCGTTCCTCGCCTCAGGGCGGTTCAGGGTGATGGTGGCCACCGCGCCATCGGTGTCGAACAGAACGCTGTCGCTCACTGGGCTCTCCTCACCGTGTGTGCCTTTCCTGCCTGGCGGTGGCGGGCACCGCCGGTCGCAGACAACAGTCCACGAAGCGGGCGGTGGCAGGCAAGAGCCGCGCCGCCTCTGAGTGGAACAGTTCAGCCGCCACCGTGCCCGGCCACGGCGTCGGCAGCAGTTCGGCCGGCAAGCCGGGATCGGTGAAGAGGAACTTGCGCCACTCATGTACCAGCGCGGTCCGTGCGACAAAGACCACGACGTCGGGCTGGCCGGGCCCGGCCAGCCCGATCAACTCGTGCGCGCCATCCAGCCACTGCCGGTAGGCGTGCGCCAGGCCGTTGATGTCCCATACCCGGGCGGCCAGACCGCGGGCGTCACCGTCATAGCCGGCATGGAACCGCTCGGCCCTGACCCGCTCGGCGGCCAGCAGCGCCTCGAGTTCCACGGACGGGTGGGCACCGATCCAGGTCGCGCCGTCCAGGCAGCCGTAGCCCAGGTAGCTGAGCGCCGACCTGAGCCTGGCCCGCTGTGCGCGATCGGCGATCCGCTCCACCACGACGACGTGCCAGCGGCCGTCCCAGGCGGGCGCGTCCTGCCGGTAGATCCGGTCTGCGGCCTGCCCCAGACGCCGTACGCCGCGCGGTGTGAGCCGGTAGCCGGCGCCTTCCGGCAGCCTGACCGGTGCCAGCCAGCCCTGCCTGGCCATCCTCGAGACGGCGGTCCGCACCGCGGGAGCCGAGATGCCGAGCGGCGCGAGCAGCCGGACGAGCGCGGCGACCGGTGCCTGTTTGCCGCGTTCGAGCAGATGATCTCCGTAGACGTCGAAGAGTGCCGACCGGGCGTTCACGGACCTAGTCTCGCCTTCCGCGCGCGGTCTGCGAGCGGCGGAACGCTGATCGATGCCACCAACTTCATGGAACTGACCGATAATAGAGGGACTGATTGAGGTCGATGTGGCTTGGCAGGTTCGGGCAACGGGCACATGGTAGCGGCGCCGCGGTCCGCAGACAGGTCCCGTGCGGCCCGAAAACAGGAAGGGGAGCAGCAATGGCGGCGATGAAGCCGCGGACGGGCGACGGTCCGCTTGAGGTCACGAAGGAGGGCCGCGGGATCGTGATGCGCGTGCCGCTTGAGGGCGGCGGCCGCCTCGTCGTCGAGCTGACACCGGATGAGGCCATGTCGCTGAGCGATGCCTTGAAGACAGCCGTCGGCTGAGCTGCGCCACTGATGCCACTCACGACGTCAGTCACCGCTCCGCCCGCTGGTGGTCCTGCCACGGCTGGCAGCTATCTGGCTGCTGCCGCGGCAGGTCATTGTGAGCCAGCCGACCTGATGGCCGTGGCCGTCGGCGACGCTGGCGAGGTCACCGCGGACGCCGAGCTCGAGGCCCTGCTCGGAGTCACTTTGCCCGACGTGGTCGCTGCGCACCAGCTCACCGGCAAGGCAGGTCAGGCCGCGACCGTGCTCGCGCGGGCCGGCGAGGCCACCGTACGGGTGCTGTTCGTCGGGATCGGCGACCGGTCGCTGCGTGCGCTGCGGCGGGCAGGAGCCGAGGTCGGCCGCCAGCTGCGACCTGGTGATCGCGCGGTCGCAGCGGCGGTGGCCGGATTCCCTGACGAGCAGGTACGCGCCTTCGCCGAGGGCGTGTTGCTCGGATCGTACCGGTACACAGAGAAATCGGCTGGCGGCCAGGGACCTGCCGAGGCGGCCGCCGTGCGCATGCTCGGGATATCGGACCAGATCGGCGAGGCCACCGAGTTCGCCGCTGCGGTGGCGCTCGCGAGGGACCTGACCAACACCCCTTCCGTGCGCAAGAGCCCGCAGTGGCTGGCAGACGCCGCGGTGGAAGCGGCGGCCGGCGCGGGGCTGACCGTCAGGATCTGGACCGAGAACGAACTCGCCGACGCCGGGTTCGGCGGCATCGTGGCCGTCGGCTCGGGCTCGGCGCGCCCGCCGCGACTGATCGAGCTCGGCTACGCGCCGCCCGGCGCACAGCGGCATGTGGTGCTGGTCGGCAAGGGGATCACCTTCGACAGCGGCGGCCTGTCGCTCAAGCCGAACGATGGCATGAAGAACATGAAGACCGACATGGCCGGCGGCGCGGCCGTGATCGCGGCCATGTCCGTGATGGCAAAGCTCGGCGTGCGGGACCGGGTCACCGGCCTGGTGGCTGCCGCCGAGAACATGCCGTCAGGTACGGCTTACCGGCCAGGGGACGTGATCACCCAGTTCGGCGGCCGGACGGTGGAAGTACTCAACACCGACGCCGAGGGCCGCCTGGTGCTGGCCGACGCCCTGGCCTACGCCGACGCGGAGCTCGAGCCCGATGTGGTCGTCGATCTGGCTACTTTGACCGGCGCGGCACGGGTCGCGCTCGGCTCGATCTACGGCGCGCTCTACGCGACCAGCGATCAGCTAGCCGAGGCGCTCATCGAGGCGGGCCAGGCAAGCGGCGACCGGTTGTGGCGGATGCCGCTCACCGATGACTACCGCGCGGCGCTTGACTCGCCGGTGGCTGACCTGGCGCACATCGACCGGGGTGCTGGGCAGGCTGGGTCCATCTCGGCGGCACTTTTCCTGCGGGAATTCTCTGGCGCACGTGCCTGGGCCCACCTGGATATCGCAGGTGCCGCCAGGTCGGCAGGCGATGACGGCGGGCTGGCCGCTGGGGCCACCGGATTCGGTACCAGGCTGCTGCTTCGCTGGCTGCTTGGCCGGTCGGCCTGACACCGCGGAGCTGGCTGACACCGCGGACTGGCTAACACCGCGGACTGGCTGACACCGCGGCCGGCCTGACACCGCGGTACCGCGGTCAGCCTGCCTGCTTGACCGCCGCGAGCAGCCCGCCGCCGACGGGCAGCAGCAGCGGGACCAGCGTGTCGTCGGAGCGGATGTGGTCGCGGACCTCGCCGATCGCGGCGGCACCCAGGTCACCGTGCGGCGAGGGGGCGCGCTGGTCAGCCCACAGCACGTTATCGAAGGCCATGATGCCGCCTTGGCGAAGCAGCCGGGTGGCGGCGACCAGGTATTCCGGGTACTCACGGGTGTCGGCGTCACAGAACACCAGGTCGTAGGCGCCGTCAGCGAGGCGGGGCAGCACTTCGAGCGCCCGGCCGGTGATCAGCCGGTACCTGCTTGACGCGAAGCCGGCGGCGGCGAAGGCGTCGCGGGCCATCCTGTGGTGCTGCGGCTCGATGTCCACGCTGGTCAGCACCGAGCCCGGGCGCATGCCACGCAGCAGCCAGATCCCCGAGACACCGCAGCCGGTGCCGATCTCGACCACCGACCTGGCGCCGACCGCGGTGGCCAGGAACCGGAGCGCCGCGCCAGTGACCGGCGCGACCGGCGCTGCACCGCCAAGCCGCTGCGCGTTCCCGCGGGCGGTAAGCAGCGGCTCGTCCTCACCGGCGAGGTCGGCTCCGATGGGGGTGACGTCGGCGCTGAAGATGGCGTCCTCCCGTGACCTTGGGGTATTCCTCTGCGGCAGCCTAGCGCCAGCGGCGGCAGGCCGGGAACAGGCCGGGCGAGCCGCACGTTGACTGAGTGCGGTCAGCGAACGGTGAAATGCGGCGCCGTGGGTACCTGATCCTGCGGCATGTCGGTCAGGCCGGCGGGATAATGGTTGGCACGCGGCCAGCGGTGCACGGGCACCGTAGGCTGGCCGGCGCACAGATCCGGCGCACAGATGCTGCAGGGAGCTGGGAGGCAGATGCAGGCGGGGGAACCAGACCAGGCGGGGTCAGGCACCGCGCAGGCGGCCGACTGGACTCCTCCAAGCTGGGAGGACGTGGTCAGGGACCACTCGGCCCGGGTGTACAGGCTCGCCTACCGGCTCACCGGCAACAGCCATGATGCGGAGGATCTGACCCAGGAGGTCTTCGTCCGGGTGTTCCGGTCGCTGCCCAGCTACACACCGGGAACCTTTGAAGGCTGGCTGCACCGGATTACCACCAACCTGTTCCTCGACATCACCCGCCGCAGGCAGCGGATTCGTTTCGAGGGACTTGGCGAGGACGCGGCCGCCAGGCTCCGCGGTGCCGAGCCGACACCATCACAGGCATTCGACGAACGCCATCTCGATTTCGACATCGCCGAAGCGCTCGCTGGCCTGCCGCCTGAGTACCGGGCCGCGGTGGTGCTCTGCGACATCGAGGGACTGACCTACGAGGAGATCGCTGACGTGCTCGGCGTCAAGCTGGGCACCGTCCGCAGCCGGATACACCGCGGCCGGGCGCAGCTGCGCGCAGCGCTCGAGCACCGCAGGCCGAGGCATCTCGCCGAGCGGGCGCCCGGCCAGGTCGCGGACGAATCCAGCGGCGGCACGCTCGGCCCGGCAGCGCTCATCGGTCAGCCGCCAGCCGCTGTCGCGCTGAGTGAGGGAGGCTAGCGATGAGTCATCTCGGGCGCTGGCTGTCCGCGCTTGTCGACGAGGAGCTTGACGGCGCCGAGCGCGACCGGGTGCTGAATCATCTGGCCAGGTGCGCGCCGTGCAGGCAGGAGGCGAATGCGCTGCGGGCGCTCAAGCGCCGGATGCTCGCGCTTGGCGAGGACGCCGCCGATTCGGCCATTGTCGGCCGGCTGATCGAGCTCGCCCGCTCTGACTCGGAGCTGGCTGATCGTTCCGGCCAGTCACGGTGGCCAGCATCCTGGCCGGCCGCGCAGTCCGCCGACCCGCCCTGGAGCCGGCACCAGGTCAGGTCCGGCTGGATGCTTGCCGCCAGTTCCGCCGGGCTGGCGCTCACCGCGATCGGTGCGGTGGCCTTCCTGATCGGCGGGGCGCCGTCCGCACCGGTACCACGGGTCACGCCGGCGGTGGAGACCTACTGGCTGCAGCACGGCTACGACTCCGGCCAGGCGCCCGCCGGGCGATCGGGGGCGGCAAGCACCCAGCCGGCCGCGCCTGGCTCGCAGCACGGCCAGCAGGCGCGGCCAGGATCGGCCCGTGCGGCGGTCGCGAGCCCTGCCGCCAGCCCTGGTGCGGCTGGCGGCCACCCAGTCAGGCCAGGATGGACGGCTGGCCCGGCCGGCCGGCCAGGTCGCGCGGACGGTCCATCAGCCCCGGCTGCCTATCTCAGGCACTCGCCGTAGCCGTGTTCTGGCTGTACTGGAACCGCTGGCGGCCCGCCGTCCTCGCCGCCAGCCTCAGCCTGGCCTGCATCGCGGCGATCGTGATCGCCGCCGGATCGGTGGTCGGCGGGTACGAGCCGGCCACCGCGGGAAAGGCGGGCACCGGCCGCACGGGTACACAGGCCCGGCATCCCCCGCTGTCGGCCAACTCCGTCCAGGCGCGCCGCGGCGTGCTGCTGATGCGCGCCGCGGCAATCGCCTGCCAGAACGTCGCTTACCGCGGCGTCCAGATGGTGGCATGGTGGGGACCTGCGGGCGGAAGCACCTCCCTCATTCAGGTATGGCACAGATCCGGCGGGCCCGAGCTGGCGAAGGAGACCGGTGACTCGGACCCTGGCTCCGATCCGGCCGAGCCTCCGCAGGATGCGACAGGCAAGGTGGCGAGCGGAGTACTGAGCGTGCCGCCCTGGATGCTGAGCCTCATGCGCGCCAACTACGAGATCTCCTACGTCGGGCCTGGATCGGCCAGCGACCGTCCGGCGCACGTCGTCGCGGTGCGCCGCGGCAATGGCACCCTGGCGGCGCAGTACTGGCTTGATGCGTCGACCAACCTGCCGCTGCGCAGGGAGGTATTCGACTCCGGCGAGCACCTGGTCAACGAAGGCGCCTTCATTGACCTGCACATAGGCGACCGCGATGTGGATGCCGTGCCCGCGGCCGGCGTTCGGCCGTGGAGCGCGCGGTCGGTCGCGCACAGCCTCGCCGCGCTCCGGGCCCAGGGCTGGTCACTGCCCGCCAGCCTGGCCGGCGACCTGGCGCTGGTCGGGGTGACCCGCACGATGACCCCGTCCGGCTGGGTCGTCGACGCCTCCTACTCAGACGGCCTGTCCGTGGTGTCGGTATTCACCCAGCGCGGTGAGCTTGAAGGGGCGCTGCCCGGCTGGCACCTGGCGGCCGTGCAGGGCAAGCAGGTCTATTCGGCTCAGCCCGAGGAGCGGAGCTTCGCCTGGTCGGCTGGGGGCCTGGTGTACACGGTGCTCGCGGACGCCCCGCCGGACACGGTGCAGCGGGTCGTGGTGGAGCTGCCACATCAGGAGCGGGCCGGCTTCTGGCAGCGGGTGAGCAGCGGGCTGCGGCGGATGGTTTCCTGGTTGAACCCGTTCGGCTGACCACCAAGCCGCTCGGGGCGGTTACTCTGAATACACCGGACCGGGCCGGCCGGCACGGTCACCGCACCGGCAGCAAGAGGTCAGTTTGTTCGATCTGTCGATTCCCAAGATTCTGATCCTTGCCGTGCTCGGCCTGATGATCTTCGGCCCCGACCAGCTGCCCAAGATTGCCGCGCAGGCCGGGCGGGCGCTGCGGGATCTGCGCCGGCTCGCCGACAACGCCAAAGCCGACCTCAGCCAGAGCCTGGGGCCCGAGTTCCGCGACTTCGATTTCAACGACCTGAACCCGCGGGCCCTGGTGCGTAAGCACCTGCTTGATGACTTGCCGGACGACGACTACCGCTGGCCCGCTGGGACCGACGGCGGGCCGGCCGCGCCGTCATCGCCTGCCGCCGTGCTGGAAGCGGGCGAGATCCCGCCGTATGACACCGAAGCCACCTGAGGCTGGCCGGGCAGGTTCAGGCTGGCGTCAGGCCGAGCTGACGCCCGACCAGGCCGCGCGATCGCCCGGCGATCAGCTGAGCGATCCGGCCGAGTTCTGCCGCGGCTGGTGACCGCGGATCGGTGAGCACCAGCGGCTTGCCCTGGTCGCCCGCCTCGCGCAGACCGACATCGATCGGCACCTCGCCGAGCAGCGGCACGTCGGCGCCCACGAGCCTGCTGAGCGTTTGCGCCACCGCCTGGCCGCCGCCGCGGCCGAACACCTCGACTCGCTCGCCGCAGTGCGGGCACGGCAGGTAGGACATGTTCTCGATCACTCCGACAATGCGCTGGTGCAGCTGGTTGGCGAGCGAGCCGGCCCGCTCGGCGACCTCGGAAGCGGCCACCTGCGGCGTGGTCACCACGATCAGCTCCGCGCCCGGGACGAGATGGGCAGCCGAGATCGCGACATCCCCGGTGCCCGGGGGCAGGTCAAGCAACAGCACATCCAGGTCGCCCCAGTAGACGTCGGCGAGGAACTGCTGCAGCAGCCGGTGCAGGATCGGGCCGCGCAGCGGCAGCGGCTCATTGCCCTTCTTCAGCATGCCGCTGGAGATCGCCTTGACCCCGTGCGCGACCGGCGGCATGATCATCTGTTCGACCTGGGTGGGGCGGCCGGTCACGCCGAGCATCCGCGGCATCGAGTGCCCGTAGATATCGGCGTCGAGCAGGCCGACCTTCTGTCCTGCGGCGGCAAACGCGACGGCCAGGTTGACGGTGACCGTCGACTTTCCTACCCCGCCCTTGCCGCTCGCGACCGCGTAAACCTTGGTCAGCGAGCTAGGGCTGGCGAACGGGATCTCCCGCTCTGGCTTACCGCCGCGGAGCCTGCCGGTCAGTTCCTTGCGCTGCTCCTCGCTCATCACGTCAAGCTCGACCCTGACCTGCGACACGCCGGGCAGGCGGCCGACGGCGGCCTGCACGTCCGCGGTGATCTTGTCGCGCAGCGGGCAGCCCGACACCGTCAGCCAGACGGCGACCTTGACCGTGCCGTCGGCGGCAACCTCGACGTTCTTGACCATCCCGAGTTCGGTGATGGGGCGGTGGATCTCCGGGTCCTGAACGCCCGCGAGCGCCTCAGTCACCCGCTCGGCGGTGGGCGGCGCCTGGCCGGCTCCCTCCGAGGCGGGCTCGGCGGGACTGCCTGGCAGCGAGGTCGCGAACATGCGTCCATGCTATGGGCCCCGCGGATCTCGTCGGACGCCAGCTGTAGCATGATCGAGCCATGACCCGCGCTGACCGGCCGAGGAGAACCTGCCTGACGGTGCCGGGCAGCAGCGACAGGTTCCTGGCCAGGGCCAGGAACCTGCCCGCAGACGAGATCATTCTCGACCTCGAAGACGCCGTCGCGCCCGCCGCCAAACAGGCGGCCCGCGCCAAGGTCGCACAGGCAGCGGCGGGCGACTGGCCTGGCCGGGTGCTTGCCGTCCGGGTGAACGGCGCGGCCAGCCAGTGGGCGTATCAAGACGTGATCGACGTGGTGGAGCGAGCCGGCCCGCGGCTGGACGCCATCGTGCTGCCGAAGGTGACGGGACCCGGTCACCTCGCCTGGCTTGACCTGCTGCTCGGGCAGCTCGAGCAGTCAGCTGGGCTGCCGCCTGGCGCGATCGGCATCGAGGCGCAGATCGAGGACGCGGCCGGCCTGGCAGCCGTGCGGGCGATCGCGGCAGCCTCGAGCCGCCTCGCGGCACTGATCTTCGGGCCTGCGGATTTCATGGCGAGCGTGGGCATGCGGTCGCTGAGCGTCGGGATCCAGCCGGCCGGCTACGCGGGAGGCGACGCGTTGCATTACCCGCTGATGCGGATCCTGGTCGCCGCGCGGTCCGCCGGCCTGCAGGCCATCGACGGGCCGTACGCGGCGATCGGCGATATCGACGGACTGCGCAGGTCGGCGGCAAGCGCGGCCGCGCTCGGATATGACGGGAAATGGGTGCTGCACCCGGATCAGGTCGGGCCGGTCAACGCCGCGTTCTCGCCCGGCCAGGAACAGCCCGGCCAGGAACAGTATGACCGGGCCGAGCTGATCGTCGAAACGTATGCCCGCGCTACCGGGCAGCAGCTTCGCGGCGCGGTCCTGCTCGACGGCGAAATGATCGACGAAGCGTCGATGAAGCTGGCGCTCGCGATCGCTGCCCGTGGCCGCGCCGCCGGGCTATCAAGGACGACACGGCCATGAGCGGGCCATCCTTGCACCGCTGCGTTTACGGCATGCCGCAGCCGAGCATTGTTGCAAGGGTGGGTACCGGCGCGCTGACCGACGTTCGGGCCCGTGCGCGGTGAACGCGGCGGCCTGCCCGCGGTGCGGCGGCCCGGTGCAACCGCCCAGCGCCTGGTCGAGCAGCTGGCGCTGTGATCAGCACGGCGATGTGTACCCGCTGAGGCAGGTACAGAGCTTGTCGTCGGCAGGCCTGACCGCGCTGCTGCGCAACACTGCGGTCCCCGTGTTGCTGCCCTGGCCGCTGCCCGACGGCTGGCTGGTGACCGGCTTCGCAGCGGTGGGAGATGAGCGAAGCGGCGCCCGCGCCAGCGTGGTGGCGCTGTCTGGCCCCAACCCGGTCGGCGGGCCCGGCGAGATGCTGCTGGTCTGCGAGGAGCTCGGCGTGGGGCTCGGGTCGCACTGCGCCGGGATCGAGGGCCCAGATCCCGGCGACGGCTTCGCCGCGCGGCCGCCGCACGCTCAGGTCAGGCTCGGCCATCACGACTTCCCGCTCTGGCATGTCGAAGCCCCCGAGCGTGCCGCCTTCGCCGGTGAGGTGATGGCCAGCTGGCTGTGGATCGTGCTCTGGCCGGACACCGCAGGGATGCTGCTCCTTGAGCCGATGGAGCTGCGGGACCTGCGCGACCCTGGCCAGGACTTTGACCTGCCCTTCGGCGCCAGGTCGCCGAGACTGCCAGGCGCGAGCGGCTAAGGTCAGATGGTGCGCGCCGACCTGCACTGTCACAGCTCGGCGTCAGACGGCACCCGGCGCCCGGCGGAGGTCGTCCGTGCGGCCGCCGCGGCCGGGGTTGACGTGCTCGCCCTGACCGACCATGACACGGTGGCCGGCGTCGCCGCGGCGGCGGCCGCCCTGCCGCCTGGCCTGCGGCTGCTGCCTGGCATGGAACTGTCCTGCAGGTATGCCGGGCACAGCGTGCACCTGCTCGCCTACCTGTTCGATCCGCAGCACCGCGAACTGGCCGCTCAGTGCCTGGCGATCAGGCAGGGCCGGCAACAGCGGGCCGCGGCGATGGTCGAGCGGCTCGCGGCGCTCGGCGTCCCTGTGACCTGGGAACAGGTCACATCGATCGCCGCCGGCGGCGTCGTGGGCCGGCCGCATATCGCCAGGGCGATGGTTGCCGCCGGCGTGATCGGCTCGGTGCAGGACGCGTTTACCGGTGACTGGATCGGCACCGGCGGACGGGCACACGTGCCGAGATACGCGCTCGACCCGGCGGCGGCTGTGGCGCTGGTCCGCGAGGCCGGCGGGGTGACCGTGCTCGCTCATCCGCGCGCCGGGCGAGAAGGCTGGCAGCTGCCCGCGGAGCTGATAGCGCAGCTCGCGGCGGCGGGGCTCGGTGGCATCGAGGTCGCCCATCCCGATCACGATGAGGGTGAACGGGCCGCGCTCCGGACTCTGGCCAGCGAACTTGGCCTGGCGGCGACCGGCGGCAGCGACGATCACGGCGAGCTCACCGGTGACCGGATCGGCTGTGAGACGACCGCACCGCAGGACCTGGCCGCTCTGCTGGGCGGTGCGACAGGCGCGGCGGTCCTGGTGCGATGAATCTGCTCCTTGACGACGTGAAGTTCTTCTGGGAGGTATTCGTCACCTTGCTGGTGATCACCGACCCGCCGGGGACCGTGCCGGTCTTTCTCGGGATGACCAGCGATCGGCCCGATGCGGAGCGGAACCGGCTCGCCTGGCAGGCGGCCGTGGTGGCGCTCGGCGTCATCGTGGCATTCGCCCTCTTCGGCCGGTCCATCCTTACTTACCTGGGGGTGCAGCTGCCGTCCCTGCAGGCGGCCGGCGGCCTGCTGCTCCTGCTTGTCGCGCTCGAACTGCTCACCGGCAAGTCCGCCGACCCGGCCGAGCTTGAGCGGCCACAGGCCAACGTCGCGTTCGTACCGCTCGGCACGCCGCTGCTGGCCGGCCCAGGCGCGATCGTCGCGACCATGATCTTCGTGCAGCGCATCGGCACGATCGGGCAGGGGGTCGCGTTCGGCGCCGCGATCGTCGCCGTCGTCGGAGCGACGTGGCTTGCCCTGCGTTTCTCTGCGCTGATCTTGAAGGTGCTCAGGGACAGCGGCGTCGAGCTGCTGACCAGAATCGCCGGACTGCTGCTTTCCGCGATCGCGGTCCAGCTCATTGTGGATGCGGTGCGGACCCTGATCCGGGCCGGTCTCGGCTAGCCGGCCGGCGCGCGGCCATCATGATCAACCGTTCACCGAACCTCGTCTCGTATTCAGGTAAGCCCAAGTACTCTCTCACTCGTCCAGTCTTATGGCGGTTCGCTCCGTCAATCGTGCAACGCGTGCTTGCTCCCGCCAGGCGTGCCGGCCGCGGAACTTGCGCACCCCGAGCTGCATTACGCGCGGTCGGTCTTCCAGGCGGCGCAGGGCGCGGATCTCGTCCTGCATCTCACCGAGTGGTCCGACTACCGTGCCGTCGATCCGGCCGCGCTTGGCGGCGTGGTCGCGCACCGGGGCCATCGTCGACGCGAGGGGCGCGCTTGACGCGCGGTCGTGGCGCGCCGCCGGCTGGGACGTCCGATTGCTCGGTCAGCCGCAACGACCAGGCTGATCGGGCAGCGACTCGGCTGACCTGGCCCGCGGCGGCTGAACTGGCCTGCGTGCTGCGATCCGTGGCACCGGCTTCTTGCAGAAGATTCCAGCTCGACCACATACTCGAAGGACACGGTCTGCCGTCGGCCGGTGACGCTCGGCCCGGGCTCAGCAGGCGCCGGAGGCCGACTGGTACGCTGCCTGGCTGAAGTACGTGGCCGCCACCGGCCACATCGAAGGCCCTGGCCGTGCTCCGCCAAGCCGGGCCGGTGCGGCACCTTGGCGGCCGGTCAAGCAGCTACCGGGAAGGATCGCCATGCGAGCGCGGATCGACCGGGTCGCCAGAGCAGTGAACACCTGGATCGTCGGTGACGACGACGAAGTCATCGTCATCGATCCCGCCGATGACGCTGGCCCGGTGCTCGCCGCGGTCGGTGACCGCGAGGTGCTTGCGGTGATCTGCACGCACGGTCACGGCAGGCATGCGTCGGCGGCGTTCGATGTGGCCAAGCGCGATGACGCGCCGGTGGCGGTGCACGCGGCCGATCTGCTGGCCTGGCGGGAAGCTCAGCCGGGCGACGAGCCAGATATCGAGATGGAAGACGGCGGGATCTTCGAGGTCGCCGACGTCAGCCTCGAGGTCATCGACGCGCCAGGGCACAGCCCGGGATCGGCCTGCCTGTACTGCGAGGAGCTCGGGGCCGTCTTCACCGGCGATGTGGTCGGCGCCAGCGGCCCGGTGCCGCATGACGGCGACTTTCCTGACTTCGCGCGCCAGCTCAGCGCGATCGGCGGGACGGTGCTCACCCTCGACGGCCAGACCAGGGTCCTGCCAGGGCACGGAGACGAGCTCACCGTGAGCGCCGTCGAGCGGCGGTTCGACTCCTGGGCGTCGGCCGGCCCGGCCGGCCTGATCGAGGACTCGGACGGCTAGCCGGACGGCGGGCAGGATGCCATGACGCAGCAACTGGGCTTTGAAGGGATGCCGCGGCGGCTCTATCCCTGCACGCCGAGCAGGCTCAGGGCCTGGCTGGACTGCCCGCGCCGGTACCGGATGACCTACCTGGACCGGCCCGCGCCTGCGAAGGGGCCGCCCTGGGCGCATAACAGCCTGGGAGCGAGCGTGCACAACGCGCTGGCGAACTGGTGGCGGCTGCCGCGCGCCGAGCGAACCGTCCGAGCCGCGGGGCAGCTACTTGAGCGCGGCTGGATCTCCGAAGGCTTCGCCGACGACCCGCAAGCGGCCAGGCACCGGCGCCGGGCAAGGAACATGGTCGAGGCCTACGTGGCCGGGCTTGATCCGGACTGCGAGCCTGTCGGGGTGGAACGTACGGTCGGGACGAAGACCGAGCTGATCGCGATCTCCGGCCGGATCGACCGCCTGGACGACCGGCTGGACGACCGGCTGGACGACCGGCTGGACGACCGGCTGGACGACCGGCTGGCTGGGCCCGGCCGGCCGGCCGGGCCCAGCCAGCCGGCCGAGCGCGGTGAGTTTGCCACCGCCGGTCAGGCTCGCCGGCTTGTGGTGGTCGACTACAAGACCGGCAGGCAGCCGCTCACGACGGACGACGTGCGCTCATCCATGGCGCTCGCGCTGTACGCGCTCGCCGCCGCGAGGGTGCTGCGCAGGCCCTGCCGGGACGTGGAGCTGCATCATCTGCCGACCGGGCAGGTGCTCGGCTGGGAGCACACCCAGGCGTCGCTTGATCGCCAGCTCCGCCGGGCCGAGGACATCGCCGCCGAGTGTTCCGATGCCGATGAGCGATTCCGCGCGGAGCCGGAGACCGGCCGGGGCGACGAGGTCTTCCCGCCGCGGCCAGGCGCCTGGTGCGGCTGGTGCGACTACCGGGCACACTGCCCGCAGGGGCGGCTCGCAGCGCCGCAGCGCCGCCCGTGGGATGGCCTGACCACCGACGACGTCGCCAGCTAGAGCCGGACGCCGTCGCGGCGTCCGGCATCGCGCGCGGCTTCACCAGGGCGGCTCGGCGGCGTTCCAGAACGCCGTCAGCATCGCCGCCGTCGTCTCCGGCGCCTCGACCGCAGGCGAATGCCCGGCACCGGGGATGCGGACCCGCTCGGCGCCGATCCTGACCGCCATCAGGTCCTGGACTTCGGGCGGCCAGGCGTCGTCGTTCTCGCCGTAGCCGACGAGCTTGGGCAGCATGGCGACCGCGGCGAGCTGCGCGGTCAGGTCAGGGCAGTCGAGCAGGTGCCTGGCCATCTCCGTCAGCCCGACCGGGCAGCTGCCGAGCAGCCGGCCGCGCAGGAAGCCGAGCACGTCGGCGGAAACGCCGTCGGCCACCGCCTGCGGCCCGAGCCGCTGCTCCCAGATCTGGCCGATCCTGCCGCTGAGCGCGCCGGTGTCGTTCCCTGCGGGCCCGACGAACTCGAGGAATTCGCCAAGCGCCTGCGCCCTGACGCCGCCGATCGTCCCCGGCCCTGACCCGAGCAGTGTCAGCGACAGAAAGCCGGCCGGCTCTGCCAGCACCGCCTGGCGCGCGATGAGCCCGCCGAAGGAGTGGCCGAGCAGGTGCACCCGGCCACCCGCACCGCCGGCCACAGCCGCCACGGCCAGCAGGTCTTCGGCCAGCTGGCTGAGCGCGTAGCCGTCGCTGCCACGGGCGCGATCGGACTGGTACTGGCCGCGCATGTCGATCGCCGTGACGCTGCGGCCGCCAGCCGCCAGCGATTCAAGAACGGCGAGGAAGTCTTCCTTGCTGCCGGTGTAGCCGGGGACGAGCAGCGCTGGGTGCCGCTCGCTGACGCCCAGGGCTGCCGGTGCCACCAGGGCGGCAAAGCTGCCGCGCGGCGTCGTGATGGTGGCCGGCCTGACCCGCCGCGGCATCCGCAGCGTTCGTGGAGTGCTCACGTGGTGCCAGCCTACCCAGCCGAGCGAAAGGAACCTCAGCGCGTCATCACATCAGCGGCTCGCTGAGCTGCGCGGCCTATCCGGCCGCCGGGCGCTCGGAACGGCCGCGCCCTGAGCGCCGGCGCCTGCGCGGCCTCACGGCTCCGCCCTGGCCGGTGCCGGTCAGACGCTCGCGGGCCTGGACGCCTTCCGGGCCGGCGCCCGTGCCGCCCGGCTGGCCGCCGGCCGTCCCGGCCTGGACCGCGTGCTCTGGCTGGACGGCGAGCTCAGGCGGCACGGCCTCGGTGAGCGCTGCGACCGTGATCACGGGGTTGCCCGCCCTGGTCCGCCGCCGCGGCGACCGGGTGGCCGCGCCCCGCTGACCAGGCTGGCCATGGCCGCCGCCGTCGGCACGGCCCTGCTGGCCTGCTGAGGACCTTGACCGCCGGCCGCCGGCCGCTGGCTCCTGGCGCGAGCGATGGCGGCCGGTCTCGCCGATGTCCTCGAGATCCTCGGCATCGAGCCCGGCTCGCTCTCGCATGGCGCGCGGCAGCGAGCCTCCGGTCGCGCGCGGGATGCCGAGCGCGGTGAACAGGTGATCGGAGGTGGAGTAGGTCTCCAGCGGATCGGGATGGCCAAGGTTCAGCGTGTCGTTGATCAGCTTCCACCTGGCGAGGTCCTGCCAGTCGACGAAGGTGACGGCTACGCCGGTCCGGCCGGCTCGCCCGGTCCTGCCGATCCTGTGCAGGTACCCCTTATCGTCCTCCGGGCACTCGTTGTTCACCACGTGGGTCACGTCATCGACGTCAAGGCCGCGTGCAGCCACGTCGGTGGCAACCAGCACGTCGACCTTGCCGCTGCGGAACGCGCGCAGCGCCCGCTCCCGCTGGCTCTGGCCTAGATCACCGTGCACGGCGGCGGCGGCAAACCCGCGCTCTACCAGGGCGGAGGTCACCTGGTCGCAGGCCCGCCTGGTGCGGCAGAACACGATGGTCAGGCCGCGGTCCTGGGCCTGCAGCACGCGGGCGAGCACCTCGATCTTGTCCAGGTGGTGCGCACGGAACACATGCTGATCGGTGGTCGGCACGTGCGCAGGCTCGTCATGCTGCTCGGCCCGGATGTGGGTCGGCCGGTGCAGGTGCCGCCTGGCGAGCGTCACCACCTCCGATGGCATCGTGGCCGAGAAGAGCATGGTCTGCCGGTGCACGGGCGTCAGCCGCAGGATGGCCTCGACATCGGGCAGGAAGCCGAGGTCAAGCATCCGGTCTGCCTCGTCGAGTACCAGGACGTCAAGCTGGGACAGGTCGAGCTGGTGCTGGCGGGCGAGATCGAGCAGCCTGCCCGGGGTGCCGACGACGACATCGACGGCGGCAAGCGCCATTATCTGGGGCTCGTAGGCGCGTCCGCCATACAGCGTGACCACATGCACGTCGCACCGGCTGGCCGCCATCCGCAGGTCGTCGGCGACCTGGATGGCCAGCTCTCTGGTGGGGACGATGACCAGCGCCCGCGGGGCGGCCGGTCCGCCGGGCCGGCTGCCGATGATGTGCGTGATGATCGGGATCCCGAATGCCAGCGTCTTGCCGGTGCCGGTGCGTGCCTGGCCGATCACGTCGTGGCCGCCGAGCGCGATCGGCAGCGTCAGCGCCTGAATCGGGAAGGCGGTGGTAATGCGGGCGGTGGCCAGGGCGGCGCAGATCGGCTCTGCCACGCCGAAGTCGCCGAACGTGGTGAACTCGGCAGGCGGGTCATCGCCCGGCATTATCAGCTGCGCCACGGACACCTCCTGCGGGTGCCCGGTCAGTTCCCGGCTGGTCAGGTCCGCCGTTGTCAGTTCTTGGGTAGGTTCTTCGGTCAGTTCTTGCGTAGTCAGGGCTTTCGCCTCCATCGGTGACCAGCGGCAGGCCGAGCGCGGACAGATCCGGGCTGACGCCGCAGGCGGCGGGTGACTCTTGCGGGCGGCGCAGGGTCCCGTGATGTAACCCGCGCCTGCCAGGCCGTGCTAACGTTCTGCCAGGCATTCGCCGCCGAGTCCGGTGCGGCTTACGGATCAAGATGGCTCTCGGCGGTCGCCGCGTCTGCACGTAGTAACGCGACCTTGGGGGAGTCGCATTCCACAGTGAAGTCGCTGCTCAGTGTAGCAACGTCGGCGGCGCACGCCGAGCAGCGGCGTGGCGCCGGCGGTACCCTGCCTGTGTGACCCAGCCAAAGACCGCGGCTGACGGCGTCATCGATCTGCTTGGGCTGCTTGCATACGCGTCCCTGGTGGCCTTCTTCCGGCTGTCCGAGGACGCCGCGATGGCGGATTCGCTCCTCGACAAGGCCGACCTGGCGCAGATCGCGGTTGACCAGTTCGGCCATTTCCAGCTGCTGCGCGAGCGGATCGGCGAGCTCGGCGCCGATCCGCAGGCGGCCATGCAGCCGTTCGTGGAACCGGTCGACGCCTTCCACGCGAGGACGGCGCCGTCGGACTGGCTGGAAGGACTGGTCAAGGCATACGTGGGCGATGGCATCGCCGCGGACTTCTACCGGGTCACCGCCGCGCTGCTCGACCAGCCCACCCGGCAGCTTGTACTTGACGTGCTGGCCGACTCCGGGCATGCCGGGTTTGTCATCGCCAGGGTGCGCGAAGCGATCGCCGCCGATCCGTCCGTGGCTGGACGGCTGGCGTTGTGGGCGCGGAGGCTGGTGGGCGAAGCGCTTGGCCAGGCACAGCGGGTCGCCGCCGAGCGGGAGCCCCTGGCCAGGCTGCTGGCAGGGAACTCGCAGGCGCAGCTCGGCGAGATCGGCCGGATGTTCGCGAACCTCACCGATGCGCACGCAAACCGGATGGCGGCGCTTGGGCTGGCCGCGTGACCAGTCAGGCGCTCGCCTGACTGGCCGGCTGGCTCAGCTGCCGAATCCGATCCGGCGCGGCTCCACGCTGCCGAGCTCCAGGTAAGCGAGCTTGTCGGCGGGGACGAGCACCGAGCCTCCCTTGTCGTCGGTGAGGGCGAAGACGCCGCCACGCTCGATCGCGGCGGCGAGCGCGCGCTGGACCTCCTGAGCCGACTCTGACGTCTCGACCACAAGCTCGCGCGGCGCCATCTGTACGCCGATCCTGACTTCCACGGCCATCCTCCGCTCAGCATGCGTGCGCGCGGGGCTTCATCGCCAGGCTAGCGCCTTCGGTGCGGGATCAGCGCGGCAGCGGGCCGCAGCGGCTACGCCCGGAGCGAAAGGACGGTGACCCAGGCGCCGGGGCGCCGGGGCGTCAGTCCTGTGCCTGGTCAGCCAGCGGCCAGCTGCCGATGCCCCGCCAGGCCAGCCGGGCGAGCAGGCTCTCAGCCGCATGCTGGTCGATGGCCCGGTCGGTGCTCAGCCAGAACCGCGAGCTGACCTGTGCCATCCCGACCAGTGCCATGCCGAGCAGGTCGGCCTCGTCATCGGAGACCCCGGCGTCAGCGCGGATGAACTCGCTGATCATCCCGGCGCACTCGAACATCGTCCGGTCCAGCCGCGCCCTGACCTCTGGCTCGTTGCTCAGGTCGGACTCGAAGACCAGCCGGAACGTCTCTCCCGCCCCGCTCACGTAGTCGAAGAAGGCCCGGAACGTGGCTGGCACCCGATCCCGGTTGTCCGACGTCGAGGCGAGCGCGCCAGATACGGCGGTGAGCAACTCGGCGGCGCTCTCGTCGAGCAACGCCAGATACAGCTCGAGCTTGCCGGGAAAGTGCTGGTACAGGACCGGCTTGCTGACGCCGGCCCGCTCGGCGATCTCGTCCATGGCCGCGGAGTGGTAGCCCTGGGCGACGAAGATCTCGCGGGCGGCGCCGAGCAACTGCCTGCGCCTGGCCGGGCGCGGCAGCCGCGTGCTGCCCGGCTTGGCCTGCGGCGTCGCGGTCACTGAGCGCTCCCACGCTGCCCGGTAGGCAGCATGGCTGTCATCTTATGGCGGATCAGCGGTAGTCCTCCTCTCCGAGTTCTACCTCACGGGCCTGCTCGGCCACGTCCGCCTCATCCGCCTCGAAAGGGAGCTCGTCGGGCAGCTCGGGGTCGGGGGGCTCGCCTGCTCCTGGGACCGCCTCCTGGCCCTGCTCGACTACATCGGGCTCTGGCTCATCCAGTCCGCTGTCAGTCATCTGCCGGCCTCTCTGGTTGTATCTGCCTATGGGCAACGGGCGAGGAACTCGGTTGCTCGAACATATTGCCGAAGAGCTAATCAGCGACAACGCTGGTGGTATCAGTACTTGACCCGCCAGGGTAAGGAGACACCATGCACAGCATGTGGAAGGGAACGATCTCCTTCGGCCTGGTCATGATACCTGTGCGACTCTACGCCGCGACCGAGCAGAGGGACATCTCGTTCCGCCAGGTGCACAGGGCCGACGGTGGCCGGATCAGGTTCCGCCGCTTCTGCTCGGTATGCGGCGAGGAGGTGCTGTACGAGGACGTGGCCAAGGGCTACGAGCTTCCTGGCGGTGAAATGGTGATCTTGTCCGAGGAGGACATGGCCGACCTGCCGCTGCCGAGCACCAAGACGATCGAGGTACTGCACTTCGCGCCCGCAGAACAGCTCGACCCGATCCTGTTCAATCGCAGCTATTACGTGGAGCCTGAGGCTGCGGGGGCGCGCGCGTACATGCTGCTCCGCGATGCCCTCGAGCAATCCGGCAGGGTCGCGGTCGCACAGGTCGCGCTGCGCCAGCGGGAGTCACTGGCCACGCTGCGCACCCGCGCCGGGGTGCTTGTGCTTGAGACCCTGCTGTGGCCGGATGAGGTCCGCGCCGCGCTGTTCCCCTTCCTGCAGGACGACATCGAGGTCAAGGCGCAGGAACTCACGATGGCCGCATCGCTGATCGACTCCATGACCGACGATTTCGATCCCGCCGCCCACAAGGACGGTTACCGGGAGGCACTCGCCGAACTGGTCGACGCGAAGGTGCAGGGCCGCGAACTGCTTCAGCCGGGCACCATGGAGATCGCTGCCGGGCCTGCGGTCAGCCTGGCTGACGCGCTCAAGGCGAGCCTCGAGGCGGCGCGGGAAGGTACCGAGACCGGGCAGAATGCAGGAAAGGGGAAGGCGGTGGGGGCGCAGGCAGATGCGGCGAAGGCCATCGAGCCCGGCCCTGGTGAGTCCAAGCCGCGCAAGCGCGGCGGCTCGGCCAAGGCAAAGGCCAGCAGCAAAGCCGACGGCGACCAAGCTGGCGACGACGGCAAGCCGGCCCCGGCCGCGGCCGGGCGCGGAACGTCGCGGAGCGGCTCATCCCGGCGCAAGCCGCCCAGCTGACCGACCGTTCCGTGGTAAAGCGAGGCGATGTCATGCCGCAGGCTACGAGCCAGCCAGTTCCGCTGTGGCCAGGGCAATTGGTTGAGGTGCCGCGGGGAAGGCTGCATGTTCGGGCCGCCTCCGCGACGCCAGGCGCCGAGGCGGCCATGTTCATCCATGGCCTTGGCGGGTCATCCACCAACTGGACCGACATCATGGATCTGCTGTCGCGTCCTGCGGCTGAGCTGCCTACCGCTCCTGTGCTCGCCTGCTCGGCGGTTGACCTGCCCGGTTTCGGCTACTCGCCGCCGCCAGCCGATCGCGACTACCGGGTGAGCGCCCATGCCGCCGCGGTCATCGAGCTGATTGACAGGCAGGGGCAGTGGCCGGTCCACCTGATCGGCAACTCGATGGGCGGCGCGGTCGCGATTCGGGTCGCCGCGCGTCGCCCGGATCTGGTGCGCACGCTCGCGCTGATCTCACCAGCGCTGCCCGACCTGCGGCCCCGCCCGCTGCCGCTGCGGCTGGCCCTCGCCGCCGCGCCGGGAATCGGTCCGCGGCTGATGGGCTGGCTGCGGAGAATACCCGCCGAGGCGCGCACCGACCGGTCATTCAAAGACCTGTTCAACGACCCGGGGCTGGTGCACCCGGCGCGCCGCAGCGAGGAGATCGCCGAACTGCTCCGCAGGGACGATCTGAGCTACGCGGACGAGGCCCTGGTGCTGTCGGCCCGCGGCCTGATCACCGAGTACTTCAGGACCGGGCCGCGCTCGCTGTGGCGGGATGCCGCGCGGACCGCCGCACCGGCGCTTATCTTGCATGGCAGCCACGACCGGCTGGTGAACCCGGTGATGGCGGCGAAGTCGGCGCGGGCATTCCGCACTGCCAGGGTGATCGTGCTTTCCGGGGTCGGCCACGTCGCGATGATGGAGCGGCCGAGCCTGGTGGTCGCGGAGATCCGGGCGTTCCTTGAGTGGGTCAAGCTGACGCGGCGGCTGGCCGGCCAGGACGGCCTGACCGCGGAGGTGACCTCGGCGACCCAGCTGCCGAGCTAGCCGATGCTGATCGCTGCGGCCGGGATCGTGCCGGCCACCGGCGACGGCCTGGTGCTGCGACCCGGTTACGTCGCCTGCGCCCGCGGGCGGATCATGCAGGTCGGCGCCGGTCAGCCGCCCGCCCGGCCCGATGTGCGGCTCGGCGCTGGCCTGCTGCTGCCCGGGCTGGTAGACCTTCAGGTCAACGGCTATTTCGGGGAAGAGCTGCAGACCGCGGGTGCCGACGGCTGGGCTGCCGTGGCGAGCCGGCTGCCGCGGACCGGCGCGACCGCGTTCCTGCCCACGTTCATCACGCGCCCCGTCGGCGACATGATCTCGGCGCTGCGCCGCGCCGCCGGAATCGCCCCGGCCCTGGCGGCGGGAGACGGCGCCGCGCGGGTGCTCGGGATACACCTGGAAGGCCCGTTCATCTCCCAGGTCCGATCCGGCGCGCACAACCCAGCCTGGACTCGCGATCCCGGCCCCGCCCTGATCGACGCGCTGCTCGCGGCGGGATCGGGCTTGGTGCGGGTGGTGACGCTGGCGCCGGAACGTGCCGGGGCGATGGCGGCGATCGGGCAGCTGACCGGTGCGGGCGCGCTGGTCAGCGTCGGCCATTCGGACGCGTCGGCCAGCCAGGTCAAAGCGGCGGCGGACGGCGGGGCGAGGATGGTGACCCACCTGTTCAACGCGCAGCGCCCGATGCACCACAGGGAGCCGGGCGTGGTCGGCCAGGCGCTGGCCGACAGCAGGCTGACCAGCGGGCTGATCGGCGATCTCAGGCACGTCAGCGGTCAGGTGGCCGCGATCGCCTTCGCTGCCGCGCCGGGCCGGATCTGCCTGGTTACCGATGCGGCAGCCTGCGCGGGCATGCCGCCTGGCCGCTACGTGCTCGGTGATCAGCCCATCGAGCTCGGGCCGCAGGACGGCGAGCCGCCGGTCAGGGCCGACGGGACCCTGGCCGGTTCGGTGCTGCGGATGGATGCGGCGATCGCGAACATGGTGTCGGCCGGCGTGGGCCTGGTGGAATCGGTCACCGCGGCGACCAGGATCCCGGCCGACCTGATCGGCAGGCCAGACCTTGGCCGGATCGAGACCGGCGCGGCGGCCGACCTGACCTGGGTCGGCGATGACCTGCGCGCCAAGGCGACCTGGATCGGCGGCACGCAGGTCTACGGCGAGCCGGTCCTTCGCTGATCAGCTGCCGCGCCCGCGGGCCACCGGTACCGGCGGCCGCGGCTGCGGCTGCGGCTGCGGGCGTACGCCCCACATCGGCGGTCGGCGCGCCGATCCGTGGGCATGGATGCGCAGGCCAGCCATAATGGCCGGATGATCGACGAGCTGATCGACCGGATGCAGGCGCTGCTCGAGCCGCTCCAGGCGGCTGACGACCAGCGGCGATACTTTCACGCCACCTATCTGCGTACCACGATCGCCGCCGCGGCGGAGATCAAGCGCGGCGGATTCGCCGACCCTGCCTGGGTCGAGCGCTGGGATATCGCGTTCGCCGACCTGTACCTGGATGCGCTGGCGGCGGCGATGGCAGGACGGCGGCCGGCCAGGCCGTGGGAGATCGCCTTCGGCGCGGATCGCGGCCTGCCCGCGCTGCGGCACGTGCTGCTTGGCATGAACGCTCACATCAACTTCGACCTGCCGCAGGCGCTGATCGCCGTGATCACCGATGAGGAGCTCGCTGACCCGGCGGTCCGGGCCAGCCGGGCAGCTGATCACCGCAGGATCGACGAGGTGCTCGCCGCCAGGGTCGGCGCCGAGGACGACGAGCTGGCCAGCATCGGAGGCCCTGGCTCCCTGCTCGACCGGGCGCTGAAGCCGGTCAACCGGCTCGGCACGCAACGGTTCCTGCGCGAGGCGCGCGCCAAGGTGTGGGCCAACGCGCTGGAGCTGAGCCAGGCCAGGCAGGCAGGGCCCGACCGGCTGGCTGCCGCCGTTGCCGCGCTTGAGCGGCTCAGCGCGGCAAAGGTGGCCACGCTGATGGCGCCCGGTCAGGTGGTGCTCAAGCTGGCCGTCACCGGATTCGGCATCCGCCTGGGCGAGGAATACTAGGCCGGGCCCGCGGCGGTCAAGCGCCGGGGGACGGCGCGGACCCAGGTCCGGTCATCGGTCAGGTACCCGTCAAGCACGAGGCCCGCGTCGGCCAGGCAGCCGGCGAGGTCGTCCTCGGTCAGCCGCCTGGACATGAACGACTGCGTCCAGGTATGACCGGCTCCCTGGTATTGCATCGTCAGGGCCGCGAGATCGGGTGCCGGGAACGCCAGGCTGACCATGATGACCCTGATCCCGCGCACGGTCCGCCCCTGCCCGGCCGCAAAGGAGTCCTGCACCTGGGCCGGCTGCCACTCGACCAGCACGCACCCGTCGTCGCGCACGTGCCGGCGGCAGGTAGCCAGGAACGCCGCCCGCTGCCCGGCGTCCGGCGTGTTGATTAAGAAGGAAGGGAGCAGGACGCAGTCGAAGCGCTGGTCGAGCATCAGCGTCTCGATCCTGGCGCAGACCCGCCGTGCGCCGGGTATCCGCTTGAGCATCTCCGCCGACTCATCGACCGCCACGACCTCGTACCCGGCTGCGATCAGCGCGCGGGTGAGGCGGCCTGGACCCGAGCCGAGTTCCAGGATCGACCCGTGATCACCCATGGCGTCGGCCACGATGTCCGGCTCGTCCTGCGGTGCCAGCAGCGCGTAGAACTCCACCGGCGAGCCATCGGGGGCGATGGCGCCAGGACCGGTGCCCCTGTCCGTTCGCTGCTTGACCATGCCAGCAAGGTACGCCGGCCTGGCGGTTGAGGCCAGATGCCAGGCAGCATCATGATCGCGCAGGTGATCGGTCTGGACTAGCCTGGTAGCGCCACAGAAGTCCGATCGGCTATTCAGCGCGCGAAAGCGCACGAAAGAGGACGGGTTGGCAGTGGACCCTGCGACTGACCTTCAGGACCCGGTGACTCACATGCGGGCCGAGATCGCCGAGCAGCCAGCCGCCGTGGCTGCCACCATCGATGCCCTGCTGCCGCAGACGGCGCAGGTGGCGGCGCTGGCGCAGCGGACCAGGCAGATCCTCTTCTTCGCCAGGGGGACATCGGACAACGCGGCCGTGTACGGCAGCTACCTGATTCAGACCAGGACTGGCCGCCTGGCCAACCTCGGCTCGCCGTCGGTGGCGACGACCTATCACAGCAGGATCGACCTGGCTGGCGTCATGGCGGTCGGGCTGTCCCAGTCCGGCCGGACGCAGGAGATCGTGCAGACGCTTGACTGGGCACGCGACTGCGGCGCGACGACCGTGGCGATCACCAACGCCGCGGGCTCGCCCCTGGCTGAGCTGGCAGACGTGGCGTTGGTGACCCAGGCGGGCGCTGAGCGAGCCGTTCCCGCTACCAAAACCTTTACCTGTCAGCTGGCAGCGCTCGCGGTGCTGGCGATCGGGCTGGGCGCGGATCTTGACGTGCGCCTGCTGCGCGACATTCCGGCCGTGATCGAGGGGCTACTCGACGCCTTGGGCGGCGCGGGGACCGGCCTGGATGAGGTCGTGGCCGAGCTGACCGGCGTCCATGGGCTGGTGGTGTCGGCACGCGGGCTCGCGTACTCCGCCGCGCTCGAGCTGGCCCTGAAGATCAAGGAAGCGTGCTATCTGCACGCGATGGGCATCTCCTGGGCCGACCTGCAACACGGCCCGATCGCCGTGGTGGACGCTCGCACGCCGGCGGTCATCATGGCCGCCGACTCTGGCCCGACCCTGCCCGCCGCGGTCGGCCTGGCCAGGCGGGTGACCGCGGCTGGCGCGCGGGTCTACGCGATCGGCGGCGGCGCCTCGCTGGCGGCGGTGAGCAGCCGGGCGCTGCCAGGCCCGGCGCTGCCTGAGTGGCTGGCGCCGATCGGCCTGATCGTCCCTGGCCAGGTGCTGACCGAGGCGCTGTCCCGCCGTCTGGGCATCGACCCGGACGCCCCGCGCGGCCTGAGCAAGGTCACCCAGACGACCTGACGTCCCTGTGCACCTTGTGCTGGGCGGCCTGGGCCAGCGGGCGGAGCACCATCAGGTCCACGTTCACGTGCGATGGCCTGGTCACGGCCCAGGTCACCGCGTCGGCCACGTCCATCGCGGTCAGCGGCTCTGGCACGCCGGCGTAGACGGCGGCGGCCTTGGCCGCGTCGCCGCGGTACCGGTTCAGCGCGAACTCTTCGGTCTTGACCAAGCCAGGGGCGATCTCGATCACCCGCACCGGCTGACCGCACAGCTCGAGCCTGAGCGTGGCGGCGATCGCGTGGGTGCCGTGCTTGGCCGCCACGTAGCCGCCGCCGCCCTCGTAGGCGCCCAGGCCAGCGGTGGATGACATGAGCACCACCGTGCCGTCGCCGCTGGAGATCAGCTTGGGCAGCAGCGCCTGGACCAGATGCAAGGTGCCGAGCACGTTGGACTGGTACATGGTCAGCCAGTCGGCGGGCAGGGCGTCGGCGATGTAGTCGGCCCCGATCGCGCCTCCGGCGTTGCAGACCAGCACGTCGCACCGCGGCAGATCGGCCGCGAGCGCATCCACCTGCGGCCGGTCGGTGACGTCCAGCCTGGCCACGGTCGCCTGGCCGCCAGCCGCCGTGATGCCGGCCGCCACCTCATCGAGCCGGTCGGCCCGCCGGGCGGCGAGCACGACCTGGTAGCCGGCCTGCGCCAGGCGCTCGGCGGTCGCCGCGCCGATCCCGCCGCTCGCGCCTGTGACCACCGCCGTTCGCCGCATGGCAGGCATTCTGCCAGCCCGCGGGCGGCGGCCGGCGACCCAGGTCACTTACGATCGGATGCGTGGCCGAACCATCCGAGCCGCTGCGCGGCGTGATCCTCGACTGGGGCGGCGTGCTCACCGGCCCGATCATCGACGCCGTGCAGGCCTGGCTGGACTCCGAGCAGATCGACCCGCTGAGCTACGCGGCGGCGATGCGGCCGTGGGTGCGGCACGCCTACGGTTCCGGCGGCGAGGAATCTCCGGTGCACGCGCTGGAACGCGGTGAGGTGACCGAAGCCGAGTTCGAGCTGATCCTGGCCGGCCTGCTGACCGGCGTGGGCGGCGAGCCGGTCCCGGCGGCCGGGCTGCTGCGCCGCATGTTCGCAGCCTCGGTTCTGCAGGACGACATGCTCGACCTTGTGCGGGAACTTCGCCAGGCCGGGCTGCGCACCGGGTTGCTGTCCAATTCGTGGGGCGCGGTGCAGGACGGATACCCAAGGCACCTGTTCGGCGAGTTGTTCGATGACGTGGTGATCTCCGGATGACGTGGTGATCTCCGGTGAGGTCGGGATGCGCAAGCCGGAGGAGCGGATCTTCATTCTCGCCGCCGACCGGCTCGGGCTTGCTCCGGCGCAATGCGTGTTCATCGATGACATCGAGGGCAACTTCGTCGCGGCGCGGGCACTGGGTTTCACCGCCGTCCACCATCGCGAGCCCGCGCAGACCAGGGACGAGCTGTCCCGGCTGCTCGGCCGCAGCTTCACGGCAGGCGCAGGGGCGGGCGGCACGGCCCCGCGGGGGGCGGGCGGCACGGCCCCGTCGGGCGCGGGCATAACGGTGGCCGAGCCGGCCTGGCCGCAATAGCCTGTACCGCTATGGCGGATTATCCCAAGCCGTCCAGCGCGGGACGCTCAGCCAACATGCGCGCCAACCGGCGAACCGACACCGGCCCGGAACTCGCGCTCAGGCGCGCGCTGCACGGCCAGGGATACCGGTACCGCAAGGATCACAGGCTCGATCTCGCCTCAGGGACCAGAGTGCGCCCTGACATCGTGTTCACCGCGCGCAAGGTCGCGGTCTTCGTCGATGGCTGCTTCTGGCACTGCTGCCCTGAGCACGGCAGCCGTCCGGCGGCGAATACCTGGTACTGGGAGCCCAAGCTGCGCAGGAACGTCGAGCGCGACAGAGCCGCCGACGCGGCGCTCGGCGCGGCAGGCTGGATCGTGGTCAGGCTCTGGGAGCATGAGTCGCTTGAGGCGGCCGTCGCTGCGGTGGCGAAGGCGGTTGGCGCGCGGGCCAGGCTGGTGCGCCGTGGCGCGGCAGGATTGGCTTCCTCGCCTGATTCGCCGTTCGTCGGCCGCTAATCGCTGGCAGACTCGGGTGCACTCCGGCGTGTGGCTGCTGAGCCTGCCGGGACTCACATCACCGTGCGGCAAGCCATGTGGGGTCGTGATGCGCGTCTACCTGCCAAGCACGCTGGCGGCGCTGGCCGGCGTGCTGGCGGCCGGTGACCTCGGTGCCGCGCCGGTGCGCGGGTTCGCCGTCACCCCTGGGCTGCGGGAATGGTATGCCAGCGGTGACCTCGAAGAACTCGAGTACGTCGCGATGGCGCAGGCCGCCAGGGCATCGCTGCGGCTGCTGCGGGCCGATCCGTCCGCGCCGAGGCGCCGGGTCGTCCTCGTGGCCGACCTGCCCGATCAGGTCGTCAGCGTGCGCAACGGCTTGGACAAGCCAGGCAAGGTCGAGATCGGCGTTGCCGTGCGCCTCGCCGACGTCGTCTCCGGGCACGTGGACGACGTGGTGGCGGCGCGCGACATCGAGGCGGCGGTAGCCGCGCTCGCCGCCGCCGACGAAGGCGACGAGGACGCCAAATTCATCGTGGACGGCGCCGAGGGCCACGAACTGCTGTGGTACGCCACCCAGGAACTGAGGCACCTGACCGGCTGACCGGCCAGGAGCGGGCACGCCCGGTTGCTGGGCGCTATCGGCCGGCTCGCCCGCTCGTGCGACGATGAATTCCTGGCGTGATCGTGCGGTCCGCCAGAGAACCTGGGCAATTCATGGGAGCGATCGATGTTCGATGCGGTCACCAGCGTTCCGGTACCTGCGAACGAGCCAGTCAGGACGTACCTGCCTGGCAGCGCCGACCGAGCGGCACTGGAAACCAAGATCAAAGAGCTGGCTGGGGGGCCGGTAGAGCTAACCATGACCGTCGGGGGCGCGCAGCGGATGGGCGGCGGCGAGATTGTCGACGTGGTGCAGCCGCACAACCACGCGCACGTGCTCGGCAGGCTCGGCACGGCAACCGAGGAGGACATGGCCGCGGCGATCGGGGCCGCTAAGGCCGCGGCGCCCGGCTGGCGCGAGCTCTCGTTCGACGATCGTGCCGCGATCTTCCTCAAGGCGGCTGACCTGCTCGCCGGATCGTGGCGCTCGGCGGTCAATGCCTCGACCATGCTCGGCCAGTCCAAGTCCGTGCACCAGGCAGAGATCGACGCTGCCTGCGAGCTGATCGATTTCTGGCGGTTCAACGTGCACTTCGCCAGGCGGCTGCTCGCCGAGCAGCCCGCTTCGGCGCCCGGTACGTGGAACCGGCTCGAATACCGCCCGCTGGAAGGCTTCGTGCTGGCGATCACCCCGTTCAACTTCACCTCCATCGCAGGCAACCTGCCGACGGCCCCGGCGCTGCTTGGCAACGTAGTGATCTGGAAGCCTTCGCATACGCAGCAGTTCTCCGCGCACTTCCTGATGCGCGTGCTCGAGGCAGCCGGCCTGCCGCCGGGCGTCATCAACATGGTGACCGGCGGCGGCCGGCCGGTTTCCAGGGTCGCGCTGCCGCATCCTGATCTGGCCGGCATTCACTTCACCGGGTCCACGGGGGTGTTCCAGCACCTGTGGCGGACGGTGGGGGAGAACATCGCCGGGTACCGCGGCTATCCGAGGCTGGTCGGCGAGACCGGCGGGAAGGACTTCGTCATCGCGCACCCGTCGGCGGATCCTGACGTGCTGCGCACCGCGCTGGTCCGCGGCGCCTTCGAGTACCAGGGGCAGAAGTGCTCGGCCGCGTCACGGTGTTATGTGCCGCGCAGCGTGTGGAACAGGATGAAGGACGACTTCGTCGGCACGGTGGAATCGCTCACGATGGGCGACGTCAGCTCCGATCTGTCCACGTTCATGGGTGCCGTGATCGACAAGGCGGCGTTCGACACGCACGCGGACGCCATCGACCGTGCCAGGTCCAGGCCGTCGGTGACCGTGCTGGCCGGCGGTCAGGCGGACGCTGAGCGCGGCTACTTCGTCCGGCCCACCGTGCTCCAGTGCTCAGATCCGACGGACGAAGTGTTCACGACCGAATACTTCGGCCCGATACTCGGGCTGCACGTGTTCGACGACGCCGACTACGAGGCGGTCGTGCAGCAGGCTGCGGATATTGCCCCGTATGCGCTGACCGGCGCGATCGTCGCGACCGACCGGGCGGCGATCGCCGAAGCGACGCGGGCACTGCGATTCTCTGCTGGCAACTTCTACATCAACGACAAGCCGACCGGTGCGGTCGTCGGGCAGCAGCCGTTCGGCGGAGCGCGGGCCAGCGGCACCAACGACAAGGCCGGCTCGATACTGAACCTGATCCGGTGGGTCAACGCCCGCGCGATCAAGGAACTGTTCGACCCGCCGACCGACTATCGCTATCCACACATGGGATAGCGCCCAAGGTAGTACTTTGCGTGATATTAGGTGACGGGCGTGGCGGCGTTGCTGGCGCCCGCACCGGAGCGAGAACGTACCGGAGGGCTCACGATTCCACGCCTGGTCCTGTGGAACATCGACCTCACCCTGGTGGACGTTGCCAGGGTCAGCCGCGACGCCTACGCGGAGGCGTTCCGGCGGGTCACCGGCCGCCGGTTGGTGGCGCTCCCGCAGCTCGCTGGCTCCAGCGACTCAGAGATCTTCTTTCGGTCGCTCGCGCTCAACGCGGCGCTTCCTGGCGCCGGGCCGCCCGAATCTGAGGACCTGCTCGCCCGCTACTACACCGAGCTCGCCGCCGCGTTCCGCGCCAAGCGCGGGCTGCTGGCCAGCCAGGGCCGGGCGCTGCCCGGCGCAGCTGCGGCGCTGGCGGCCATCGCGCGACTGCCTGGCGTGATCCAGACGGTGCTGACCGGCACCATCAGGGAGAACGCGGCGGAAAAATTGCGCGCCTTCGACCTGGATCACTATCTGGATCTTGATATCGGCGGATACGGGTCCGACGTGTATCCCAAGGGCACCCAGATTCTGCGGTCGCTGGCGATGGCCGGCGAGAAGTACGGGCTGCGGCTGGCCCCCGATGCCGCCGTCTACATAGCGGACTCCACCAGGGACGTGGCCGCCGCCAAGGTCGTCGGCGCTGCGTGCGTCGGCGTCGCGACCGGGCGCAGCACGGTCGGTGAGCTGCGCGAGTGCGGCGCGTCGCAGGTGCTCGATGACCTGACAAGCACCGGCGAGGTGATCGCGGCGATTGGCCAGTGAGCAGCCTCGCGCTGACCGTCTACGGCGTGCTGGCGCTGACCTTCATGATGTCGATGTACGCGCTTGAGGGCAGGCACCGGCGGTACGTGCTGGCCTTCTCGGTCGGCTGCGCGCTGGCGAGCAGCTACGGCTTCGCGTCGGGTGCCTGGCCGTTCGGCGTGGTCGAGGCCATCTGGTCACTGGTGGCGCTGCGCCGCTACCGGAATGATGACCGGCGCTGAGCCATCGGCTGATATAAACGGGTCCGGCCGGGACGCGCGCACAGCGCAGGCGTCCGCGGCGGAGGGGGTGGGGGAGAGGCGATGACGGGCATCCAGCGACCTGGCGGGGCGACCAGCTGGCAGTCAGCCGACCGCGTTGCGATGACCTGCCCGAAGTCCCATGCTGAAGCATATGCCCAGTGACTCCCCGGTGACCGGATCGGAACCGCAACGGCACATCGCGGCAGGGCGCGGATACGGCGCCCTGCTGTCCGAACCGAGCCAGACGGCGATCGAGCGCGCCAGGATCACCGGCTACGCCCGCTGGCTGGCCGCGCACCGCGGGCTTCCGGCCGGTCCAGACTACCGGCGGCTGTGGCAATGGTCGGTCACCGAGATCGCCGGGTTCTGGTCGTCGGTCTGGGACTACTTCGGCGTGCTCGGCAGCCGCGGCGCCGAGCCGGTGCTGGCCGGCGGGCCGATGCCGGACGTGCGGTGGTTCGGCGGGACCACGCTCAACTACGCGCGCAACGCGCTGCGGACCGCGGCGACCGACCCGGGCCGGACGGCGGTCATCTACCGCTCTGAGGCCGGGCACGGCGGCACGCTGACCTACGGGCAGCTCGGCCAGCAGGTCGCGACCGTCCGCTCGGCGCTGATCGCGCTTGGCGTGCGGCGCGGCGACCGGGTCGCTGGCTATCTGCCAAACTCGCCGCAGGCCCTGATCGGCCTGCTGGCCGCGGCCAGCCTGGGCGCGATCTGGACGTCCTGCTCGCCAGACTTCGGCGCGCCGGCCGTCATCGACAGGTTCGCCCAGGTGTCACCGGCCGTGCTGATCGCGGCCGACGGCTACGTCTACGGCGGCAAGGCGTTCGACCGGCGGCCGGAGGTGGCGGCGATCGCTTCCGCTATGCCAGGACTGCGGTCAGTGATCATGGTGGACTACATCGGCACGGCCGGTCACCCCGAGCTGCCGGTACCAGCCACCGACTGGGCCGCGCTCGGCGAGCTGGCCGGTCCCGCGGGTTCGGCGCAGCCCAGCTTCGACGACGTCCCCTTCGACCACCCGCTCTGGGTGGTCTACTCCTCGGGCACGACCGGCCTGCCCAAGCCGATCGTGCACGGCCACGGCGGCATCGTGCTCGAGCACCTGAAGGCGCTGTGCCTGCACCAGGATATCGGTCCAGACGATGTCTTCTTCTGGTACACCACGACCGGCTGGATGATGTGGAATTACCTGGCTGGCGGGCTGCTGGCCGGGGCCGCCGTGGTGGCCTATGACGGCAGCGCGGTGCACCCGGGCACCGACGCGCTGTGGCAGCTGGCGGCGAGCACCGGTGTCACCTACTTCGGCAGCGGAGCGCCGTACCTGATCGGCTGCATGAAGGCCGGCCTGCGGCCGGCGGCCGGCCTTGACCTGTCCAGGCTGCGCGGGGTGGGCTCCACGGGCTCGCCGCTGCCGCCCGAGGGATTCGACTGGGTCTACCAGGCGGTGGCCCCTGGCGGGCTCGGGCGGACGGCGGCTGACCGGGATTTCGTGCTCGGCTCGTTCTCCGGCGGCACCGATCTGTGCACCGGTTTTGTCGGCCCGTGCCCGCTGCTGCCGGTCCGCAGCGGCATCATCGCCGGGCCGTGCCTGGGCGCCAAGGTCGAGGCGTTCGACAGCCGCGGGCGGCCGGTGACCGGTGAGGTCGGCGAGCTGGTGCTGACCGAGCCCATGCCGTCCATGCCGGTCGGTTTCTGGGGCGACGAGACCGGCGAGCGGTACGCGGCAAGCTATTTCTCCAGCTACCCGGGGGTATGGCGGCACGGCGACTGGATCATGATCCTGCCGGACGGCGGCTGCGTCATCTACGGCAGGTCGGACGCCACCTTGAACCGCGGCGGCGTGCGGATGGGGACCAGCGAGTTCTACCGGATCATCGAGCAGCTGCCAGAAGTGACCGACAGCCTGGTGATCGACACCGGCCAGCTCGGTGAGCAGGGACGGCTCGTGCTCTACCTGGTGCTGGCGCCCGGGCATTCGCTCGACGACGAACTCGCCGCCCGGATCCGCGGCCTGCTGCGCAGCGCGCTTTCGCCGCGGCACGTGCCCGATGAGATGCACCAGGTGCCCGGGGTACCGCGGACGCTGTCGGGAAAGAAACTTGAGGTCCCGGTACGCAAGATCCTCACCGGCACGCCGGTCGGCCAGGCGGCCGATCCTGCCTCGCTGGCCAATCCCGAGGTGCTCGCTTACTTCGCTCCCGGCGGGCTCGACGGCGCCGCCGGTGGCCGGGAGGGCGGTGCGTGATGGCAGGCGGCGGAGGAAGCGGCCGCAGCTTCGGCGAGGAGGGCGGCAAACTTACCTACGGCACCTACCTGCGGCTGCCTGAGCTGCTGAGCCAGCAGGAACCGCTGGTCGATCCGCCGGCGCATGACGAGTTGCTCTTCATCACCGTCCACCAGGTGTACGAGCTGTGGTTCAAGCAGCTGCTGCACGAGCTGGTCGCCGTGCGCGACGCGATGGACGCCGGGGAAATCTGGCTGGCCAGGCACCTGCTGCTGCGAGCGCATGTCATCGAGCGGCTGCTCGTCGGGCAGATCGACGTGATCGAGACCATGACACCGCAGGACTTCCTTGAGTTCAGGTCCGCGCTCGCCCCGGCCAGCGGCTTGCAGTCGGTGCAGTTCAGGGAGCTGGAATTCCTGTCCGGGGCCAAGGACAGCGACTTCGTGCCCAGGTTCAGGTCGCTGACGCAGGCGGAGCGGGACCGGCTGGCCAGGCGGCTTGCCGAGCCTTCGCTGTGGGACTCCTATCTCAGCCTGCTCGGCCGCCGCGGGCTGAAGGTGTCCGACGATGCGGAGATCCGCCAGTCCCTGCTGATCATCGCCAGGGACCGGGCTGGTTACGACGATCTCTGGCAGCTTGCCGAGAGCCTGCTCGCCCACGACGAGGTATCGGCGCTGTGGCGGGCACGTCATGTACAGATGGTCGAGCGCCAGATCGGGACCAAGTCAGGTACCGGCGGCTCGACCGGTGCACCGTATTTGCACCGGCGGGTGCCGTTGCGTTACTTCCCCCTGCTTTGGGAACTTCGGGACTGGCTCTAGGCCACGAGGGAGTGGTGCGGGATGTCGGATCACCACGCGCAGGCCAGGCAGCTGCTGCTCGCGCAGGCGACCGATCGGATCGCGACCAGCGGCAGCACCGCTGACGTGCTGCGTTACGTCCGCGGCTACTACCGCAGGGTCGAATTCCAGGATCTGGAAGCGGCAGGGCCTTGGCGGCTCGGCGAGACGGCGGCGGCGCACGCGAACCTCGCCGCCCAACGGCCGCACGGCCGTGCGCTTGTCAAGGTCAGGTCCGGCACGGACTCCACCCTGCTGCCAGGCCGGGACGTCATCGACGTGGTCACCGATGACATGCCGTTCCTGGTCGACACGATCACGATGGCGCTCGCCCATCACGACGTCAGCGCCGAGCTGGTCGTTCATCCCCAGCTTCTGGTCCGCAGGGACGTGAGCGGCACGCTGCACGAGGTGATCGGCCCGATCGAGGGCCCGCGCTCGCTGGAACGGCCGCGGACCGCGGACTCCGACCTGGCGCCCGACGAGATCGCGGAGTCCTGGTCCCATATCGAGATCGGGAAGCTGACGCCGGACAAGGGCGCGGCGATCGCCGCTTACCTGGAGCGGGCACTCGGTGACGTTCGGATGGCCGTTGAGGACTACCCGAAGATGCGGGCGATGGCCGCCCGGCTGGCCGACCTCATCGCACCGCGGGAACAAGAGACCGAGGCTGACCGCGCCGACTCGCCAGCCGAGATCGAGCGGTTGCTCCGCTGGCTGGTCGACGCCCACTTCACCTTCCTCGGCTACCGCGAGTACGACCTGGTGCAGGAGGCTGACGGGCCGGCGCTGCGCGGCGTCCCAGGCACCGGTCTTGGCATCCTGCGGCACGACAAGCCGGGCACCACGTCGTTCGCCGAGCTGTCGCCGCGGGCCAGGGCCACCGCGCTTGACCCCAGCCAGCGGCTGATCCTGAGCAAGGCGAACTCAAGGGCCACCGTGCACCGGCCGAGCTACCTGGACTACCTGGGCGTCAAGCGGCTCTCCCCGGACGGCATGGTGTCCGGCGAGTACCGGTTCCTCGGGCTCTACACCCACGCCGCCTATTCCGAGAGCATCACCAGGATCCCGGTGCTGCGCCGCAAGCTGACCGAGGTGCTCGCCACGACCGGCATGCCCGCGCAGAGCCACGACGGCAGGGACCTCACCGAGTTCATGGAGGTCTACCCGCGCGAAGAGCTGTTCCAGACCGCGGTCGACGAGCTTGTCGACGTGGCCACCGCGGTGCTTCGGCTGCGGGTGCGCATGCAGACCAAGCTGTTCCTGCGCAGGGACAGCTACGGCAGGTACGTCTCTTGCCTGATCTACCTGTCCAGAGACCGGTACAACACCAAGGTCAGGCTGGCCGTGCAGGAAATCCTGCGCCGTGAGCTTGGCGGCACCCAGCTCGACTTCAGCGCCGTGGTGGATGAGACGCCGATCGCGCGGCTGCACATCGTGGTGCGGACCGATCGCGGCAAGGAGCTTGCCGATCCCGACCTGGCCGAGCTTGAGCAGCAGATCGCGGCCGCCGTCCGGTCCTGGGATGACGATCTGGCGCAGGAAGCCATCGGCCAGCTCGGCGAGGAACGGGGCCGTGCGCTGCTGGCCGAGTTCGGCGACTGCATCTCCGATACCTACAAGGCCGATGTGCCAGCCTCGGCGGCCGTGTCCGACCTGGCCAAGATCCAGCAGATGCGTGCCTGCGGTCAGGACATCTCCTTCGAGCTCTGGGAGTCCGAGGGCTACGTGGGCGGTGTGCCGGTCGCCGGTGATTCTCGGGCGCCGCAGGTGGATACCTCGACCTACACCGTGGTCAGGACGGTCACCGCCGGGCAGGCAAGCAGGTCAGCGGGTTCGGCGGGGTGGACGCCCGGCGGCCAGAGTGCCGCGGCGCCTGCCGACTCCAACGGCGCCCCCAGGCGGGTCTGGCGGCTCACCATCCACCGGACCGGATCCCCGATCACGCTGACCGATGTGCTTCCCAGGCTCCAGCACATGGGCGTGGAGGTGGTCGACGAGCATCCCTACCATTTCTCGGCGGCGGACCCGTTCTGGATCTACGACTTCGGGTTGCGCAGGCAGTCAGCCCGCTCGCGCGGCCGGCCAGGCCCGGTCGGGCCGACCGCGATCGCCTCGGTGGCCGGCCAGCTCGAGGGCGCGCTCGCCGCGCTGTGGCGCGGCGAGATCGACGACGACGGGTTCAACACGCTGGTCATCGACGCCGGCCTGACCTGGCGTCAGGTGATCGTGCTCCGGGCCTACGCCAAGTACCTGCGGCAGGCGGGCACGACGTTCAGCCAGGACTACATCGCCCAGGTGCTGCGCTCCAACCCAGTCGTTACCCGGCGGCTCATCCGGCTGTTCGAGTCCCGATTCGACCCGGACCGGCCGGCCGGCCAGACCGAGCGCAGCGAGGCGCTCGTCGAGGAGGTCAGGGGCGAGCTCGACGACGTGGCCAGCCTCGACCAGGACCGGATCTTGCGCGCCTACCTCGGCCTCATCCTCGCCACCCAGCGGACCAACTACTTCCAGCGCAAGCCGGACGGCGGCGGCCAGGCGCCCTACCTGGTCTTCAAGCTCGACGCTGCGGCCGTGCCCGATCTGCCGGCGCCGCGGCCGAAGTTCGAGCTGTTCGTCTACTCGCCCAGGTTCGAAGGCGTGCACCTGCGGTTCGCCAGCGTCGCCCGCGGCGGGCTGCGCTGGTCGGATCGCAGAGAGGACTTCCGCACCGAGATCCTCGGGCTGGCCAAGGCGCAGGAGGTCAAGAACTCGGTGATCGTGCCGTCAGGCGCCAAGGGCGGCTTCGTCTGCAAGCAGCTTCCCGACCCGTCGGATCGGGATGCCTACCAGGCCGAGGTGCTTGCCTGCTACCGGATGTTCATCAGCGCGATGCTGGACGTCACCGACAACCTCAGGGCCGGGCGGCCGGTTCCGCCCGAGCGGGTGGTCAGGCATGACGGCGATGACCCTTACCTGGTCGTCGCCGCCGACAAGGGCACGGCAAGCTTCTCCGACACCGCCAACGAGATCGCGATGAGCCGTGGCTTCTGGCTCGGCGACGCGTTCGCATCCGGCGGCTCGGCCGGCTACGACCACAAGAAGATGGGCATCACCGCCCGCGGTGCCTGGGAGTCGGTCAAATTCCACTTCCAGGCCGTGGGCATCGACGTGGACCTGACCGATTTCACGGTGGCTGGCATCGGTGACATGTCCGGCGACGTGTTCGGCAACGGAATGCTGCTGTCACGGCGCATCAAGCTGGTCGCCGCGTTCGATCACCGGCATGTCTTCATCGACCCTGATCCTGATCCCGCCGCCGGCTTCGCCGAGCGGCAGCGACTCTTCGAGCTGCCAAGATCGTCGTGGGCCGACTACGACCAGGCGCTGATCTCGGCCGGCGGCGGGGTATGGCCGCGGAGCGCGAAGTCGGTGCCGATCTCGCGGCAGGTACGGGCGGCGCTGGGGATCGGCGACCACGTCACCGCGCTCGCGCCGGACGAGCTGATCTCGGCGGTCCTCGCCGCCCCCGTGGACCTGCTCTGGAACGGCGGCATCGGCACGTACATCAAGGCCACCAGCCAGACGCACGCCGATGCCGGTGACCGGTCCAACGACGGCGTCAGGGCCGACGCGTCGCAGGTGCGCGCCAAGGTGATCGGCGAGGGCGGGAACCTCGGCATGACCCAGGCGGCCAGGATCGAGTACGCGCTGGCCGGCGGCCTGGTCAACACCGACTTCATCGACAACTCCGCTGGCGTGGACACCTCGGACCACGAGGTCAACATCAAGATCTTGCTTGACGAGGTGGTGCGCGGCGGCGAGCTGACCGTGGCACAGCGCGATGCGCTGCTGCAGGATATGACCAGCGAGGTAGCCGAACTCGTGCTGGCGCACAACTACCACCAGAACCGCGCGCTGGCCGCGGCCCGCGCCCAGGCGGCGCAGATGCTGCATGTGCATGCCAGGTACATCAGGAAGCTGGAACGTGACGGCAGGATCAGGCGCCGCCTGGACGTGCTGCCCGGTGACCGGGAGATCGCCGAGCGCCGGTCGGCGGGCAACGGGCTGACCGTGCCTGAGTTCTGCGTGCTGCTCGCGCACACCAAGATCGGCGTCGGGAACGAGGTGCTCGCCTCTGACCTGCCGGGCGACCCGTACCTGCACCGGGTGCTGACCCGGTATTTCCCTGCCGCATTGCAGAACCGCTACCCGGACAGGATGCTGACCCACCGGCTGCACCGGGAGATCATCAGCACCGCCGTGGTCAACGACATGGTCGACCGGTCGGGAATCACCTTCGTGTTCCGGCTCAACGAGGAGACCGGTGCCTCAACGTCAGACATCACCGCCGCCTGGCTGGTCGCACGCGAAGTGTTCGACATGGCCGGGTTCTGGCGTCAGCTGAAGGAACTCATCGGCACGGTGGAGACCACGGCGCGGATACTCGCGCTGCTTGAGGGCCGCAAGCTCACCGAGCGCGCCGTTCGCTGGCTGCTGCACTTCAGGCGGCCTCCGTTCGACGTCCAGGCCACCATCGACTACTTCGCCGACGGGGTCATGACGGTGGCGGCCGGCCTGCCCAAACTGCTCGCCGGGCTCGACCTGACCAGCTTCAACGAGCGTCGTGACTCGTTCGCCGCCCGCGGCTTCCCAGGCCCGATGGCCGACCGGATCGCCGCGATGGTCCCGGCGTACTCCTCGTTCGATATCGTGGAGATCGCCTCCATGACCGGCCGGAGCGTCGAGGAGACCGCCGAGGTCTACTTCGATCTTGCCGACCGGCTGCAGATCACCAGGCTGCGGGACCGGATCACGGCGCTGCCGCGCGACGACCGGTGGAACACGATGGCGCGCGGCGCGCTGCGCGATGACCTGTATGCCGCGCACGCGGCCCTGACCAGGGATGTGCTGACGGTGACCGGGCCAGGCAGCCCGGAGGAGCGGCTTGCCGGGTGGGTGACCAGAAACGAGCCGGCCGTCGCGCGCTCGACCCAGACCCTGGCCGAGATCTGGGAGAGCGATGCGTTCACCGTGTCAACGCTATCGGTGGCGGTCCGCGCGATCAGGACGCTGGTATCGGCGAGCACGCTGCCAGCCTGAGCACGCCGCCAGCCCGAGCACGCCGCCAGCCCGAGCACGCCGCCAGCCCGAGCACGCCGCCAGCCCGAGCACGCCGGCCTGCCCATATCCCCTTGATCGTCGCGCGGGCAGGACCGCCGAGTTGGCGCCGCGACGGCAGCCTGACCGGCGGCACGCGCTCTCTCGCGTAGGCTTCCGCCATGGCGATCGACCGTGCGGGCGAAGTATCGGAGCTGAAGTCGACGCTTGCCAGCATCGAGGCTGTCCTTGACCTAGACGCCATGCGGAAGGAAGCCGACGAGCTACGCGAGCGGTCGGTTGACCCGAAGCTGTGGGACGACCAGGAGAACGCTCAGGCCGTCACTCGTCGGCTGTCCTTTCTCGATGCCGAGCTGGCGAGGCTGGAGACGCTGCGCCAAAGGCTGGATGATCTGGCCGTCATGTTCGAGCTGGCCGAGAGCTTCAGCGACGAGCCGACGCTGCAGGAAGCGCTGCACGAGCTCAGCGCGCTGCGCGAGCAGATCGACAAACTCGAGATCAGGACCCTGCTGTCCGGCGAGTATGACTCACGCGATGCGCTGATCACGATCACCGCGCAGGCCGGCGGTGCGGACGCCGCGGACTGGGCCGAGGGCCTTCAGCGGATCTACCTGCGCTGGGCCGAGCGGCACGGGTACCAGACCGAGATCTACGACACCTCGCACGCCGAAGAGGCCGGGATCAAGTCCACGACCTTCGCGGTCAAGGCGCCCTACGCGTACGGCACCCTGCGTGGCGAGCACGGAACGCACCGGATGGTGCGGATCTCCAAGTATGACAACCAGGGCCGCAGACAGACCTCGTTCGCTGGAGTGGACGTGATTCCTGTGGTCCAGCAGGCCGACCACATCGACATCCCAGAAGACGAGCTGCGGATCGATGTCTTCCGGTCAAGCGGCCCTGGCGGCCAGGGCGTCAACACGACCGACTCGGCGGTCAGGATCACGCACCTGCCGACCGGCATCGTGGTCTCCTGCCAGAACGAGCGGAGCCAGATCCAGAACCGGGCAAGCGCGATGTCCGTGCTCCAGGCCAAGCTGCTCGGGCGCAAGCGGGAGGAGCAGGCGGCCAAGCTGAGCGAGCTGCGGGGCGAGTCCAGGCGCAGCTGGGGCACTCAGATCCGCAACTACGTGCTGCACCCTTACCAGAACATCAAGGACCTGCGCACCGGTTACGAGACCGGCAACACCGCGGCCGTCATGGACGGCGAGATCGACGACTTCATCGAGGCGGAGATCCGCTGGCTGCGCACTCAGGGGCTGTAGCCGGCGCTGGTCCCGCCCGGCCAGCACCACCGGGTGGCCGGCACCGCTGCCCGGCCCGCACCGCTGCCCGGCCGGCCGGTCAGTGCAGGTGCTGTATGGCCAGTATCAGGGCCACGGCGAGCAGCAGGATCGCCAGCGCGTACGGCACGGTGGCCGAACGTGCACCGTGATGCAGGTGGGACTTGGCGGCCCGGCATACCGGGCACCGGCCCTCTGCGACCGGCGCTGCGCACTGAGCGCAGATCAGGTGTTCGCAGCTCATCTGGGTCCTTCCCGGAGCGCGCCGTCCGCTGGATTCGACAATGCTGGACGTTCCAGGCTAGTTTCCCCCTAGACTGGCCGGTGACCAAACCGGGGCTCCGCCGTGTCTCGGAGCACCCTCGTCTTCGAGCGCTGTGATGGGCCTGTGATCCACTTCGAAAGCGTCACTAAGACGTACCCGAACCAGAGCCGGCCCGCCCTGGAAAGCGTCAATCTCGACGTGGAGAAGGGCGAGTTCGTTTTCCTGGTCGGGCCGTCGGGGTCTGGCAAATCGACCTTCCTGCGGCTGATCCTGCGGGAGGAACGGCCCTCTGACGGCCGGATCTACGTCGCCGGCCGGGATCTCGCCAGGCTCACCAACTGGAAGGTCCCGCAGCTACGGCGCAGGATCGGCTGCGTCTTCCAGGACTTCAGGCTGCTCCCGGCCAAGAGCGCCTACCAGAACATCGCGTTCGCGCTCGAAGTGATCGGCAAGCCGCGGCGGTTCATCCGCAAGGTCGTGCCCGAGGTCATCGACCTCGTCGGCCTGGAGGGCAAGGGCGAGCGGATGCCCGACGAGCTGTCCGGCGGTGAGCAGCAGCGGGTCGCCATGGCCAGGGCGTTCGTAAACCGCCCGATGATCCTGCTGGCCGACGAGCCGACCGGGAACATTGACCCGGCGACTTCCATCGGCATCATGAAAGTTCTCGACCGAATCAACAGAACTGGCACTACTGTCGTCATGGCCACGCACGACGCGGCGATCGTGGACTCGATGCGCAAGCGGGTCATCGAGCTTGAATACGGCAAAGTGGTGCGCGACCAGTCGCGCGGAGTATATGGCCAGGCGTACTGACCAGCGGTTTGGCCGGACCGCCAGGCGAGGACTAAGGATCAGCTAGATGCGTGCGCAGTTCGTGTTCGGTGAGGTGTGGATCGGCTTGCGCCGGAACCTGACGATGACGATCGCCTTGATCGTGGTCGTCGCGATCAGCCTCTCGCTGCTCGGTACCGGGCTGCTGTTCGTCAAGCAAGTCGATCACACCAGGGCCTACTGGCAGAGCCGGGTGCAGCTGTCGGTGTACCTGTGCTCAGCCACCTTGTCCAGCCCGCAGTGCACCAAGGACGGCCCGGTCACGCCGGCGCAGCAGGGGCTGATCAGCCACACGCTCAGCAGGCTGCCCCAGGTGGCCAGCGTCAGCTTCCTGTCCCAGGCCGCCGCCTACGAGCAGTTCAAGGTGGAGTTCGCGAACCAGCCGTCGTTTGTCAACGCTGTATCGGCGAGCCAGATCCCTGCCTCATTCCAGGTCAGGCTGAAGAACACCGAGGCCGACGCGGCCAGCGTGACCGCCGCGGTCAACGGCATGCCGGGCGTCGATGAGGTCGTCGACGACTCGTCGATCCTGACCAAGTTCTACCGGCTGCTCAATGGCGCAAGGAACGCGGTCATCGTGATCGCCATCATCCTGATCATCGCGGCGATCCTGCTGGTCGCGAACACGATCAGGCTGTCTGCGTTCAACCGGCGCAGGGAGACCGCGATCATGCGGCTGGTCGGCGCGTCCAACTTCTATGTCCAGCTGCCGTTCCTAGTCGAGGGGATGATCGCCGGACTGGTCGGGTGGCTGGTGTCCACCGGCCTGCTGATCGCGGTCAAATCGCTGTGGCTGGATGGGCTGCGGCAGTACTTCTCCTTCAACGTCCAGCTCACCGCGACCGACCTGGTCGAAGTGATCATCGTGGCGATGCTGATCGGCATCCTGCTCTGCGGTAGCACCTCGTTCCTGACCCTCAGGCGCTATCTGCGGGTCTGAGGGGTCACACTTATACCGTGGCGGCACAGCAGGGCAGGAAGGTCATCGCCAGCAACCGGCGCGCCAGGTACGACTACACCATCGAGGAAGTTGTCGAGGCTGGCCTCGTCCTGACCGGCACCGAGGTCAAGTCGCTGCGCGCCGGCCGGGCGAACTTGACCGACGGCTACGCCTCGATCACCAATGGCGAAGCCTGGCTGCACGGCGTGCACATCCCCCCGTACGCCCAGGGCAACTGGACCAACCATGAGCCCCGCCAGATTCGCAAGCTGCTGTTGCACCGCAAGGAGATAGACCGGCTGTCCCGCTCCACCGAGGAGGGCGGGCGGACGCTCATCCCGCTGTCGCTGTACTTCTCCGACGGCAAAGCCAAGATCGAGCTGGCGCTTGCCCGCGGCAAACGCCAGTACGACAAGCGCCAGGACCTCGCGCGACGCGAAGCGGCACGAGAGGTGGACCGTGCTTTGCGGCGGCGGAGATAGCACAATGTCGGTTGGCGGCCGGCATGGCTAGCGGCCGTGCTCACTCAGCCAGGCATCGTGCCGGGCGATCCAGGCCGCTCAGGGAATGGGCGGGGCAGCGCCTGCGGGGCGGCGCTGGCTCCCGGCCGACCGGAATGCCGCGGCTGCTCGGTGGTCGCTCCAGGGGGTCAGCGATCCGGATCATTGCACTGGCCGGTGCCGTCGGCGTGGTCATCATCGCCGGCGTGATCGGCGTCGCACCGTCGGGGCCATCAGCCACCGAGACGGTCAAGTCGTTCCTGCTTGACTGGCAAAGCGGCGATTACGCCGCCGCCGCCGCACTGACCACGGGCAAGCCGACTGCCGTCATGCGCAGCCTGCGGGCCGCCTACAGCGAGCTCGGTGCCGCTGACCTCGTCCTGTCGATGCGGCCGATCACCGAGCGGGGGGACACGGCGCAGGTGTTCTTCGGCGCCTCAGTCAACCTGGGCCGCGGCGGGCTGCCCTGGCAATACGTGGGTCATTTCGCGCTGCGCCGGGTGGGTTCGGCGTGGCGGGTGGTCTGGTCGCCGTCGGTGATCGCACCGCGGCTGGGCCCAGGCGACCGCCTCGCCGTGCTGACCACCGTGCCGCCGCGGGCTCAGTTGCTCGATACCGGCGGGCAGCCGCTGCTCCGACCTTCACGGGTCTACAAGGTGGGCGTGATCCCTGACGAGCTGCGCAATCCGCAGCTGACCGCGACCCGCCTGGCCAAAGCGACCGGGCTCGGCGCCGAGTCTGGCGAGATGCTCGGCCAGATCCTGGCCGCGCCGTCGGACTCCTTCCTCGAGCTCGTTCAGCTTTCGCCCGCCAGCTACCACCGGCTGCGGCACGCGCTGAAGAAGGTACCTGGCCTGCACTTCAGGTTCGTGGTGACCAGGATTTTCGACAGCACCGCGCCGGCGATCACCGGGGTAGTGGGCACCGAAACCGCGAAGGTGCTTGTCGAGGACGGCGAGCCCTACCGGCCAGGCACCACCGTCGGCCTGTCCGGCCTTGAGCTGGCGTTCCAGCGGCAGCTGGCCGGCACGCCGACGACCGAGGTGGTGGTGCAGAACGCGCCGGGCCGCCGGGTGGCCGTGCTCAAGAGCTGGCCAGGCCGCGCCGGGACCCCGGTGCGGACCACCATCGACGGCGGCATCCAGCAGGCCGCCCAGCGGGCGGTCAGCGCGAGCGGCCTGTCCGCGGCGATCGTCGCGATCAGGGCCGGCGGCGGCCAGATCCTGGCCGTGGGCACGCACCAGGCCGCGGGCATGCCATCGATAGCCCCGCTGGCCGGCCGGTACCAGCCCGGTCAGTCGTTCATGATCGTATCGACGGCCGCGCTGCTCAACTCCGTGCCCGACCTCAGCGGCGACACTCCGATTCAGTGCAACCCGACGAACGGGGTCGGCGGCCAGACGTTCTCGAACGTTCCCGCAGAGCCCTACCTTGGCGCGCTGCCGAAGTTCAGCGTGGACTTCGCGAACGCGTGCAGTACGGCGCTGGTCGGCCTGACCCTGCGGCTGACTCCCAGCCAGTTGCAGCACGCGGCCAGGAGCTTCGGCATCGGCCTGCCGTGGCGCCTGCAACTTCCCGCGTTCAGCGGCAGCATGCGCACCCCGAGCGGGTCGGGTCAGCTAGCTGCCGAGGCGATCGGAACGGCTTCAGCGGTGCAGGTCAGCCCGCTAGCCATGGCGCTGGCCGCCGGGTTGGTGGCCTCAGGCTCCTGGCACCCGCCGGTGCTGATCACCAGCCCGCCGGATCCCGGGCTCTCGCCGCGTGCGCCGCTGAGCGAGCAGATCGTCAGCCAGGTCAGGCACCTGATGTGGACCACGGTGAGGTCCGGCGCCGCCCGTGCCGCCAACCTGCCTGGTGCCGCCGTGTTCGGGCAGGTCGGGACCTCGCCGCTGGTCGGCCATCGCGGTATGCGGGCGATCTGGTTCGTCGGCTTCCGCGGTTCCGTCGCGTTCGCCGTGCTCGTCTTCTCGCGGGCGAGCGCGTTCGACCCCGCGGTCCAGCTAGCCCGCCAGTTCGCGGCCGCCCTGCCAGCCGCCCCCTGATCACCGGGACACTGTCGGCGCGGATCCTGCGGCGGCGCTGGTGCCGGGCGTCCTCTGCCTCACCGGGACACTGTCGGCCGCTCCTGGCCACGGGGGCACTGTCGGCCTCTCATGGCCAGATCGGCGGGCCCGCCGCGTTCGCCGGGTCCGTCGCATGGGTCCGTCGGTCCGCTGCGGTCGGCGGGTCCGTCGCGGTCGGCGCGGGTCCGCTGCGGTCGGCGGGTCCGCTGCGGTCGGCGGGTCCGCCACGGCGGTCGGCCCGCCCGCGCTCGCCGGAGCGCCCTGACTAGATTGTTACTAGAATCTCGTCACGCTGAGCAACCTTTCGACTGCGCTATGACGTCTTTCATAGTGAGGCTGGTCTGCCGCTTGGGGGGTTGCGGCCCAGTCGTCGTGATGGGAACCGGGCCTCATCTCGGGGGAGGCCCGGGCCGTTAAGGCCGGCCCCGACCCTGCCGGTCAAGGCCCCCGTGGGCGCGTCTTCGGCCACCGCCACCGCCCGCGGGGGCTATCACATTCCCCAGTGTCCTGCCCCGCAGTGCTGGCACGCCAGCACACGGTTCTCTCAGTGCTATCTGCTGACAGAATCGTGCGATCCGCCGGCAGAACCGTGCGATCCGCTGACAGAACCTCGTGATCATGGATGGGACTCCGCCGACTGGCCGGCGATCGGGCAGCCGGGTACCATGGAGGAAACTGCATAGGGGGTGATTGGTTTCGACTTCGGTAGTTGATCCAGGGGAAGCGGGCCGAGGGCTGCGGCGATGACCTCGATAATCCTGTTGCCGCAAACGATAAGTGCCAACACATCGCGCACTAGTCTCGCCCTCGCTGCCTAAGCGAGGCGGCGGACCGTCAGCCCGGGAGTTCCTCCGACCCGGTGCCTGGCGTCAGCTAGGAGGATCCACCGTTTAGCCCGGTCGCGGGACTAAGCGGGACAACAAACAGCGACTGAGCCCGTCGGCGGCTAGCCTGTGTGACCGCCGGGGCTGAGAAAAGCACAGCAGGCTGCGCCCGGAGAAGCCCTGGTGAGGTACTGAAGGACGCGGGTTCGATTCCCGCCACCTCCACAAGCGAGGTCTTCACGTTTCAGTGAGGCCTATTTTCACGTTTGGATCTGACATTCCGGTGTGATCCGTGGTCTTGCCGTGGCCGGTTCCCGGTGCTGGGTGCGGTGTGTGGCTGCCTGATTGCTTTGCGTCTCGGGAGCC
>WNFX01000339.1_pt1 | contig 50411 bp, 55 predicted proteins | sample 5400111 | NCBI WGS metagenome assembly WNFX01 (sample SAMN13153363, study PRJNA577476) | soil metagenome | isolation source: 40 cm soil or saprolite under grassland replicate 1 | place: USA:California | collected 2016-06-15
TCGGAAGCCACTCTAACAAGGGGAAACGCTTCGATTGAGTGCGATCCGAATGGAGAGCAGCCAAGCAAAGAGGCAGCCCCAAAGGCATTCGAGGCTGCCTCTTTCTTAACCTACCTAACGGAGAAAACTAGAAGCGCTTTTTTAGCCCGACGTACCAGAACCGGCCTTTGATGTTAGCAATCGATTCGTCGTAGCCGTTCTCGAAGGAGCCTGCCACAAACGGTGGATCTTCGTCGGTCACGTTCTGCATGCCAAGCGTGATCGTTGTGTTATTGAGCCACCATTTCCAGTTGCTGCAGCCATACTCGGCCGTTGACACTGGGACGACGTTCTTCTCCTTGCCGTCCTTCATCTTCACGTTCTTCCCGCCATCCTTGGCAAAGCCAGGCACCTCCGCTGGAGCGGGCGGCGGCAGGTTAAACGTGTAGTTTAAGATCAGATCGAGCGTCGTCCATGCAGACACTTTCCGCGCGCGCTGAGGAAAAGGACCACTCCTCGGCTCATTTAACTTCGTCGCTCCTGTTAGAGTGACGTTATCATCCTCGTATTGACCGGTCCAGTGGACTATCGCGCCGACATCCAAGCCCTGCATCCACGTATCCGCTGGGCCATCATAGAAGATGCTAAAATTAGCTCGATTCCACGGCAGCGAACTGATTAGCGAGAATCCCGGCGGCAGGAATGTGCCCGCGATACCAAACCGTTTCTGGCCGGGGGCGGGTTGAAACTCAGCCCGGGAGAGCCAGGTGCCATTCACCGTCGTCGTCAACTTGCCAAAATCCCCGTGGCCGAAGATCGCAGAATCCAGAATATAAATCGCTTCGTAGTCGAGACCTTCGAAGATTGCGCCGCTAAGGTTTTGGCTGGGATCGATCACGAGCAGGACCGGCCCAGGCTCCGTCGTAGGACTTGAACCAGTCCCACGGAAAACAAAGGGGCCTTGCTGCGCAGCGCCTGGTCCCGGCGGGGGATTATTCTCGATAAGGAACTGCGCGCCGAGGATCGACACGATGTCGCGCATATCAATGTGCCACCAATCGGCGCTTAGTGTCAGGCCCTTAATCCATTTGGGGCTGTAAACAATTCCGTACGTCCATTCGTAGGCCACCTCCGGATGCAGGTTGGGGTTTCCTAAAATGCGTTCCTCGATCTGGGGCTCGGTCTGAGTGGAAAACGGATCTGAGACGAGTGGGAAGTTTTGCGCCGAAGCAGGTGTAAGCTCAGACAGTGTCGGCGCATGAAACGCTTCGGTGTAGCTGCCACGCAGGGTCACCGCGCCGATATACTTCGGGTCAAGTGGTTGCCAGCGCACAGACACCTTCGGCTTTTGCGCATTGTACCTGGTGTGCACTGCCTGCAGGCCTGGGAAGAGTCCAGAAGGCAGCACCGTAGAGGTGTTGTTGCTGTACCATTCTTCGCGCTCGGCAAAGTCCACTTCGAAACTGTAGAAGCCAGGGAAGTTCCAGGTAGGGCTGGTGAATGGCACCCGCACTTCCTCGTAGATTGCCCAGATATCCCGATTCACCCGGTAGCTTTGCCCATCCACCGAGCCAATCGATTGGAACGTGTTATTGAGCGCGTCGCGATCGCGGGTCAATCTCGGCGCGTCGTACTCGCCGCCAATCGCAAATGAGACCGGCCCGGCGGGAAGCTTGAACAGGTCGCCGTTAAAAGTCGCGTAATATATAGGCAACTCATACTCACCAGAGTTATGCAATGTGACATAGACTCTTTGCCTGGCCGCCGCCGTGTTTTGGTGAAAAAAGCCACCGAACGGATTAAACGCCGTGGCCGGGTCCGTGTCCAATAGTGCATCGCGCATCCCTGGTTTGCTAGCTTCGCCAACGGACAAATCCTGGCCCTCGTTCCGTGAGTAACGAAAGCCCATTTCCCAGTTCCAAGTCTTGAAATAATCGCCAAATTCGCCCATCTCACCACGCAGCCCAACATCGAAGAGTTGGTCCCAGTAAGTGAACTTCTCATGTCTTGGACCGGTATCGTTGATGCCGCGGAAACGAACCCCGGTAGTCATCGGGACTGGTACGCCGTTAATAACCAGAGTATTATCCGCGACTGTGAAGGGATTAAACGGATTCGAGATTGGCACACTGATGCCGACGGGGCTAAAGGCAGTGCCATTCGGATTTTGAAATGGGTCCAATCCGCCTAGGCCAATCGGCACTGCTGCCAAGGGCGCATCGAAGAATGAACGCGCATATTTGAAATCGGCAAATACGGTCAGGTACTTATCGCATAGGTCGCGCACGAACGAGCCGTAGTACACTTGACGGTCTGCCGTCGGCAGGTCTGGCGTCACAGCAGCAAAGTTATAGAAGAAGTAGTCACCGCCTCCCTTAAAGTCGGGAAAGCCGCCCTGTACAGGAGGACGAAGGCTAAATGGGTTAACATAAAACGGAGAAGTGGCGGCGTTAGGCGCCGAGTGTGGCGGCGGAGTGTTTGCGCTGAAAAACAACGTGGGGATCAAGCGAAAGCTGTTAACACGGCCAGGAAAGCTCCCGCTGCGAACATCCTGCCCTCCGAAGGGTATAAAAAAGCCGTTGCTGGAAATGTCGCGATCCCGGCTGAAGATGCCATTGAGACGCTGCCAGAAATCGGCAACGACCACGATATCAGTCTTATCATCGCCGGTACCGGCTTTGATCCACGCCTCCCACTCACCCATCTCATTGGATGCTCCCAGGTTCGTGTTCCCATAGGTGCCTCCAATTTCAAGACCACGGAATTTGTGTAGCAAAAAGAAGTTGACCACGCCGGAAATCGCATCGGAACGCACCATTGTTGGCCCCGGCGGGGGCCAACGAACCGTAGGCGACCCGTTTTCCATCGATCAGAACCAGGGTCTCCTTGGGCAACAAGCCGCGCAGGTTGAACTGGACGGTACCGTCACCGCCATTGCCGATGTTCAGGTTGATGTTGCCGCCCGCTGCTTGCGGTAGAAAAGTTGACAGGTCCGTTGCGTTGCGGATACCGAGTTTCTCGATGTCTTGCGGCCGGTACGTGTCCACCGGATTCGGGCCGGTCTCTTCCGCTGTGGGAATGTTCGAACCGGTCACGATGACACGCTCGGCTTCAGCCATTCCCGGCGCCGGCGCGGCGCCCGAAGGTGGTGGAGGCGGTTCTTGCGCGAATGCGTTCGATACAAAATTTAATCCGACTACTGCGAGGCTGGCGCTCGCCAGACAGGCGATGCAAACGAATCTGGTTAGCACGTTTTTTTTCATTAGTTTCTCCTTTGGGATTGTTTCGTTGTGTGTGCGAATTGGGTATAACGCGGCAAGAAGTTTTCCTCCTAGGCCAAAGAAAAGAGGGTTTGGGCCACCGCATTAACCGCACGCTCAGGCAATCACGCGCGAGTTTACGATCTAACATTCGATGACCAAGCTGTAGGCGCCCACAGCAGTCGAGGTGCCTCGCTTTGCCAAGGATGGCGGGAAAGACATGGAGAGGAAAGAACGGTAAGGAAAAGAATGTCGTCCCAGTGTCCACGGCCGAATACGGTTGCAGCAATTGGAAATGGTGGCTCAACAATACGACCGTCACGCCGGCATGCAGAACGTGACCGACGAAGACCCGCCGTTCGTGGCTGGCAACTTCGAAAACGGCTATGACGAGTCGCTTACCACGATCAAGGGCCGGTTCTGGTACGTCGGGTTGAAAAAGAGATTTTAGATTGCCCGCGTCGGCGCGGTGAGCCTTAAATTGGCTCCAACAAAATGAACACGCGAATCATTGTCGCTCTTTTGTCGTTGACGCTGGCGATGTCCATGAATGACCCAGCGCAAGGCGATGAAAAGAATCTTGAAACCCCGAACCCTATCGGGACTCGCACCGGTGAAGCGCCTAAAGAACAAAAACCTTCCGTTAGCGCCGGGCAAGGAGATGGCCAACACGATTTTGATTTCGCGATTGGTACTTGGAAGACCCACCTGTGGTATCGCCAGCGTCCTTTGACCGGTTCCAATACCTGGGTTGAATACGAAGGTACTAGTGTCGTCCGAAAGGTTTGGAATGGGCGCGCCAATCTGGTGGAGCTCGAGGTCGATGGCCCGGCAGTTTGGGCCTGCGTTTGTACAATCCCGAATCCCGCCAGTGGAGCCTTAATTTTTCCAACAGCGCCAAGGGCACGCTGGAGCCTCCCACGATCGGCGAGTTCAAGAATGGACGCGGCGAGTTTTTCTCCCAGGAAACACTTAATAGCAGAAGCATCCTTGTCCGAAATGTCTGGTCGGACATCACTCCCGATTCAGGCCGCTTTGAACAGGCATTCTCGGACGATGGAGGCAAGACTTGGGAAGTGAACTGGATCGCGATAGACACGCGGGTGAAAAATGAATCCGAGAAAGCGCACTGATCTCCGCCGCACACTGGGGACCGGTGATTGGCTGTCCCCGGCATTCACGTTTGTCGCTCAAGACTCCAGAGATCATCGACTAAGTTCGCTTGCCTCGGAGGTTCGAGATTTGATCTCGGTCGCGCAGTATCGTCGCTCCAGCGTCAAGGGCCGGTTCTGGTACGTCGGCCTAAAGAAAAGATTCTCAGATTTCTCCTAGTTAGGTGATGCGGCAGCCCGGGCGCTCTCGTGGCGGTCTCTTCCAATTTTGCCTGAAGTACTTTCGAAGGGCGATGCGTCCTCGAAAGCTCTGCCACACGTCACGCAGCACGCAACCCAGTCGATCTTGCGCGTGCAGTAGATTTTTGAGGCTCCACGTTCGCCGAACCAGTGCCTTTAGGAGCTCGCCTCAGGGCGCGGTAGATGCGCGGTCGAAATCCCGTGAACCGCTCGAAAGCCAGACTAAAAACATCTGCGCTTCGAAATCCAAGAGACTGCGCAATGCTTTCAATGCTGTTGCGAGGAACTAACAATCGTTGCTGCGCTTCGGTAATACGCGCTTCGGCAACAAATTGAGCGGGGGTTTTGCCAAAAGCTTCATGGAACAAACGAGTGAAGTTACGGCGGGACATGGCCGCTCTTTGGGCGAGAGCGTCTATGCAGAGATCGTCGCTAAGATGAGAAAAAATCCACGCGGGAAGCCCAGCAAAACGGTCAGACGATTGGACCTGAAACTTCAGGGCCTCAGAGTACTGTTCATGTTCGCCAGACCTCTTAACGTGAACAACCAGTTCCCGCGCTAAAGTCAACGCGACATGACGGCCGTAATCTTCCTCAACTAAAGCAAGCGCAAAATCGACAGCTGAAGTTCCACCCGCACAGGTGTAGAAAGGGCCGTCTTTGACAAAGAGATTGTTGGGATTAACGCGAAGTTTGGGAAACCGCGAAGCGACATCTTTCGCAAACCGCCAATGGATCACCGCCTGGCGCCCATCGAGCAACCCGGTTGCTGCAAGCGCGTAGATACCTCTTCCAAGAGCTGCGATGCGTCGCGTATTCGGTGCCCGCTGCTTTAGCCATTTTATGAGCCTCCTGCTGAGTTTTTCACCGTGACAGCCGCTGCTGCTGCAGACAAACACAGTATCAAGCGGCGGAGCCCCTTCGAGGTCAACATCTGGCCTGATCACGATACCGCATTCTGTGACGCATGGTTCTGCGTTGATACCAATCGTCATCACTCGGTAACAACGGGATTCACGTGCTTCCGATTGGTTACTGCCTGCAATTGTTGCCCGTGCAAAAACTTCAGCGGGACCAATCAAATCGGCCGCGGCTATCTCTTCGGCTACAATCAAACCAACCGTCTTCGGATTCATGACTGCAGTGAACGCTTCAGCCAAGTTCTCGATCGCGGCTTTCTTTACAATATCCAGCAAGCGAAATTCGACCAGACCACTTTGCGGATATAACGGATTGCAGACTATTCGCGGTGAGGTCGCTAACTCTTTAGCGAGCGGGGCGCACCGCCGCTGGCGCATATCTATGCATCACCAGCGCAATGGGCAGGCCTACGCAGAACAGGTGAATGACCAATTGCGACCAACCCATTGGGGGCTTGAACAAGATCGGTGTATGCAGATAGAGACTGCGAACCCACGATAGGAACGGCGCCGTAACAAAGTTATTGACCGCAAAAACCGTGGCTCCATAAAGCAGTCCAACAGCCACGACTCCCGAAAGCTTTTGAGGCAATGGAAGCCGTCGGCTTAGCGCGTAGAAAATCGTCGCCACGGTCAGCGCCATCGCGAAATGCATCATGAGACCCAGCGCTGCGGTCGCAAATCCGCCTTCAAGTGCGCCCCGGCCTAGCAAGCCGCCGGCGACGCCTTTCAGTACGCGCGCTGGCGGGTAGCCGTAGGCAATGCGCGCATTGATGCAGGCCGCTGTGATGTCGAGCGAGGACGGCGCCGAATCTGGCAAACGCCTCCCCATTTTCAAAGACCCAGTTAGTGAAGTTCAATAAGTCCACTTTCAAGCAATCTCACACAAGCCAGTCCGGTGAGCATCTGCTGCACTCTTTGTTATTTTGTTCTATGTATGATGAAAGCCCCATTCTCTCTTACAAAACCTACCTTGGGGTAGTAATCCATCGCCGTCGGGACTGAAAGTAGTAAGAGCATTGATTGTTCTCCGATTTTCTCTCTGGTGAGCTCAATAAGCTTTTTGCCGATTCCTGACTTTTTATAACCGGGACTGACGGCGAGATCGGCAAGATAACTACACCAGACCCAATCTGTAATTGTCCGAGAAACACCTACCAGCTTGTCTTCGTCCCAGGCGGTTATAATCAGATCTGAACTTTTGAACATCGCTTTTATCCTTTTAGGCTCATGCGTAGGCCTTGGAAGGCCCGCATCGTTGTAGAGCTCGATAACTTGTTGTGCAGTCGGTACGACGTCGAACTTGTAGATTATTTTGCTATTCCCATGCTTCTTTGTGATCATCCAAGTTGGCACGCCGTTCACTTTGGAGGTTTTAACGGGGGCACGGCAGAGACATCGATCTGGTAAATGTCCCCAAGTCCGTTGCCAGGTGCGCGCAACTCTTGCAACACCTGGGTCGTCGTGCGCCGCTGCGGTTTGGCAGGCAGCACTGGCATGTGGCAACTCATCCAGACCAGGTAATTCCCATCCGGCGTCAGTTTGGGTGATAGCTCGCGTCCCGGCGAATTGATCTCCGGTCCAAGATTGACCGGCTCACTCCATTTGCCGTTGGGTTGCTTGTGCGAGACATAAAGATCTATATCGCCGAGCGAGTCAGGTCGCCTCGTGATGGCGAGCAACATCAGCCGTTCATCTTCGGTAACAAAGGCTTCGTACTCGCCCGCGCCGCTATTCACAGGAGGACCTAGATTCTCAACTGAATAGCTGCCGTCCTTCTGTGGCACAGCGCGATAGATGTCGCCGACGCCGGTGGCCTCCTTGCGTTGCGAGCCAAAGTAGAGAGTCCCGTTCTTTAAGGCGATCGGATAAAACTCGTCGGTATCGCTGTTGACTGGCGCTGGCAGATGACGTGACGTGCTCCAGTCCGCCAGTCGGACGGACTCGTCCTGTGGCGAGCCTGAGTCCGTCTTGTCCATGATCCAGATGTCGTGATGCGACTGGCGTTCGCCGCCCGCCTCCAGGGAGCGATCGGAGATGAAGTAGAAGTGTTTTCCGTCTGCAGTGATGTAAGGATCGGCGTCCTGATATTGGCCGGAGAACGGCGCGACTTCCGGCTCGGACCAGCTGCCGTCCTTGTAGCGCGACACGAAGATGGACCAACGCGAGAAATTTGGGGCCATTTTGAGAAAATACATCTCGCGGCCGTCAGGCGTGAAGGTCGGGTGCGATTCGTAGTCGCCGTTGGAGATGATGCCGGGCGCAAACAGGGTCGCGTGCGGAAGCGGCTTTGCCGAATCGTAGGGCGCCGGCTCCGCAGCCAGCGACGCGCTCATGATCGTCAGGGTTATTGCGCAGGTGCGTGCGAGAGGACGTCCGGCGATTGCCTGGAATGTACTAGTCATGGGTCTACCTGTTTTTGACAATAGCTAACGCATAAACTATTCAGTCCGCTAGAAGACTAACACGTGTATTGCAGTCAACCCTCGCTATCAAACAAGACTTTTACTTTTGCTCTTCAATTAACCATCGTAGCCGGGAACAACGGGTAGGGTCCAGGATCACCAGCTCTGGCGTGGTCCTGAGCAAATCAGTAGCTGAGAGCGGGGAGCGCTCCGCCAGCAGAATCAACTGCGCTTCCAGCGTCTTATTGTCTTTTACAATGCCGAGCCATACGAGGTAAGGCCCGTCCGTTCGTACAGGTAACTGTGGGAAGTTATTTGGCGCATCAAGCGTTACGAGAACGCCGGCCTCGCGCGCGTCCGCGGCCCGATAGCTGGCAAACATCGCCGCCGCCTGCTGGGCAAAAGCATCCACGTTATTCGGCTTAACTCCGAAGATTTGCGCGACTACGACACCTTGCGCGCCGTTTCCTTCCTTGACCGGATCGACAGACGGAAGCACGGGGATGCCGTGTTCAGGACTCAGGGGACGCAAAAGCAAAACATCGTCAGAATCCACCATGAGACTGTTCATAGTAGACCGGTGTTCTTTCCAGAGCGGACCGTAGTAGAACCCTGCATTGATTATGGCGCGAGCGTCAGTGTTCTTAAAACCCCTAATCCATGTAAACCTCACCGGATTCTTGCGCTCGAAAAATTGTCCGAACGCTATAGCGCCCAACTGCTGAAACGCTTCGGGAAAATAGCTCTCAAAATATTCGGCAAAGTGTTCCCTTTCGCCTTCCTTGATGATGTAACGGCGAAACTCGATAACCTGAAAATCATTCAGGTGTTTGATTCTATCCATAGCTCTGTTCCATCTTCAAGGATGAACGGCGTCGGCATCCGGCCGGATGGTTCAATCCGGAATGTCAGCTTCGACGAGTTTCGATAAAAGGGTGAGCGATTCCTGCCAGCCAAGATAGCAAGCCTCCGCAGGAATGACGCCGGGCACGCCTTCTTGCACAATGTTCAACTCCGTTCCGCAGGACACCTTTTTGAGAGTTATGGTCGTCTGCATTTCTCCGGGTAGGTTCGGGTCATCGAATCTGTCTGTATAGCGGATGCGCTCATTTGGCTTCAGCTCGACATAGGTTCCGCCGAACGAATGGCTCTTGCAGGTAGTGAAATTGGTGAACGACATCTTGTAGGCGCCGCCGACCTTCGCATCCATCTGGTGGACCTTTCCTGTGAATCCATTTGGTGGAAGCCATTTGGCCATCGCATCCGCATCAAGGAATGCGCGATAGACTTTTTCAGGCGTGGCACGGAGTACGCGATGGAGCCGGATCGTATTTGTGGTGCTGGTTGACATAATTACTAGTCGATAAGTTGTTTTTGTCTTTTGAATGCTTATGAATTTTCAAATCGCCGAGGTCACTTCTGTTCTGCCGGTGCCACTCCAATCATCCATCCGACGCCGAAGCGATCTTCCAGCATGCCGAAGCGTGGCGAGAAGTCCGTCTTCGTCAGCTGCATCTTTACCTGACCGCCATCGGTCAACGCGTTGAAAGCGCGATCAACTTCGGCCTCGCTGGGGACTGACAGTGAGAGGGAAAAACCTTGAAAGCTGGGTTTTTCGGTAGAGGAACCGTCGGACGCCATCACGGTGGTTTGGCCGATGCGGAAGCTGGCATGCATGATTTTGTTCTCGAAGCCGGGCGGGACCGTTCCGGGCGGCGGCGGCTCAGGACTCTCCTTGAAGCGCATCATCATCTCGACTTCGGCGCCAAGGGCTTTGCGGTAAAATTCGATGGCTTGTTCGCAGTTCCCGTTGAAGAAGAGGTAAGGTTGAATGGTTCGGTCATTGTTATTTTTAGTCATAGTTATTTATTTGTTCGTTGTTTCCGTCAGTTATTTCGTTTCGCTTTCTAAATCTTCGCAGGACAAATGAGCCGGGCCCCTGTTCTTGCTTTAGCAGATCTTTGCGGGCAACGAGCCACTCAGCCCTCGATACGACTTTCCGGGGACTAACTTCGCTAACCTCTGTTCTTTTGTGTTCTATTGCTTCGATTTTCATTTTGTTCTCCTCCAGTCTCCTCGATTTGATGATCTTGCTTGGATTTCCAACAAAGTTTTTTCAAGGCCAAGGCCGTTAAGCCGCCAGTTGAGCTCGCGCTAACTGCCGTCAACAGCGCGGTTGTTATACAGGCTGGGCACATGGTCGGTTTCGTTTCAGTTCATCTATTAGGACGAACGGCGTGATCGCTTCGGGACATTCCTCGCAGAAGAATGCTGCGCAGTGTGAGGTTACTCTTAATTTCTGCATTCCACATATCGCCTGCGCTTCGGCTGCTTCACTCGAGCATCGTTTTGTCGTGCTCCCGTTGCGCATCGATTCTCGGAGGACAAGTCCGAGCGAGGTTCGTTCATCGTACGCATCACTATTTGGCGCGCGTGAACTCCATGATCCAGTTCGTTTCCCAGCTCTTCCCTGCGTCGAGCGAATAGGCCTGTTCCCAGCGCGCGGATGTCGGTGTAATCCGCGACCAGGCCAACCGTTGACGCGTCGGCTTCCCCCCGATGGTCGTATCGCCGTAGAAAGTGCCGCCGCCGTTTTCGAACCGATCTTGGACTGGTGGATCGAGATCGCCGTGCGGAGTGCGTCCGTCAAGCCACCAGATTGACCATTGCGACGCTTTCGGGTCATACGAGCGCAATGCCCAAGGCGCGACAGGCGCCGCTGGGTGCGTTGATTGTGTGCTCCTCTATATTCGCGCGACCGCGCATGAGAGCGCGGTTGCTGGCTATTCCGTCGGCGTCGACCCACTTCCGATCGTTGCCCTGCACGCGAAGATACCGATGGTGAACGCGCCACTCGCCGCGGAGGAAATCGAAGTCGGACGAGTCGCTCGTGGCTGCTGCGGCGTGTGTGTTGGCTGACGTGTCGCGCTCGAACGACATGATCCAGTTCGGGTCCCAAGTCTTGCCGCCATCAGATGACGACGCCTGCTCCCAGCGCGCCGATGTCGGCGTGATGTTCGACCACAGGAACCGCGTGCGCGGTTTGCCGACCTGTGTGTAGTCGCCGTAGAAGGTGCCGATCCCGTTCTCGAATCGGCCTTCGACTGGCGGGTCTAGAGGACCGGAGGGATAGCGTCCATCGAGCCACCAGATAGCCCATTGTTCCGTCTTAGAATCATACGCGCGCACCGCTATGGCGCGATAAGCGCCATAGGGCGCATCCAGCGCGTGCTCCTCCATGTTTGCCCCGCCATCCATGAGCCTCCGATTGCTGCACGTGCCCTCGAAGTCCACCCATTCCTGACTGTTCGGTTTCAAGCGATGATGATGCACCCGCCATTCGCCGACGAGAAAATCAAAATCGTGCGAGCCAGTGCGGCTGGTGGCGGCTGACGTTGGGCTGGACGTATCCTGGGAGTGCGCTCGAGAAACTGAACCGATGAGAACCAACGTGCCGGCAATGAACGCGACCCAGAAGTTTCTCATGCAATAGGCACCTGCAGGGACTGCAAGATGATGAGCAAACTGCAAGTCAACGAGATAAGGTTGAATATGTTTCAGCGCATTCATTGCTGCCTTCATCCGACCAAGGGAGGGTTCCCACAAGAGCCAGTTGACGCAGCAGAACATGACCACTTCCGGTCTTTTCGGTAGGCAGGGACCTCGGTCTACGATCATTGGAATGCCTCTTCCGGCAGAGCTGACTCAACGAGTGATAAGGTGCTTCGGTTTGAGACAGGAAAAATAGTTACTTAGCTGCCTCAAGAACTATTTCGCGGACGATCGTACGGCGCGGCAAGGAAGACTCTGAGTTTACATACTCGTTGATATAAAGCCGGCGCCCCCACGGAGAAGAGGCGATTCCGTTGGGGAAAGACAGCCGCGCCTTTGCGCCCGCTCCATCCACGATCCCGCGTTTGCCATCGCCAAGGATGCGCCTGACGGCTCCATCTAATGTCACCTCATAAATTTCGTGCGAGTGAAAAGCGGTTACGTAGAATCGATCCTCTTTAAAGCATAAATGCCCTAATCCCTTTTTGGATATCGTCGCGAAGGGCGCGACAAAGCCTTTCGGATCGACCTTCAGCATCTTGTTGTCACGGAAGTTAACGACATAAAGGTTTCCCTCGCGATCGAAAGAAATGCCGTTTGGGCAGCTGAAAAGATCGCTTTTTGCGAATGATGAAACGGTGCCATCTGTCGCAATCTTTGCGATCGAATTACCGCGGCAATTTGCGACATAAACGTCGCCAGTTTGCCTGTTGATGGCTATGCCTACAGGGCCGCTCAGGCCGGTGGTGACGAATGGCTTTGCTTGACCGTTTCGATCAATCTTGGCGATTGAATTGCCGTAGAAATTCGATTGCAAGAGGTTGCCTTCATTGTCGATTGCGTTGCCGGAGGCGCCATAAAGGCCTGACGCAAATACGTCACGCTTGCCCTCCGGGGTGATCTTCCAGACAAAGTCGCCAAAGTCGGCCACATAGATATTGCCTACAAGGTCGACCGTTACACCCCCGACGGCGTGGCCCTCAATAACATTGGTAAGCGAACGGATTTTCGTCTGCCCGCGCACAGAAGCAGTCGCAAATAGCAGCGACAACACCAACAATAGCGCGCGACTGCGGCCGGAATAAAAAAAACTAGCAAATTTGATCCGGGCGCCCATTTGAATTTCATCTGGGTCATTTGCCATACTATTCTCCTTTATTGATTCGGTAGTTGTGCTGCTAAATCGTAGTAATGATCGTGATGGCGCATCCAGGTCTTAACCAAATCATTGTAATGCCTCCCTGGCAGAGCTGACTCAACGAGCGTTATGGTGCCGGGATCGCAAAACGTACTGTGGCACCTCGATATCATCTGTAAGCCGAGAATCTGGTATCGGCGGTCTCGCCTCCAGGCTCACAGGAAGGATCCCGGCCCAGACTGGCAGGCTGTAGTCCTCTTCATCGTCGAGAGGTGGGCCAGTCCGAATCTTTGCAGAAGCTTCCTCAATGGAGAACTCCAGCACCGCGGTCGCTTTCAACTCCTTTTTGCTCGGGTTGCGCACGTCATTCCAACGGCCTGCTATTAAGTGTTCAGAAATGATGCGCAATGCGCGCGTTTTCAGAGCCGGCTCATCGATCCTATGCGCCGTGCCGAACGCTACAACCGAGCGGTAGTTCATGGAATGATGGAAGGCAGATCGCGCTAGAACCAGGCCATCGACAAGAGTCACGGCTATGCAGCCGAGAATACCAGTTTCCAGTCTTCCGAGCATGCGACTCGCCGCCGAGCCGTGTAGGTAAAGTTTTTCTCCATCCCTGCCGTACAAGGTCGGAATGACATACGGTTGATTATCGACACAGAATCCGACGTGAGCGAGAAAGCCCGCATCCAAAATTGCGTTAATCGTCTCCAGCTCGTGCGAGCCTCTGCCTGGCAGGCGACGAAATTCAGTGCGCTTTGTTAGCTTCATCTTTCGCCCGAGTGAATGTCATGACCCAATTCGTTTCCCAGGTCTTGCCACCGTCACTCGAGAAGGCCTGTTCAAAACGGCTCGAATTCGGAGTGACGTCCGAAAAGCTATTACGAGCAAAGATAGCTCTATCGTTAAATGATTCGTGATCCAAAAACTCGCCGCGCCCATTTTTGAACTCACCGATCGCGGGCTGAGTCAGGGTACCGTCGCGGCTGTTGGCCCAATTGAGGCTCCACTGGTGGGATTGGGGATTGTAGAGGCGCAGCCCCATACCTTCAATGCGACCCGCTGGGCCATCGACTTCGAGCTCGAACAGACTGGCGCGGCCATTCCAAACCTTGCGGACGACAGACGTGCCTTCATATTCAGCCCAGGTGGTGGATCCGGTTAAAGGCTGAAGAAGGCGCGATACATGAGTTGTCCAAGTGCCAATGTTGAAGTCAAAGTCGTGTTGCCCATTGTGTTCCGCGCCGGAGCTTTGAGTTTCGGCTTGCGCATGGCCTGAATCTCCTGGGGAAGCCACGCGCACAGAGGACGCTTTATCTGTTTCATCTCTCACACGTGTGTCTATCGCGATCCAGTTCACTTCCCAGGTCTTGCCTCCATCGTCCGAGAATGCCTGTTCAAAACGGCACGAATCCGTGGTGATGTCTGATATAACGAATCGAACAAGGATGGCTCGGCCGTTCAGCGTTTCTTGGGAGAAAAACTCGCCGCGCCCATTCTTGAACTCCCCGATTGTAGGTGGGCTCAGGGTGCCGCCTCTGCTGTTGGCGAAATTCAGGCTCCACTGGCGCGATTGTGGATTGTAAAGACGTAAGTTCAGACCTTCGATATGACCGGTTGACCCATCGACCTTAAGCTCCACCAGATTGGCGCGGCCATTCCAAATCTTTCGAACGATGCTAGTGCCTTCATATTCGACCCAATTCGTGGAGCCAGTTAAGGGATCCACGAGTCGCCACAGGTGCGTTTTCCAAGTGCCTATCTCGAAATCAAAGTCGTGTTGCCCATCATGTTCCATGGCCGGCGCTGAAGGTCTCTTATCATCCTCCCGCTGTCCTGCGACGAGGGGCGGCACCTTGATAACAAGAAAAAACAGAGCTAGGAGAGACGCGCGCCAAAACAGATACCTGCTGTTGGCGGTCATGACATCTTTATTCATTTTAGCGCTGTCTTTATTTGTCTATTTCTGCATAGAGGTCCGCGCTCGAAAATCACAGCGGCGAGTCGATCACCTCACTGCCCTTTTGCCTTCTGCACGAATTTGAGTGCTACTGAATTCAGGCAGTAGCGAAGATGAGTTGGAGGCGGACCATCATTAAATACATGACCGAGATGGGATCCGCAGCGGGCGCATCTTACCTCATCACGCGTCATCCCATGACTGGTATCGGTAGTTACGGTTACTTTGTCTCTGGTCAGCGGTGCATAGAAACTGGGCCACCCGGTGCGGGACTCAAATTTTGTATCGGAACCGAAGAGCTCATTCCCGCACGCACCGCAGAGATAAATTCCTTTTTCGTGATTGTTCCAATACAGATTCTTGTACGGCGGCTCTGTTTTTGCTTCGCGCAGAATCTGAAATTGTCCGGGACTCAGAACCTTTCGCCATTCATCAACACTCAGTGTTACCTTTTGCTTCATAGAGGTGGACTGGATTTGGCGCCGGATTCTAGTCGCTTCTCTGTCGTCTGCGATGCTGACACGGACAGACAAGATGCAGAGCAGAAACAAGTATAAGGGCTTCATCCCTATCAACCTCAAATATCGGCTATCAGCCTAAGGTTTCTTTAGACCGAGTTTTTTGAGTTTTGGCTCTATTATTTGTCGGACGTACGGATTGTTTGGATTCTTGCGGCAAAAGTTCTGATGATTTTCTGGGGCGGGACGAAACGATCCCGCTCTGGTAATTTCAGTTGCGATCGGTTTTGAAAACGATTTTTGCGCCTGCGCCTTCGATTTCTCGGCTACTGTGCGTTGCTGTTCGTCCACGAAAAAAATGCCAGATCGATATTGCCTTCCAGTATCCGGCCCCTGGCTATCGACTTCGGTAGGATTATGCGCCCTCCAGAAGAGATTGAGCAGTTTGTCGTAGGTGGTTTTCGTGGGATCAAACGTGACCTGTATGGTTTCGGCGTTCTGCATATAGCCCGACACGACCGAGGTGACGCCCGGCGCCTGTTGAAAAACTGCCTCGGTGCACCAAAAACAACCACCTGCGAAATAGGCCACGTTTGCCTGGCCACTGTGCGCTTGGGTGCAAAATGCCACGCATAGGATGAAGATCAGATGACGCGGCAAAGATGGAAAAATGGAATTGGAATAGTGTTTGACTAGTGGCGACCAATAAACCTTCCACATCGTCCATTAACTGTTCGGTATCGTCTGATGTAGCAATGGCCAGTTCAGAAAGGACGATAATGCCAGTTGCGCTTTGGAACACGCATGCAAATTGAAAGGAATTGCAGGAACCGGGGAAAACAGCATGTCTAGGAGCGAATCGCCTCTGAAGAAACGGCGACGACGTTCAATCATCGCGTTTGAAATGATTCGGCTCGACCGAAGCGCAGCCGAGCCTTTGCACGAGCAACTCTATCGCCAAATTCGCGATGAACTGAAAACAGGCAGCTTTACCGACGGCGCGTCGCGGCTTCCGTCCTCTCGAGCGCTGGCTATTGACTTGGGAATCTCAAGATTGACGGTTAATCTTGCGTTCTCAAAGCTTCACGCAGAAGGCTATCTGCGCTCGAAGGCCGGATCGGGAACGTTTGTGGCGAATCCGCTCCCTGAGAGCTTTTTGACTGCCGACAAATTTGCCACGGAACGAATCCGCCGTGGCAGACCGAAAGGATCTCGGCCAGTCGGGCATCGAGCTCGCGTCTCCGAGCGGGTAAGAGCAATTCCAGATCAACGTGCTGGGACGCAGTTTGATCTCGGAGCGCTGGGCGCCGGAGCGGGCATTTCCCTGGTTCCCGGTCTCCCGGCAGTCGATGAATTCCCCATCGATATTTGGGAACGGCTCCGATCCCAGGTGCTGGCACATAAGGGCGCTCATCTGCTGCGGCATGCGTCGAGTCGTGGCGACGCGGAGCTGCGTAAAGCAATTGCCACGTACCTGTGCGATTTTAGAGGCGCACGCTGTCATCCAGATCAAATCCTGATCGTCGGAGGAATGCAGCAGGCGATGCTAATTAGTGCCATGGCGCTGCTGGATCCCGGCGAGCCTGTGTGGATGGAAGATCCCGGTTTTCACCAGGCGCGCAGAGTTTTTACCCTGGCAGGCGCTAAAGTGGTTCCGAAGCCGTTGGACCACGAAGGAATTGTGGTTGCGCGGTCGCCAAGAGAAAAGCGGCCAAAACTCATTCATGTAACGCCTTCGCATCAATATCCGCTCGGCATGACAATGAGTTTCGAGCGCAGAACAGCCCTGCTGGATTTTGCGCGCGCTCACGACGCATTTGTTTTTGAAGACGACTTTTACGCGGAGTTCCGCTTTACCGGACCGCCGCTTCCCTGCTTGCAGGGAATCGACGATTTTGGGCGCGTCATTTACGCCGGGACGATGAGCAAGATTCTTTATCCTTCGTTGCGACTGGGCTACGTCGTTGCGCCGGAGGCGTTGACCGATCCGTTGGTAAAAATCCGCAGCACAATGGACCAACACTCATCGGCGATTGATCAGGCTACGCTGGCGCGCTTCATCACCGAGGGATTTTTCCTCAGTCACATTAAACGAATGAGAAAAATCTACGCCGAGCGCCGAGAAGTCTTTATCAAACAATTCAATGAGTTGCTCGGTGATCGCTTCACTTTGCAGGTTCCGGAGGGTGGATTGAACATGGTCGCATGGCTGAAACGAGAGCAAGAGTTCCCAGCGATTAGCCGTGTTTCTCTTGAGATTGGAGTCAAGCCTTCACCGTTATCGTTTTACTGCATTCGGGCCACCCCTAAGCCGGCGTTCGTCTTCGGGTTCGCCGGTTGGACGCCGGCCCAGATTCGAGAAAGTCTGGTCAAATTCGCGTCGTCACTCCACAGGGTGGGGATTCGTTAGGCAAAGCAATGGGTAGCATGTCTAACAAGAAATCGGCCCCAAAGAAAAGGCGCAGGCGTTCGATCATCGCGTTCGAGATGATTCGACTTGATCGCACATCCAACGAACGGCTACACCAGCAACTTTATCGCCAGATTCGTGATGAACTAAGATCAGGCAGCTTTAGCGATGGCGCTTCCCGGCTTCCCTCCTCACGCGCGCTGGCTGCCGACCTGGGCATTTCCAGACTAACGGTCAATCTCGCGTTCTCGAAGCTTCATGCAGAAGGCTATCTTCGTTCAAAGGCCAAATCGGGGACCTTTGTAGCATACCCTCTCCCTGACACCTTTTTGAGCGCAGATAAGCCCCAAGCCTATCCAGCGACTGAGTCTCTGCTTCGCATCTCTGAACGAGTGAGAGCACTTCCGGACCACCGGGTAGGACAACAATTCGATCTTGGAGCAACAGGTGCTGGCGCGGGCATCTCGCTTGTCCCCAGTATTCCGGCAGTCGATGAATTTCCGATAGGAGTGTGGGAACGGCTTCGAGCACAGGTTCTCGCGAAAAAAGGAGCCCACCTGTTGCGTTACGCGTCGAATCGCGGCGACGCCGACCTGCGCAAAGCACTCGCAGCTTATTTGTGCGATTTCAGAGCGGCTCGCTGTCATGCGGATCACATCGTGATCGTAGGCGGAATGCAGCAAGCCATGTTGATTAGCGCAACGGCATTACTGAATCCGGGCGAGCCCGCGTGGATTGAAGATCCGTGTTATCAGCAAACCCGAAGAGTTCTTACTTTGGCCGGCGCCCGGATCGTTCCAAAGCCGCTCGACGATCAGGGAATTGTGATTACGCGATCGCGAAAGGAGCCTTTGCCAAAACTCATCTACGTCACTCCTTCGCATCAATTTCCTCTTGGGGTGACAATGACTTTCCAGCGGAGGACTGACTTACTCGATTTTGCCCGTGCGCATAACGCGTTCGTCTTCGAAGACGATTACGACGCCGAGTTCCGTTTCACCGGACCGCCGCTCCCTTCGTTGCAGGGGATCGATAACTCAGGCCGGGTGATTTACGCGGGAACGATGAGCAAGATTCTCTGTCCCTCTTTGCGTCTGGGCTATATCGTTGCACCGGAGCCGCTAGTCGATTCGTTGATTAAGATCCGCAGCGCGATGGATCAACACTCGTCTCCGATCGACCAGGCGACGCTGGCGAGATTTATCACCGAGGGTTTTTTCCTCAGTCACATCAAACGGATGCGAAAAATATACTCGGAACGACGAGATTTTTTCATCGAACAGTTCAACAAGTTACTGGGGGATCGTTTCACGTTGCAGGTTCCAGAAGCTGGATTGAACATCGTCGCCTGGCTGAAGCGGGAGGAAGACTTCCCTATGATCAGGCGTATCACACTTGATATCGGGGTAAGGCCGTCATCGCTCTCATTCTTTTGCATCCAGGCAAAGCTGAGGCCAGCGTTCGTATTCGGTTTTGCCGCCTGGACGCCAGCGCAGATTCGAGAGAGCCTCGTTAAACTCGCGTCTGCACTTAAAACACGGCGAATTTAATCTCCAGTTGGGATCACCAGCGCTTCTTGTGCGCCATTCGCCCTCCCTGTCTGCGGCAAGGCTGTCCCCAAATAGCCACCGTTCGCCCATAGACCTAACGATATTCGAGTTCAGCGGCGCGGGGATTTGTGCCGCGTCCGCTGCAACGAGGGGTTAGGCGGCACCAGTAGTGCGCCATGGCCAAAGCCGCCGGCGCTAGCGCTTGCCCACGGCGAGCCAAGGCATGCCGCGGTAGGAATCCGCCACCAGCCAAGCGCCAGCCGTCAACGCCCAGGAGGTGACGAACTCGGTCCATTGGGAGGCGTTGGGGCCTGCCGCGATGATGGGTACCCACACCAGCAGCGTGAACAGGCCCAGCTGCAACGCCGAGAGCATCGCTGCCAGCCGTGGATACACACCGATGAGCACCGCCACGCCCGCCCCGATGAAGGCACAGCCGGTGAAGTACGCCCAGGCCACGTGCCATGGCAGCCAGCCAGGCACCATCGCGACGGTTCTTTCGAGATAGGTGAAATGGGCTACGCCGAAGGGGATCAAGGCCAGGCCGTAGAGCACCCTCGCGATGCGCAGACCCTTGTCGCCGGTGGCGAGACTGAGGCGCCCCCTGCCTCTGTCACTGGCGAACCAGGCGTACAGAACCCAGGCGGCCGCCGCCATCACCGCGGTGTCACCGCAGGCCCACCAAGTAACCGTGGCAGTAGGAGCGCGGAAGATGAGAGGCACCCGAAACAGCAGCAGCCAAACCAAGAGATAGGTGAGCAGCACGCGGGAAGCGACGACGGCTGCGCGCTGCCAGAGTAGGCCAATGCCAGATACCAGAGAGATGAAGGCGCAGAGATAGGCTAGTGCCTCGCGCCCGGGTACACCTTTGGGCACCCCCGTCCATATCGGGGTGAAATTGCCTTGGATCAGGCCCAAGATTCCGAGGGTGACCATGGTCGCTGCAAAGACCGCATGGCCCAAGCTTGCGATGCCCATCGCCCTTGCTCCGGTGCTATTCCAGTTCATTCGATCCGCTTGCTGCATGCTCAAACTCCGGCCTAACGAGACAAAGCTCAGCCACCGCTCTGGGAGCGAGGCTGCGCAACGGTTGAGAATACACTAATGAAGATCGACATCGACAACCTTGAAGGTACTTTAAGATAATTCCTCGGTTTTGCTCTAAAGCGTCGCTCGAACACGCAAGTAATTTTCAGCAGAGTGACTGCTAGCTCAGAGATCTTAGTCTTGCTCTCAAGAATCAAGAGGCAGCCACGAAGGTGTTCGAGGCTGCCTCTTCCTAACCTACCCAACGGAGAAATCTAGAATCTCTTTTTCAACCCGACGTACCAGAACCGGCCTTTGATGGTGGTGAGCGATTCGTCGTAGCCGTTCTCGAATGCCCCTGCTACGAACGGCGGATCTTCGTCCGTCACGTTCTGCATGCCGAGCGTGACGGTCGTGTTATTTAGCCACCACTTCCAGTTGCTGCAGCCGCATTCAGCCGTGGAGACTGGCACGACGTTTTTCTCCTTGCCGTCCTTCATCTTTACGTTTTTGCCGCCATCCTTGGCGAAGCCAGGCACTTCAGCTGGCGCCGGCGGCGGCAGGTTAAACGTATAGTTCAGGATGAGGTCGAGTGTAGTCAACGCGGACACTTTGCGCGCGCGGAAGTCAAGCGGGCCACTTCTAGGCTCATTGAGCTTTGTCGCTCCTGTCAGACTGGCATTGTCGTCCTCATACTGACCGGTCCAGTGGACTACCGCACCGACATCCAAGCCCTGCATCCACGTGTCCGCGGGGCCGTCGTAGAAGATACTGAAGTTAGCCCGATGCCACGGCAGCGAACTGATTAGCGCGAACCCCGGCGGCAGGAATTCGCCGTTGATGCCGACCCGTTTTATGTTGGAGGCAGCTTGAAACTCAGCCCGGGATAGCCAGGTGCCATTGACTGTGGTTGTCAACCTTCCCCAATCGCCATGGCCGAAGATCGTAGAATCCAGAATATAGATCGCTTCGTAATCCAGACCTTCGAAGATCGCGCCTGACAGGTTGTCGCTCGGATCAATCGTCAGTAGGACTGGCCCAGCCTCGCCTGGAATTGAACTCACACCACGAAAAACATTCGGCCCGTTCTGCTGAACACCCGGGGTCGGGGGATTCTCCAGGATGAGGGTTTGCGAACCTCGGGCTGCCACGATGTCGCGCATATCAATATGCCACCAATCGGCGCTCAGTGTCAGGCCCTTAATCCATTTCGGGCTGTAAACAATTCCGTAGGTCCACTCATACGCCACTTCCGGATGCAGATTCGGGTTTCCTATCACGCGTGACTCAATCTGAGCCAGAGTCTGACTGGAAAACGGATCTTGCACGGCTGGGAAGGCTTGCGTGGACGCAGGCGTAATTTCGCTCAGTTGCGGCGCATGGAACGCCTCGGTATAGCTGCCGCGCAGGGTGACCGCGCCTATCCACTTGGGATCAAGCGGTTGCCAGCGCACTGAAACCTTCGGCTTTTGCGCGTTGTACTTGCTGTGCGCCGCCGGCTGGCCGGGGAAGATTCCAGAAGGCAGCACCGTAGAGGCGCCGCCCCACGGATCCAACCAATCAGTCAAGGTGGAACTGCCCAGCCAGATTGTTACCAATCCGAGATCGAAGCACCAGTTGCAGGATGAGCTCGATCAAATCGTCGTAAGAGCAATGCAACATGATCCGGCGCAGCGATATTGCTCTGCGACCGGCTTGTGCCAGGACGTAGAGCGTTATCTCAATCGGGCAGGGCCTGGTGCGAAGCTTTATTCTGCAACCGCAACTGGTTCTCGTCCTCGCTGGTACGCTGCTGCGACGGTCTTGGCGGCAGTCAGTCTGGCAGGAGCTCTGCTGCTTCCACTGCGAAGGAATGTTTCCAGGCCGGAGACGGTTAATACCGCGACGAGTCCGGCTAGCGAGACCTCGACCAACGCGGCCACCGTTCCCTCGATCGCGGTTTTGCCTTTTGAGAACCTAAGTGAAGAGAAAGAGAACGCCTATTTTGCAGACGGCATTCAAGACGACGTGCTCATGAACTTGTCCAAGATCGGCGACCTAAAAGTGATTTCACGCACATCGGTCATGCCATATCGAGGGAAGGCGTTAAATCTTCGTGAAATTGGAAAGGCGCTGGGCGTTGGCACAATTCTGGAAGGCAGCGTTCGCCGCGTCGGCAATCGAGTGCGCGTCAACGTGCAATTAATTAACGCAGATACTGATGAGCACATCCGGGCGGAAGATTACGATCGTGAGCTGACTGATGTGTTCGCGATTCAAACCGATCTCGCCCAAAAAATTGCGAATGAGCTACGAGCCAAATTATCCCCAGGCGAAAAAGAGCGAATGCAACGCAAGCCCACGGAAAACGGCGAAGCCTATCTCGCTTTCGTGCAGGCGCACAATCTTTTCAGCAACGGGCTCGCGGATCTTGGTAAGCTGAAACAGAGTGAGCAGCTTTACGCGCGCGCCATCGAACTGGAGCCAAACTTCGCTCTTGCCGTTGCGCGGTACTCGCAATTGGAAAGCTGGATTTTGCACACGTTTGAGCGCACGCCGGAACGCCGCGAAAAAGCGCAAACCCTGACCGAGCGAGCCGGGCAATTGCAGCCTGATCTGCCGGAGGCGCACCTGGCCCGCGGAGATTCGTATTACTACGGTGACAACAATTACGACGCGGCGCTGAAAGAATTCGAAATCGCACAGCGCGGATTGCCTAACGAATCGGAAGTCTATCTCGACATTGGCGCGATCCAACGCCGTCAGGGGAAATGGGCTGAATCGACGGCCAATCTCGAAAAAGCAGTTAGTTTGAATCCTAAAGACATTTGGCCGCTGCAAAATCTCGCTTTCAACTACGCGATGCTGCGGGATTTCAACGCGGCCAACAAGACCATCGACCGGGCCCTCAATATTGACTCGAACCGTTCGGGACTTTGGCATATCAAGGCCACACTGGCCGTCAACGAGAGAGGCGATCTCAGCGTTGCGGAAAAAGCATTGGCAAAGATGAAGCCGCTGCTGTCGGACAGCCGCGAACGGAAGATTGAGATTGCCAACGAGCGAGCCAATCTTCTTCTGTGGCTGCACAAGTACAGAAAGCTATTACAAGAAGCCGATAGCCTTCCCGACGATCTTCTCGTAGCGACCCCAGTAGCCTTCGCAGGCAAGTATTATCTCATTGGAATCGCGCGTAAAGCGCTGTATGAGGAGCCAGGCGCTCGGGCCGCTTTCCTAAAGGCAAAAGAGATCACAGAGACGCAACTCAAACAAAGCCCGGACGACGTAGATGCGCGCGTCCTTTTGGCCGTAGTGCTTGCCTGGCTTGGCGAAAGGGACACGGCGCTGGCCGAAGCCCAACAGGGAAGGAACCTCCTTCCGGAAAGCAAAGACGCCTTTAAGGGGCCGCTTATCACCCAATGGGTAGCTGACGTTTACGCCACCCTTGGCGACAACGACCGCGCAATCGAAATGTTGGAAGGGTTGCTGAGCCGGCCGAGCTGGATCACTGCGCAGCGTCTCAAAATAGATCCGGCTTGGGACGGATTGCGAAACGATTGGCGTTTTCAGGCGTTGCTGAACAAATACGATTTAGCCGCGTTAAATCGTTTGAAGCATTGAGTCGTGCCGAATCTAACGATTTGATGAATCATATGGACTTGCTCAAGGACGTAGCGATTTAACCAACCACACCGGTCGCTCGACCAAACCTCGATAGTAAAGCGGTTAGCGAGCGCTCACGGCGATGTTGCAATGGTTCGGCGAAGGAAATTTAATCTTGAGTTGGAGCTGCAACTGCTTCCGGTGCGCCAGACATTCTTCCTGTCCGTGACAAGGCCGCTTCGCCATTAGCCGAAGCCGCCATCGAGCGTCCATTGAAGTTTTTGAGGTAGCTGCGCGGCTTCGCTCCAAGTCTCCGTTCGAATGCGCGGCGGAATGTCTGCGCATCCGAAAAGCCAACAGAGGCAGCTATGATTTCCAGAGTTCGCTTCGGAACAGCCAGGCGACGCTTCGCTTCGTTGATGCGCAGATTTTCCACAAACTCCGCCGGCGCACTGCCGAACACACTTTTGAACGCCCGATTAAAATGGCTCGGAGACATGCACGCTCTGCGCGCCAGCGTAGTAACCGACAGGTCTTCGTGCAAATTTCGCATGATCCACGGGATGAGTTCCGCAAACCGATCAGCCGGTTGACTGTCAAACACGAGCGGGTTGGGCAATTTATGTTGGCCATTGCCGTTCATCGGCGCGCTTACAAACCCCTGCGCAACCACTGATGCTACATGGCGGCCATAGTCTTCTTCGACCAGAGCGAGCGAAAGATCGGTAGCTGCACTGGCACCGGAAGATGTGTAAAAGGCGCCATCTTTAACGAGATGCTTTCTGGGATCAACACGCAGGTTTGGAAAACGTCGTGCCACATCGTTCGCATAGCGGTAATGGGTCGTGACTTCGCGGCCGTCCAGTAAACCAGTTTGCGCCACACCATAAATTCCAGCGCCGATCGCGGCGACGCGCCGCGTCTGATTTGCGCGCGCCAGGATCCAGTCGGCAATTTTTTCACTGACTAGAGATCGCCGGAGTCCATCGCCGCCGGGAACGACAATCGTGTCTAACTCGGACACTGTTTCGAGTGTGCTGTCTGGCCTGAACGCAATTCCCGATTCAGACCGAAAACATTGGAAAGCAAAACCGATCGTGCAGATGTGGTAACATGAAATCCGATTACCATAGCCGCCATCGAGCATTGCAGCTGCAAAAACATCGGCGGCGAGCATTAGATCCGATGCAACGACGCCCTCAAAACCGAGAAAGCCAATCCGCTTTGGATTCATTACATGTCTGAATCCACAATACCTATCTTTGGAAGTCCTTAGTAGGACATAGAACCGACATTACGAGCCACTACTGTGTTATTCTTGATCTCTGACAGGCTACTGGGAAGACCGCGGCCAAGCTTTTTGCATAGGCGGCGATCCGGAATAATTTGAGGGGCAACAACACGAAAGGAGAGAATCATGGCTACTTATGTCGGTTTGATTCAGTTTGCTGACCAAGGCATCCGCAATATTAAAGACACCGTCAAACGCGGCGACGCCGCGATAGCGGAGGCGGAGAAAATGGGCATGAAGGTCGTGGAGGAATTCTGGACGATGGGGGCGTACGACGCTGTAGTCGTCTTCGATGCACCTGATGACGAGACGATGAGCGCTTTCATGCTTAAGATCGGCTCACTCGGCAACGTCAAGAGTCATACCATGCGTGCCTTCCGCCGGAATGAGATGGAAAAAATTCTGGCGAAGATCAAATAGCTGCCTTTAAGAGCCGAGGCTCGACAATTCCGGGAACACCGCAAGCTTGCCAAAGGTCGAGTCCTCCCGCCCAGGAAGCCGGCAAAGTTATACTCGATTAGACCCGTTTTTCACTTTAGCAGCCAATAGATAAGCTAGTACGGCTGTCCCGGAGGCAGGGCTGATGGAACAAGAACAACACTATCCGTGTCGCGCCATATTGCCGTGAATACGTACGTTTGCCCGGGCCGCACGTTCAGCACCGTCGACGTCGGCTGATAGGAGTTGTAGTTTGGTACGGCCGAGGCCGTCAGTACATGACGCCCCGCCGGCACGAAGTGATCGTAGCGGCGTCCCTGCACAAGATTGGCGGCCGTTCTGCCATCGATCTGAAGATTGAGAGCTAAATTCCACCCAAAGTTCGGAGCCCTCAAAACAATAAGACGTCCACCCGACTGAGCGGCGGCGGTTCCGATTGAGGCTATGCAAACAAAAACAAGAATCAGAAAGAGTCTGGTCCCGGAGGTATATCTTAACTTCATGGGCCCCATGCTACCTCGGGACTCGTTTTTGGCTAGCGCAGCGTTTATTAACTTCCCGATTCACCTACGTCGGTTGTACTGCTGCCGGAAGACCTTACGCCCACTCCTTGCTTTGCTTCAGGGTTTCGCTAACCAGCGGGAAATCACTTGGCCGGACTGGCGAAGATCAAATAGCCGCCGTTCGGGTTCGAGGCGCGACAATTCCGCTGCAGGCAATATCGCAAACTCGCGAAAGGTCGGAGTTCCGTGCGATCAGCCAACCGGCTCGGGCATAGTTACGTTAGAGCTGTTCGCTTCAGCGGCTGGTATTCAACCTGGTGCGGCTCCCCGGAGGCAAGGCTGATAGAACAAGAACAACACTATTCGTGTCCCGCCATACTGCCGTGAATACGTATGTTTGCCCGGGCCGCACGTTCAGTACCGTCGATGTCGGTTGATAGGAGTTGTAGTTTGGCACGGCTGCGACCGTCAGTACACGTCGCCCCGATTTTGCCAGATCGCCCCGGGGGACAACAACTCCGTTGATGGACGGAGATAAACCAGATTCGAATCCCACATCGCAGTAAACACATTAGTCCATCCCGGCTGGATGTTCACTGTTATCGAAGTCGGCTCGCTTAAGCTTGCGTATGGCACCTTGCGCACCGTTAAGACGTGCTCCCCGGCTGGCAACCATGCGTGATAGTGGCGACCCTGTACGACGTTCCCGACGGGCCTGCCGTCGATCTCAAGGTTGAAAGCCAAATTCCATCCAAAGTTCGGCGACCTGAGAACGACCAAATGCCCACCCGGCTGAGCGGCGGCGGTTCCGATCGAAACCGCGCAAATGAAAGTAAAAATCAGGAAGAACCTGCCAGCAGAGTTGTATTTTGATTTCATGGCTTATGTTAGCTCGGGATTTGGCTTTCGCTAGCCCGGCCTGCGTTAACGTTCGATCGTGTTCTCCTTGGGAGCATGTGCAGCTGCAGGTTCGCGCTCCCAGGTGACTGTCCTGCCGATATTGATTGCCATCAGATCCCTCGCGATTACGAACGGACCGTTGTATTTTTTGCGTACCGCTTCCCCAAGCCCTTCTTCATCTTCGTAGTGATAGATGACACCAAGCTTGGGCTTCACAATCGCGAAGACCCGTCCCGCATCTTCGGCAGACGCAATCGAACGCTTCGACGGCGGCGTAGGGTTTTTCCAGCCAGCTCCAGGCAGCATGAATCAGGCAGTCCGCACCCCTGGCGAAGTCCACCAGGTTCTGGCAAAACTTCGTGTCTCCGGAGATGACCACAGAGTGACCCGCGGAATCGACGCGATATCCAAATGCTGGGTTCACAGTTCCATGATCGACGAGGAACGCGGAGGCTCGCGTCGAACCGTCATTATATATTTCATCCTGCTCTATTTCTTTCGCATCGATTTCGACGCCTTCAGCTGGAAGGGGATCAGGCGCGGCCTGACGAATGCGAATATCAAAGGCAAATGCCTGAGCAAGGTGCTTCGCCATACCGGAAGTTCCTTTAGGACCCCAGATTCGAAGCGGTTTGCTTCGCCCCAAAAACCATCCCGAAAGCCACAAATCCGGGATTCCCACAACATGGTCGGAGTGAAGATGAGTGAGAAAGAGACCGTCTATCTCTTTCGGGCTAACTCCAGCTTGGGTCAGGCGAATTACGACACCGCGACCACAGTCAAACAGCAATTTCTTGCTCGCCGCTTCGACAAGAATGGCCGAGCCGAATCGCTCAACATTCGGAAAGGGAGTTCCTGTACCGAGTAACGTAACTCGCATCTCGTGGGAGCGCCGCGGCAGCCGAAACCCTGTCTATCATGCACAGCGAAAGGAACAGGACAATCCAGGGTACCAAGCGTCCCGTGTTAAGAATCTCACGGAGCCGCTTCATTTGGCGCCGGTGGTTGTTTCACTTGCGCTCCATTATTAGACACCAATTCCAACTCGGTCAGCGTGCGATCGAGCTCCTGCACTAACGGTTGAAGGCGTTTACCGCTCAGAGCGTTTACAAGCGCGCGGTAGTACCAAAGAGCGCCTTGTTTACCGCGGTTGAATCGCGACCAGAGCTTTTCGCCTTCCTTGCGATAATCCATCAGGATTGCGCGAACATTGTGCAACTTGTCCGAAGCCGACACGAGTTTCGTCGGCATCGGCGCATGGCGAACGTGAGCCACGTAGGCCTTCTTTCGTTCCAGCCACGGAGGTTTTGGCGTTTGATCTGTGTCAGTGCAGCCCTGCACGATTCTCGCGACCTTTTTATCAAACTTTCGCTCGATATCGCGCAATCGTTTCGCGCCGCCACAATCCTCTACGGCGTCGTGCAACAGCGCGGCGATCGCTTCGGTTTCGTTCGCGCCGTATTCCATCGCGATCGCAGAGACGCCGAGGATATGCGCGATGTAGGGAATCCTTGTTTTTTTCCGGAGTTGCCCGCCGTGAATGCGGGTAGCGTAAATCAACGCTTTTTCGAACTGACGCGAGAGCCGCATATTTGTCTTTCGGTTGATAGACTAGTTTCGACGGCATCAATTGTAGGTATTCCCGCTCTGTCGCGCCGAGGCCGCGGCAAAGGCAGACGCGTGCAATTTTAATTATCCTTCGGCTCTAACTAGCCAGGGCGTCAATCGCTTTCCACTCTTCCGGCGTGAGCTTGAGCTTCGCGGCAGCAACATTTTCTTCGAGATGCGCGACCGATGACGTGCCGGGAATCGGCAGCATGATAGGTGAGCGGTGCAGAAGCCATGCCAGGGCAAGTTGCACGACTGTCACGCCATGAGTTTTAGCGGCCGCTTCCAATGCATCGCCAGCTTTCAAGCCTCTGCTTCCGCCAATCGGAGACCACGGCATAAAGCCAAGGCTCTCCTTTTCGCAATAGGTAAGCGTGTCTTCCCATTTCCGGTTACCAATATTGTACTGGTTCTGGACACTTACGATCGGAAGAATTTTGCGCGCCCGTTTGACTTCGTCCGGCGACACCTCCGACAGCCCGACATGGCGGATCTTGCCCGCATCCTGCATTTCCTTAAGCGCGCCGAGCGAATCTTCCATCGGCACCTTCGGATCGACGCGGTGCAACTGGTACAAATCGATGCGTTCGAGTCGTAGCCGTTTTAGACTCTTGTCGACACATTGCTTGAGATATTCAGGTCGACCATCCGGCACCCATTGGCCGGGACCAGGCCGGGTGTTGCCGCCCTTGGTCGCAATGACGAGATCTTTCGGATAAGGATAAAGTGCCTCAGCAATCAGCAGTTCGTCGACTTCCGGTCCATAAGCATCGGCCGTATCAATTAAATTCACGCCAAGTTCTACGGCGCGCCTTAGAACTTTGAGCGAGTTAGCGCGATCAGGCGGCCAACCCCAGATGCCTTCACCGGTGAGCCGCATCGCGCCGAAGCCGAGTCGGTTCACGGGAAGATCCCCGCCGATGCGAAAAATCGAATTACTATCAACACTCGTGGGTGACGCAGCCCCGAAGATTGCGTCCGATCCTCCCGCAAAAAATGCCGCGCCAGTTACTAGCGCCGTTCCTAGAAATTTTCGGCGAGTAACACCCGCTTTCTCATTCGAGTCTGAAGATATTTCATGCATGTCTGTTCAGCGTACGTCCAGCCAAATTGCTGTCAACGGAACGGCATCGTTGGTAGGTAGGGCGCAACCACAGCCTGCTCGCCGTGGCGAGGGCGCGCCGAATAGCATTGTCATTCAGGGGCAAATTTCTTCCTCTCGCGCATGAGGACACCGAATGCCTCCTCAAGATCTTTGCCGAAAGTTAGAATGCCTGCTTCGTGGCCAGCCATGACAACAATCTTTCTGCTTTGCACGTCGATGCGCTTGAAGAGTTGCATTATCTCATTCGCCATCTCGTGGGTTCCATAGTCAGCAGTCTTTGAAGTTGTCGGCGCTTTATTCAAAACTGCTGCCCACAGCTTGGAGTCGTGACAATGAATAACCGCTCCTGCGGTTGCATCCGACTCGTAGACTGCAGCGTGCGTCAGCGATTCCGATGAGGGCAGCGCAGAGCCTTCGTATCGGACCCGGTTCCTCTCAAAATCGCACGCCACTACTTTTGCGCAGTCTGCCAGGGTCAGTTCATGTATGCCTCCGGTCGCAGAACCGGTGATGTAAAACCTGTCGGTCGCACCGTCCCTTACGCTCAGGTTGCCGAACCCAATACCATTTGTATCCACACCGATCAGACGGAGATCGAGAAGTTTCCTCCTGTATGCATTTAATTCCGCAAGCCCGCCAAACGAAGTAATCCCCGTAGCCACGCGTTCGCACGAAAACTTTATGTATTCGCTCACGACGCCTGCTCCGGGAAAAGCGCGCGGATGCTTTTCTCGTTCGCTTCACACACACCCCGCTCGGTAATTAATCCGGTTACCAGCTGGCCGGGTGTAACATCGAATCCATAATTTGCAGCCGGGCTTCTCTCCGGGGCGACACGGACCTCGATCTGTTGTCCCTCGAACCAGCCATCGGCTTGCTTCACTTCCTCCGCGCTACGTTCTTCAATCGGGATTTCTTTCAGCCCGTCTTGCAACTTCCAGTCGAATGAAGACGAGGGCAGCGCCACATAAAAGGGAACGTTATTGTCCTTCGCCGCCAGCGCCTTCAGATATGTCCCGATCTTGTTCGCAACGTCGCCCGATAAAGTAGTGCGATCGGTTCCAACAATCACCAAATCCACTGCGCCACGTTGCATCAAGTGTCCCGCAGCACTGTCTGCGATGATCGTATGCGGCACACGATGTTCGCCCAACTCCCAGGCTGTAAGTTTGGAACCCTGATTTCTTGGTCGCGTCTCAGCGACCCACACGTGAACGGGCAATCCGCTGTCGTGAGCGGCATAAATCGGAGCAGTAGCGGAACCATAGTCAACAAACGCGAGCCAACCCGCGTTGCAATGCGTGAGCACATTGATTGGCTTTCCTGCTTTCTCTCTTGCGAGCTGCCGAATGAGTTCCAATCCGTGTTGCCCGATCATCCGGCAATGCTCCGCATCTTCGTCCGCAATCGATCTGGCTGTGCGAAGAGCGAGCGCAACCTTCTCCGTCACGTTTTTGCCTTTGGCGGTATTTCTTAGCTGGCGCTCGACAGCCCAGGAAAGATTGACCGCCGTCGGCCTCGTCGCCTTGAGTTGCGCAGCGGCGCCGGAAAGTTGCTCAACGGCTGCAGGGCGCGCCGCAGCCTCGATCGACGCAAGATACATTCCGTATCCCGCGCTCGCGCCGATCAGTCCCGCTCCGCGAACATGCATTTCGCGAATCGCCGTCGCCATCTGCTCGACGGTGCGGACTTCTTCGATCACGAACCGATGCGGTAAAAAACGCTGATCGATAAGCTGCACGACGGCTTCGTCGTCCGGCTTAAGCCAGATTGTTCGAAAATGTTGGCCGTTTACCTTCACACGCTGTGATTATGATCTACGCCGTTCAACGCTTACCTGACAATCGCTCGGGCGCGGAACTGAAATGAGTCTCGCTCTGCGAAACTCCATTCGATGGTCTATGGGAGGCCAGGGGCAGGCTGGCCGAATATCGCAACCAGAATATTCTGCAGTGAAAAATTGTCGTCGGTCTCGATCCACTGGCTTCCCTCACGCGGGTGATCCGTAGCTGTCAAAATTGCTGTCACGCGCCCGCTCTGTTTGAGCAGATAAATTTTCGCGCCCGGCGCCAGATCAACCCAACTGCAGAACGGATCACCGCGAAACCGTGCCACTAGGATCATTTGACCGCCGCGACCACTCACAAAAAACGTCCGTCGTGTTGCATCAAATTTGATTCCCGGGAAACGAAAGTCGAACGATTCATCCCTGCGTGGTTCGTCATCTCCGGCGTAAGGCAAATTACTGAATGTGATCCGCGCCGCCAGCTCGCCGCCGGCGCGTTCGAGATAGAGCTGATTCCAAATCATTTCGCCATAAGCGAACGTCTGGGGATGATCAGGGCTGACGATGCTCGCCGCGCTTGCAAACGCCGAAACGCTAGCAGCAAAGAAGGTCGCCAGAAGAACCGCGACTCGCATACTGCGAATCTACCGACGACGCGCACGGGCGTCCAGCGTGCGCGCGCGTCTCACCGGCGGCCACCTCGGTCCTCGAATGGATTGTAAACTGGCAACGCGTAATACCACATAAAACCATCCGCGCGATTGGCGCGACTATGACCGCGGCCAAACATCGCCTCCACATCTTGCATAGTCGCGCGGCCGCGAGTTAGCGAGCCGATTCGGCGAGTATAGAAATCGTATGGTAATCCCTGTACGATGTAGGCCGGAGGTGCAATCAATACGCCGTTCCGATTGAACCGAAACGCGAGCGCATCCGCGCCATAGCCGTGTCGCAAAGGGTCAGCCGTATCGATCACCGGCGCTTCATAAAGACCAAGTTGACGAATCAAATGCGAATCGGGTTGCACGATGTAGTAGCCATTCCGCAGGGCTAACGACACATAATGCGAATCGTCATCCCAGGAGAAAGCCGAAACTGAGAGTGTGATTGTTAAGAAAACAAGAGCAGCAACTGGGCGAACCATGATCATGCAATAATAGTATCGTCGATCCTGTTCCGTGTGCGAGCCTGACGTTCGACGGACTTCTACCTGTCCCTTATCGGGGAGCAAGCCCTAGCGCTTTCGGATGATTAAAGGTCAATTCCCATGATGACAGGGCCAGGAACTTCCTCCCAGCCGTACCGACGCCAGAATTTTTGGCCACGCGGATTGTCGTTTGCTACTAGGATAAGTGCTCGCTTAAGACCGGCCCGTCGCAAACCGTCGAGGCATTCATTCATCAAACGCTTGCCGAGTCCGCGCGCCTGGTAGGCAGGATCAACGGCCAGATGATAAATATATCCGCGGCGCCCGTCGTGACCGCACAATGCGATGCCAACAATCGCAGCGCCGTCGGTCGCGACTCTGCTCAGCCCCGGGTTACGCACGAGAAAGTGGGCAACACTTTCCCTGTCATCACCCTCGGCAATCTCGAGACCCTCGACTCGTTGCCACAGCTCAACCGCCGCGCCGTAATCGCCGATGGAAAATTCGCGCGTTTTGATGTTGTCGCTCATTCTGGATTAGGGGCACGTGCCTAACAAGTGGAAGACTCCTTGTGGCGCAATTTCTTTCGCTGCGGAACGGGGATTATGAAATGAAATCTTCGCAACAACCTTTTGTCGATCCTGGTGCGATTGCTGGCGGCGAGGATTGTGAGGCCGGCATATTTCTCGCTTCTCCGCAGGAGATAATTGATTTCAATGTTGGCATAGCGGTCGTGGCTATCTTTCACGTCAGTGCGTTTGCCAAAAAGAGCATCCGCCTCATCAAAAAAAAGGACCGCATGACTGTTCTTCGCCGCATTGAAAACACGGCCGAGATTCTTCTCTGTTTCGCCAATGTATTCCGAGACGATGGCATTCGAATCGACCCGGCATAGGTCCTTCCCGAGGTTGTGGGCCAAAGTTTGAGCCGCGACAAGACGCCTCGACCCATCTTTGCCGGGGAATAAAATGCGAACGCCTTTCGCGCCGCATCGTGGGCGAATAAATAGCGCCAATTCGCTTAGTGGCACGCGAAATCGGGCCGGCAAGCGCAGTTCTGGTTCGATCCAATTCTCCGGATAAAGGAAGATTCTGCGGTTGGGGTCCCACACTCGATAATTTTTGCGCCATTGCCATTCCGCTTCCGCTTTACGATGCGGTTTTCCGAGCTTTTGGATTTTCTTCCTTGGCATGCGGATTGGATAGTCTATCTCGCCGTCCTCGCGTGAGCATTACATCTTTTGCGATCGGACGGAACTCGCTTCTGGTATTTCGAATTCCCCCTTGCCAGAACAGCCGGGGGCGACCACAACTGGGCAATATTCGAATGCGATCTCGTAAACTTTTTCTTATCACCGTCGCCGGTCTCGTTTCTGCGGCATTCGCATATCTCGGCACTGGGCTTCATCCAATTTGGTGGGCGCTTTGGTTGGCGCCGATTCCAGTAATTGCGATTGCGCCGCGACTTCACGGCAGCGCTGCTTTCTTTCTTGGCGCGATCGTGTGGTTGATCGGCGAAATGAACCAATGGAACTACGTTCGGCATGGGATCAAATTGCCACCGCACATCACCATCCTCTATTTTGTAGTTCCTGCTGTGGTTTTCGGCTTCGGCGTTCTGTTTGTGCGCGGTTTCATTCGCCGCGGATCGCTCTTCCTCGCCTCGCTTGCTTTTCCCGTTTACTGGGTGGCGTACGAATATCTTACCGCGATGGCGTCGCCTCACAGCACATGGGGCAATCTCCCTTACACACAAATGAATTGTCTCCCCGTAATCCAGATCGCTGCGATTACCGGTCTTTGGGGAATCAGCTTCATCGTATTTCTGTTTACAGGCACCGCGGCAGCCTTGTTGAGTGGGACGGGAAAACCAGTGCATCGGCGCGTGCTCGCGATCGTCGGCGGGCTGGTTGTTTGCGCAGCACTTGTTTTTGGCAAATGGCGATTGCAATCGAATCCCGCGGCCCAATCAGTCGCAGTGACGCTCATCGCCAGGGACGTGCCGATGAGCGTTTATCTCGGCTCTGAAGAGCAAGCTTTGGAATTGTTGCGTGAATATACTGATGAGATCCGCCGCATTACTCCGGCGGGAACGCAGGCGGTTGTGCTTCCGGAAAAAATCGGACGCGTAAGCGAGAGCGCGTTAGCAGAAGTGGACACGCTCTTTTCTTCCGCCGCGACTCATAAACGCGCGGCGATTGTGCTTGGCCTCGTTCGAAAAACACCATCCGCCGCGTTCAACTCTTCCCGTTTGTATTCGGCCGACGGGAAATTACAGGCGAACTACGACAAACATCATCTTATTCCCGGAGTCGAGCCTGAAAAACCCGGCGACAAACGAGTCATTCTCGACGAGCCGTCGGGACGTTGGGGACTGCAGATTTGCAAGGACATGGATTTTCCCAGGCTCAGCCGCGAATACGCAGCCGAGGGCGCGAACCTGCTGCTGGTGCCTGCTTGGGACTTCAACCTGGATCGTTGGCTGCACGCGCGCATGGCTGTTCTGCGCGCGGTCGAAAGCGGTTTCGCCCTGGCTCGTTCGGCGCGTAACGGATTATTAACCTTGAGCGACAACCGCGGTCGCATTCTGGCGGAAGCGACGACAGTGCCGGGTCGTTTTGTGTCGATCACGGGAAAGGTAAACGTTTCGCGCGAGGAAACGTTTTACACCCGCGTCGGTGATTGGTTCGCCTGGCTTTGCGTCGTCGTGTTCGTCAGCCTGCTAGCGTTTCAACTTCTCACGCCATCACAGACCGTGGAAAAAAGGCACGCGTAATTCAATACGCGCAAACTGTATGTGGTTAGTCTAGCGCCGAAGGCGCGGCATTCATCGGAAGCCTGGGGCAACGCCCCAGGCTTTGTGGAGGGTCAAAGATCAGCGCTGAAAGCGCGATTCACTTGTTGAGATCACGCGCTGAACTGATTCGCGCTTTCAGCGCTTGGGTTGTGGGCGATGAAATTCCTGGGGCGAGGTCCCAGGCTGAAATGACACAACGCCTTTGGCGCTTAATACAAACCGCAAACTACGACGCGGTCGCGCTCGCTGGAATAAAATTTTCCGGTTCGTCGAATCTAAGTCGCTTTCGCAGCTCGTGACGGAGCAGCAGGAGATTGATGCACATCTGAAAAACAATCGACCCGACGGACAGATACCACACCTCCCTGATCTCAAACCCGGGCATCCGCGAGATCAGCATCGCGGGCAGGGCGAACAAAATCAGCCGCGTCATCGAGCTAAACAGCGGCGGCAGCGTGTTGCCAATTCCCTGGAAAATGCTGGAAGTGACAAAAACAATTCCCGCCGAAATGAAATTCAGAGAAACGATTCGAAGGTATTCGCTGCCGAAGGCAATGACTCGCGGGTCGCGCGAGAAAATGCGAATCAACGTCCCGGGCACAAGGAATGCGATCAACGTGAGCACCAGCATCATCAACGATGCAATGCCAATTGCAGAATAGACGGCATGCCGGACTCGGTCCGCGCGGCGGCCGCCGAAGTTCTGGCCAACCACGGGCGAAACGGCAAAGCTGAGCGCAACCACCGGCAGAAAAAACGCCTGCATCACGCGTGCGCCGATTCCGAACCCCGCCTGTGCCGCTGGTCCAAAGCCTCGGATGATCGCGTAAACGATCATGATGTACACAAAGAGCAGCAAAAACTCCGCGCCGGCTGGTACACCGATCCGCAGCATTCCTCCCCAAATTCTTGTTTGCGGGCGAAACAGAGGAAAACGAAAACGCAGATAATGATATTTCCTTTCGAAATAAATTACGATCAGCACATCGGCGACGAGAATGGAAATAAACGTGGCAAGGGCCGCGCCGGTCACTCCGAGTTTTGGCCACGGACCGATTCCGAAAATCAATAATGGGGCAAGCACGATGTTGAGCAACACACTGAGCACTTGGAACCCCACGGCTGGCTTGATAATGCCGGTCGCGCGCAGCGCCGAGCCCAGTGCCACCAGGGGAAACTGAAGTAACAGCCCGGGAAGGAACCAGAGCAGATACGCCTTTGCCAATGTGGCTGTCTCTGCATCCGCGCTTAGCCAATCGCAATAGGCAGGACGCAGAATGAATCCGACAACGCCCAGCGCCAGCGCGATCACAATCGACATGACAAAAGACTGATTGAAAGCCAGCTCTGCGTGTGGCTGATCTTTTCTGCCGGCGGCTTGCGAGATTAACGTGGTTGTTCCCACACCGAGCATCTGGGTGAGCGCCAGCACAATCATCGTGATGTTGCCCGCGACACCGACCGCAGCGATCGCTTCCTTTCCAAGGTGTCCTACCCAGTAAAGATCGGCCAGCAAATAAAGGGTCTGCACCACCATGCTCACGGCTAAAAACGCTGACATATGCAGCAAATGCCTCGTTACTGAACCAGTCGTCAGATCCTTCATAGATTAGTTGCGTCTACAAATGCTCCGCGTGTTCAAACCGCTCGCTCCGCCATGCCGTAGCCTTGGCGAAGGCAGGTCACGGAGCCCTGGGTAAGGTCTTTCACGGCCCGAAGTTTCGCTCAACGCTTCAATTGCTCAAACTCAGAATACGACAGGTTCCAGCGTCACATCGTAAGCCGCTTACGATGCATGATGGAGCTTGTGGTAATGGCGGTCGCCGCGGCGACCGCAAAGCTGTAGTGGCAGGCGTGTCGCTTGCATGGCTATAGCCACGGCGCTGTGCGCCGTCAGCGATGCCGAGCGCTGGCGAAGGCTCCACGGTTCCGCCTTCTTCATTTCCGCGCCGAGCATGCTTAAGTGAGTCATGACTGAACCAATCGGCGAAAGTTTAGAACAAACGCGACTCTGCTGTCCTGTCGTTGAGTTGAGGCAATACACGCTGCACCCTGGGAAACGCGATGTCTTGATAGATCTATTCGATCGGGAATTTATCGAACCGCAGGAGGCGCTCAGAATAAAGGTCATCGGTCAATTTAGAGACATTGATCGTCCGGATCAGTTTGTTTGGCTCAGAGGTTTTCGTGATATGACCTCGCGTGCACAAGCGCTGAGTGATTTTTACGGCGGCCTTGTTTGGAAGGCGCACCGTGAAGCTGCCAATGCTATGATGATTGACTCTGATAACGTCCTATTGCTGCGTCCAGTGCATCTGACGTCCGGATTTTCCCTCGAAAACATGAAGCGACCTCCGGTGGGATCCGATGAAGTGCCAACGAGCCTCATTGTTGCGACCATTTATTATTTCGAGCATCCGGTTCCTTCCGACTTTATCAATTTCTTCGAGCACACGCTCAAGCCCGTGGCGACTAGCTTGGGCGCGACAATTTCTGCGTATTTTGTGACGGAAAATAGCGAGAACACTTTCCCAGCCCTGCCGGTGCGTGAGGGCGAGAATGTGTTTGTCTGGTTCTCGACCTCTCAGGATTCGGCCGCATACGAAAATTGGATAGCCGCGCTCTCACAATCGGAACGATGGCGCGACGAAGTCTCAGTAGGACTGACTCGCTATCTTGATAGGGCGCCGGAAATATTGAAGCTGTCACCCACTGGCCAGTCACAATTGCGCGGCTGATTTAGCAACGCGTGAAACAGACGAAGCAGCCTATAACTAACGAGTCTCGTGAACGCGATGGGCGAACGGATTTCGATTTCCTCATCGGCAGCTGGAAAATTCACCACCGGCGACTGAAGCAGCGGCTTAAAGGGTGCACAGAGTGGGAAGAGTTCGAAGGTACGGGCGAGGTGCGGCCCATCCTGGGCGGGCTTGGCAACATGGACGCACTCACGATGGATCGCGCGTCAGGCCCTGTTGAAGCAGTGACCGTGCGTCTCTACAATCCGGTGACGCGTGAGTGGAGCATCTATTGGGTGGCCGACAGCAGTCCCGGAAGACTGGATGTGCCAATGGTAGGCAAGTTCAACGGTCCGCGAGGTGAGTTTTTCTCGCAGGAGCTCTTTGAAGGCGTGCATATTTTTAATCGATTCATATGGACCGTAAACGGCCCAAATGCCTGCCGCTGGGAACAGGCATTTTCCGCCGACGGCGGGAAGACGTGGGAAACCAACTGGACCATGAACTTCACCCGGCAGGGGTAAACGCCCAAGTGTTTGTCGACGATTTCTTGCTCGAGAACGAAGTGACTACTCAGAAACTGAAATGGCAGCGCGTTATTTCGCTGCCTTCTGCTTTTTCTTGGCGAGCGCGAGGCGCTCAGTCTTTTTCCGGCGTCTTGCGCGTTTCTTAGCATTGTCTCTGCCTCGGCTGTGTCCCATAAGGCTCAACCTTCGCGCGCTTGTCGCCCCGTAGCAATCGGACGAAACCGAGGCCGGCGGCTGCGCTGTTGCTGCTGCTGCGGCGTTCGATGTGATACCTGCGCTGGCGCATCCTGAACTTGTTTGATCTCGAACGTTCGAAAGAGCGGGGCCAGATCGATCACGTCGTTCGCGGCTGATCTCAATATGTTCCCGAGATTTGCGGCGACTGACGCGACTTCCACTCGGATCCCGTGCCGGCGCAGCTTGATGGCGAGATAAGCGAAATCGGCGTCGCCAGTCACGAGAATCACAACATCGGGCCGCATCTCGATGGAAAGCTCGAGCGCGTCGATCGCCATCATCACGTCCACGTTCGCCTTGTAGTGACCTTCTTCGGCGGGCGCTCCATCTTTGGTCACGACCATGAATCCGTTGGAGCGTAGCCAATGAACGAACTTGTTTTTCTTGTCCCGTTCGTCCAGCCACGTCGGAATCGCAGGTGGCAGTCCGGCATAGACCACCATCTCGATGAGATCGCGTCCGGTGTTTGGCCCGGCCAGAAAATCCCGGAGCTTCAACCAATCGAGCCCGCGTCCCGCAGTCCGCACAGAACTGCCGACATTTGATTCATCCACCAGCACCAACAGTCGCGCACGAGCATGAACCTCGGAATCTTTCTTTCGCACCTGGATACGAATCAACTACATCCGCGCAGTTCTAGCGAGCATTACTTCCTTAGGTCAGGCGCGATTTTCGTTGTAGCCCGCTCTGGCCGGCTTGCCGCGCCGTACATTAAGACGGGTCACGCTGTAGCTTTAGCGAAAGCGGATGAATGCGGTCTTCTGCTAAACCCGGCGGAATCCACTTCCCCCGAAAATAATCGCCAGCGCGAGCAGGATGACTGCGACCGGCACGAGCGGCGCGCCGGTGATGTAAGTGAGCAGGACGAAGAGGATCGCGATGACGGCGAGGATTGTTGCGAGGTTGTAGTTCATAGTTTTCCTATCGTGTACCGGGTGAGGTTATCTGGAGCAAGGTTTTTGAACAGGATCGAGATGGTGTTCTGTCATGGAATCGCGGGTTAGACGCGACTCCACCACGAACGCATTGGACTAAAGTCCTATTTGCGCCTCTCTGCACTGCTGGTAAAATCATCTTTGATTACGTCATCCGACGTCCCAACGCACTTTCCGCCGGGTGAACAGCCGGTTGAAAGGCTTAACCTTCGCTGAGACACCGCTTAGCGCGATCTCCAGATTCACCTGGAGTCCGGGGCATCTGATGCGAGGCCGCCGTTCAACGCGCCTCGTGAGGATGGTTCCTCGTTCCGCGCGGATTTGGAAGAGTCAACCTCTAATGAAAGGCCGTTTATGAAATTCGTCAGTCTCAAAACACAGCGGACTCACCGGCGCGGTAAATTAAATAAGCCGTCCCGCGCCACCCATGAATCGTTCGACAAGCCAACGGCCGCGCCTCATCACATCCACACGTACTCGGAGCTCCGGCAACAGATTCACGACGACCTCAGGGTCCAACATCCCGAATGGGTCCAGCCAGATGGCAAATCTCCCATGTGTGATTCTTACGAGGCGCGCCTCGTGAAACTGCTCGATAGTCTGAGGCGAAGAGAATCCACCCAGTCTACTGTTGATCCTCATCGTCTTCTCGAACAGGGAGCAAATTGACGCGCGCAATTGCAGCCTGCCTGCTCGGGAAGGATTTCGGAGCTGCCGTCTTGCTTGCCGCGCCGTACGTTTCGAAGGCGGGTCACGCCGTAGCTTCAGCGAAAGCGGATGACTGCGGCCAGATTCAATCAACTATCGACTTCTTTCTCCCTATCACTTTGGCATGCATTACAGGTCACCAGCCATTGTTAGATTGTAAACGCGATTAAATCGCGGCACGATAGGAAGCAGTGCTCTGGCAAGGAAGAAGAGAAAGCGAGAATGTTGAAGATGTTCGCGGATCCGGCGGCCGACGCCTTGTCGTGAGTGGCGGAATTGGCACTGTCGTTCTCATAGTCATTTATCTCCTGCTCGGCGGCGATCCTCAGGCGCTGTTTAATTCGCAGCAGGGCGCGCAATTATCGCAACCTGAGCAGATCGACAGCCAGGGGCCGCACGATGAGGCATCGAAGTTCGTCGCTGTCGTTCTCGCCGATACCGAAGACGCCTGGCATGAGATCTTCCGGTAAATGGGCCGGCAGTACGAGGAGCCGAAGCTCGTACTCTTCACGGACGAGACTCGGCCCGGCTGCGGGTTCGCCAGTGGCGCGAGCGGTCCGTTCTATTGCCCGGACGATCGACGCGTTTATATCGACCTCGGTTTTTACCGTTTGCTCCAGGAACCCCTGGGGGCAGGAGGCGATTTCGCACAGGCCTACGTGATAGCCCACGAAGTCGGACATCACGTGCAGAATCTGCTCGGTATAACCGATCGTGTGCAGGCGATGCGCGGTCGGGTCAGTGAATCTGAATATAATCAACTCTCTGTCCGCCTCGAGTTGCAGGCAGATTTTCTGGCCGGCGTTTGGGCCCGTTATGCCGACCGTGTCAAAGGCGTTGTCGAAGCCGGCGATATCGAAGAAGCGATGCGCGCGGCCAGCGCGGTTGGCGATGACAGACTCCAAGGCAGCTCGCGCGGTTACGTCGTGCCCGATTCATTTACGCACGGCACTTCCGAACAACGCGCCCGGTGGTTCCGCCGCGGCTACGAGACCGGCGACGTCCGCCAGGGCGACACGTTTAACGCGCCTTACTTATAACAAAAGAACGTAGAGCGTCAGGTTGTGTCAAAAGTGAGGACGGACCCTCTTTCCTTTCGCTGTAGTGGCGGTCGCCGCGGCGACCGCAGTTGTAGCCTGCCTGCTCGCGAAGAATTTCGGAGCTGTCGCTGACTGCGGCCTCCCACTTAGGCGTCAACAGGCTTCGGTAGGAGGAGGTTCAGGTTCAGGTGTGGGTGACGGTGTTTCTTTTCTTTGTGCCATTCCCAAGTCCTGAGCCAAGAATCAAAGATAGTCGAGCAAATAATCTCCAGTCGAAATAAACCTGGCCAGCGCAATCGAACCTGCCGTTTGGACAACCAATCTGGAGATTCTGAATAAACGATATTGGCAGAGCGCAATGCTGCGATATTCTTCCACAGCAACTATCGTAAGCCGCTTACGATGCATGAGCGCTACAAATGGCAGAAGCACCGGGACGTAAAATCCGTTAGGGTGAAAACTCTGTGTGGGTTCGAGTCCCGCCATCGGCAGGCACTTTCTTCATCAACCTGGCAACTGCACGCTTTGCGAGTATCTCATTCGGTTCTCCGGGTCGTAACGCCGTTTCAGCTGTTGGAGGCGCACATAATTTTCTTCGCCGTAATAAACCGATTCGCTTCTTCCAATCGACAACCGGGGCCTGCAGTCAAAATGCCGGTCTTCACATCAAGCTGCATCTGGCGCAACGGCGAAACATTCGCGACCAGTCCATCTTCGTTCAGACAAAATCCTTCAAAGGAATGCCCTCCTGCTTTTACCGCGCCCGGCCAATTCTCTGCTTTTGCTCGTTCCAGGGCATGTTGAACGCCAGTCTCAGACGTGCAGGCGCCTCCGGTGTGAGAAACTTGACGCCATCAATTGATGGCTCCGACGGCGATTTGGATAGTGTCGGGCTTTCGTTCGCGACAATACCCGAGACATCGGCAAGGATCGCAGTCGTGGCCGCAAGAGATGTGCGGAGAAAGGATCGGCGCGTCTGCATCAATCAGTTCTCCACGCCATCCTGCCCAAATGAGCCCGCGATTGAAACTGCGAAAACTCAAATGGAGAGAATCGGCCCATTGATTGCGATTTCGAAAACCAAAGCGCGAGCCTTGGGTTGCTCAGAAATGTGAAACACTTTTACGGTGAACGGAGTGAATGGCGTGAGCGACATAGAAGGGTCCGAGCCGGACGTGCATTAGTTGCGAGGGAAGCTGCGAGCGAAAACGGGGAACGAGCGAGTTTCAACAGGAGCGTCTCTGGCCAGTTTTCTCTTTTGTGGCTCCCTTCAACGCTTCAACGGTTCAACTTTTCACATCACCGAAGGTTGAATGTTGAATCCTCTGTTCGCGAATGGAGCCGACCGGAGTCGAGCCAACATAGATGGGCAAACCGACAGGTCGAAATGAGCGGGAGAGAATGAGTCAAGAATTTCGGAGTTTCTGAGTTTAGATTTGCCCCCATTCGCTCCGTGCATTCCGTACGAGCAGTAGGTTTCTTGAATCCAACAGATCTGATCTTGGCATCCCAATAGAGAGGCGGATTATATGAATTGGCCTAATGGTAAGCGCCAAACTGTTAACACTTTGTGGTCGTACTTTTGCGCGCGTAGAAAAGTGGCGATTGGAGTAGCAGTGTCGATGTCTCTCCTGACAGCAACACTGACGCGGTCCCAGCCAGTGCCTGGATCATTAGATGTGCACTGGAACGAAGGCGCTCCGGATTGCAGCGCAACTCCGCAAGACGCGCTTCAAGTCCATGCTTACGAGCCGCAAACGTTTATCCTGCGTCAGAGCCCTTGCGCGGACTTCGAAGCCAATTTTCTCTATCTTCTTATCGGCTCCGACAAAGCTCTTCTAATCGATACCGGTGCCGTCGCGGACCCGAAAGAGATGCCGCTGGCGAGAACGATCCTGGAACTATTGCCAGATAAGGATCACAAAAAACTCCCGCTCCTGGTGGCGCATACCCACAGACATCTAGATCATCGCGCTGGCGATCCTCAGTTCGCGTCTCTTCCATCGGTCCAGATCGTGTCTATAGATTTGGAGGGAGTTCGAGCGTTCTTCGGTTTCACCAACTGGCCCAACGGAATTGCCCATTTGGACTTGGGCGGCCGCACTGTGGACGTAATTCCCACGCCCGGACACAACCAGACCCACGTGGCGTTTTACGACAGCAGAACCGGGATTCTTTTTTCGGGAGATTTTCTGCTGCCGGGCCGATTGCTGATTCAGGATGCCGCAGCTTACCACGAAAGCGCCCTGCGGATTGTCGATTTTCTGAAGACGCGGCCGCTTACCCATATCCTGGGCGGGCACATCGAGTTGAACACGGCAGGACACGCCTACCGATTCGGATCTCACTACCATCCCAATGAGCACCGGCTCGAGTTGGCAAGAGAAGATCTAACAGCGTTGCCGGCCGCGTTTGAAAGCTTCAATGGCTTCTACGCGCGACATCCGAATTACATTCTTACCAATCCCATTCGCAACCTTCTCGCGCTGGCAATTATCGCAGTTGCAGTATTGATTTTCGTTGTCTGGGGAGTGCGCCATTTGCTGCGCGTGCGCCGCCGCCGGCGCGGTTGACCGTCCAAATCTGAGGAACGCTTGAAATGGTAGCTCGGCCTCGGACCTCGCTGTGCACGAATGATGCATGTATATACAACTATGATGAATTGCCGTTGAGCTTGATGTCAAAGCGAGCACTCGCGCCCTGTAGCCGCTGTCGCTGACTGCGGCCTTCTGCTTAAATGCTTTGCTCCCCGCGCACCGCCGCGCACGGAAGTAATCAGCCTGACAATCTTTGACGGGCCGCTGACCGTTGTGTGAATGGAGCGAATGGGATGAGCGACATAGAAGGTAAAGTTGCGAGGGAAGCAATGAGCGAGTGTGGGCAACGAGCGAGTTTCAACGGAGTGAATGGCATGAGCGACATAGAAGGGTCCGAGTCGGACGTGCATTAGTTGCGAGGGAAGCGGTGAGTGAACGAAGCCGCGGGGGACGCGAGCGACATAGAACACATGCGATCGGGAATCGCATGGTACACGGCAACGCAGCTAGGGTAGCTGGCGCAAGCACCGGGCGGTGCGAGTGATCAAGGCAAAGCTGGGCGGGAGCACATGAGTCAGAATCGGGAACGAGCGAGTTTCAAACGGAGCGATACGGCCGAACGAGAATTCAACGGTAGATGCTTAGACGCGACCCGATTTTACTTCCCCTCGCGCGTGAGCGCGATCGCCTCGCCGGGTCGTCTGTCAAGCGGCCGGCGAAGCTGTAAACCGCCGGATAATATCGAGCAACCAAACGATCAAAACGTGAGCTTTTTGTCTTTATAGAGCCGTTCATTGCTCATTAGTCGACGTGGATGCCGTTGACCCTTACAAATCGCAGTCAGCAGTTCGATAGTCTCGCGTGCGCAAGTAGTGCCCCGCTTGGTAGAACGTCTAATTCAAAGTCAGACTCTCTGCGAGCAGTGATAAACATGAACGACGTGATACGTTACTTTGCTACTGGGGTGGTTATCGAATCTAAAAGCGATTTTCATATCATGACAGTTTGCCTTGGCTGATGCGAAATGACATGCAGCGACCTCGATCGAATGAGAACCAAAATGCCGCCGCCACTACTCGTTGGATAGCCAATGCGGCTGTCGCGTCGCTGCCCGTGCTCGCGTATTTTCTGGGCGGCGCCACTCAAAAATGGGAAGAGGGAGTTGTCATCACGCTTCTCGCGCTCTACCTGCTGGCGCGACCGCCTCGGTTTTCGCTCGGCGCGCTCACGAACCTCGTTCTTCTCACCCTCTTCATCTTGGCGGCAGTCGCCTTTCTCCCAGCCAGCTGGTTTTTCCAACCGGAGTGGCGTGCGGCGCTTGTAAATGACTTGAGAATTCAACTTCCATCGACACTCACTCCGCAGCCGTGGATCACGCTGACTTATCTACTTAGCTTCGCTGCTGGACTGAGCTGGCTCTATGTCGTTTCCACGCAAGACCTAGAGCTTCGCGAGGTGCGCTTTCAACTCCGCTTGTTTACCAGTGGAATTGCGCTCCTAGCCGCAATCTCGATCGCGTTTTACTCGGCACACACCACGCTAGCATTCTGGCACAACGAGCGAAATTTCGGTCCGTTCCAAAATCGAAATCAAACTGGAGATCTTTTCGGACTCGCTGGGATCATGATCCTTGCCTGCGCTCAGGACGATCTTCGCAGGGGAAGAAAATGGTGGATCGTCTGGATTCTCGCGCTGGTCGTGATCGTGGTAGCGACCATTTTGAGTCTTTCGCGCTCTGGAATCGGAATCCTCTTCGTAGGCAGCGCATTTTGGCTTGGCGCGTTCGCGTTCCGACAACGCTCTCCTTCGGCACTCGCACTGGGAGTCTCTTTTCTTCTGCTGCTACTCACTGCCCTGCTACTTTTCGACGGGCAAATATTCGAGAGATTTCGTCTTCGCGATTTCCGTAGTGCCAGCATCTCAACGGATTTCTGGTGGCGCATTTTTCATGACACGTTTGGACTCATTCGTAATTCGCCCTGGTGCGGGATCGGTTTTGGAAATTTCGAATCGATCTTTGCAATTTTTCGTGGCGCCTCTCCTGGCGACCGGCGAGCCTTGCATCCGGAAAGCGACTGGCTTTGGCTTTGGACGGAACTCGGGTGGCCAGCGGTGGTGCTTACGATCGTTGGTATCGCGCTGCTTGTTAATCGAGTTTTCCCCCTGCGAGTGGGAACAAACCAAGGTTATCGTCTCGCCGCGCTTATCGCCGCGCTTCTGTTTGCGATCCATGGGATCGTCGATGTTTCAGGACACCAGGTGGGCACCGCGTTTGCGGCAGTATTTTTGCTTGGACTCTCGCGGCATCGGCCGCTCTCTTTGAACACGAGCCAGTGGATGTCGATCTTATTTCGCGTTGTTGGGTTGGTATTACTTGGGACGAGCTTGGCATCGGTTGTCGCCGCGCGCGGTGAGAAACTCCTTCCCGGTTCTGTTGGTGTTTCCAGCGCAAAGCGATTATCGGCGGTAACCGATCGCGAGCGCAATTTTAGTGAAACAATCGCACTGACAACTCGCGCCCTTCGATGGGCGCCGCTCGATTGGCAACTTTACCTTACGCGTGCTGTCGCGGAGGTCGAACTCAGGGAGACTGCAAACGCAATTGATGATTTCCGCCGGGCGCGCTTTCTGGAGCCGATCGCTTGTGAAGTTCCGTTGGCCGAAGGAAATGCCTGGCTGCCGTACCGCCCGATGTTGGCCGTGACAGCGTGGCGTGAGGCGCTACGCAGAGCCGGACCCCTGCGACCGGAAGTCTACGCAAGCATGCTGAGCGACGCTTCGCTCACTAGTCCAGAAGTCAGCCCGATTCTGGAGGAGATTGGACTTAGCGAGCACGATTTAGCGCTGCCCTATCTCAGGCGTGTTTCCGACGCTTCTTTCAATCGCGCTCTCGCGCAATTGTTGAGAAATGATCCGAACTTACATTCGTTCAGTGAAACAGAAAAACTCGCGCTCTTCGCGCTTTGGTCTGAACGCGGTAACTCCGAAGAGATTTCCCGGGTTGTAGTGCAGCGTGCGGACTGGCTTCGTTATGCTTGGCTTGGCATGGCGAAATACAAGGCCAGCAAAGGCGATTTTCGCGCCGCCTACGAGTTGACCCAGCGATACGGCGAACCGGTCGCAATTCCGCGAGTCGCCCGTAATTTGTCTCTCCAAGATCTGGAAAACCGCTTCCACGCCGCGCCCGATAGCTACGGCATTGGGTACGAACTTTATCGCGCACAGATGCAGAACGGTCGAGTCGATGAAGCGCTTCTTACCGCCCGTCATTTCAGCGAACGGCCGAACTCCCCGGCCTATTTTCATTTCCTGGAAGCCCAATGTTGGGCCGAGAAACAAAATTGGGAACGCGCTTGGAATGCCTGGCAGGCGTTTCAGTCCACGCAGGTGCGAGCAACGAAGTAGAATTTCTGCGAGAAATTCCTGCCCCTCATTGAATTCGTAGAATCCGACCAATCGCTTCTACCAAGCATGATGCGTGTATATACAACTATGATGAATTGCGCTTGGGCTTGATGTCAAAGCGAGCACGCGCCCTGCTTGCCGCACGCGCGGAAGTCATTAACCTGACAATCTTTAACGGGTCGCTGACGGTGTTTGAACCGGAGCGTCTCTCGCCAGTTTCCTTTTTTTCCGCCCCCTTCAACGCTTCAACGGTTCAACTGTTCACGTCACCGAAGGTTAAATGTTAAATGCTCTAGACGCGCCCCCGTGTGCTTCCCCCCACGTCGTAACTTTCCCTCGCTCTCGCTCAACCTCTGGTGTAACCCGTTCCTCATTCACCATGTCTCCTTTGCTCATCAAGATTAGCAAAGATTTCGCGACTATTTGGACGACCATTGACCCTATCGGCAACGTGGCAATTTTTGCCGGGTTAACGGCATCCCTTACCCGCGCGGAGCGGCGTCGCACCGCTCTGCGTGCTTCGGTCTATGCGGCGGTCATTCTTGTCGTCGCAGTGGTGGCGGGGCAGATCATTCTCGATGCCATCGGCATTCACCTGCACTCGCTCAAAGTTGCAGGTGGGATCATCCTTTTCCTCTTCGGTTTGCAAATGCTCTTCGGACGAATGGATGCGAAAGCGGCAGCGCCCGAGCCGGGGCGCGACCTGGCGGTGTTTCCGCTCGCTGTCCCTTCCATCGCGGGTCCGGGAGCGATGATGGCGGTGATCCTGCTCACCGACAACGATGTTTACACGGTGGCCGAGCAAGCCCAAACCGGCGTTGTCCTGCTCGCCGTGCTTTTGCTGACCTATATTCTGCTGCTTTTTTCCGATGCCATCCTGCGGATCATCGGCCGTTCGGGAGCGGCCATTCTTGTCCGTGTCATGGGAATCATTCTTGCCTCACTCGCGGTGGAAATCGTGCTGACGACATTGGGAGTGGCAAGCTGGGCACCCGTTCCGCGCTAGAGTTTCCATTGAACGTTGGATCTTGGATGTTCGCCGTTTTCGTTCTTCCTAATTCGTAAGTTATAATTTCTAATTTGAAAAGGATGGCCTCCATCACCTTGCCCGGCGGCACATTCAAGCTTGCCGATGATCTGATCCTGACTCGCATGGGCTACGGCGCCATGCAGCTCGCTGGTCCACATGTTTTCGGGCCACCAAAAGATCACGACGGCGCGATCGCAGTCCTGCGCGAGGTCGTTAAGCTCGGAATCAATCACATCGACACCAGCGACTTCTATGGGCCGCATATCACCAATCAACTGATCAAAGAAGCACTGCATCCGTATCCGAAGCAGTTACGGATCGTCACCAAGGTCGGTGCGCGGCGGGACGCGGAAGGGAATTGGCCGAGAGCGCTCGCACCCGACGAGCTCCGGGAAGCTGTTAATGATAACCTCACAAACCTCGGGCTCGACGCCCTTGATGTTGTCAATCTGCGGGTTGGCGGCCTGGACTCGCCGACGCCAGGCTCGATCGCGGAACCGTTCCGCGTGCTCGCGGAAATGCAGAGAGCGGGTCTGATTAAGCACCTTGGGGTAAGCAATGTCACCGCCGAGCAAATTGCCGAGGCGCAATCGATCGCTCCGGTGGTGTGCGTCCAAAACTTCTACAACATCGCCAACCGTCGGGATGACGCGCTCATCGATTCCCTTGCCGAAGAGGGAATTGGTTATGTGCCGTTCTTCCCGCTCGGTGGTTTTACACCGCTGCAATCCGAAACGTTGTCGAGCGTCGCTGCTCGTTTAAATGCCAAGCCAATGAGCGTCGCATTGGCGTGGCTGCTTCAACGTTCGCCGAACATTCTGCTCATTCCCGGAACATCATCGGTGGAACACCTGAGAGAGAATGTTGCTGGCGCTGGCCTTCAATTGCCTCATGAGGCAATTAAGGAATTGAACGCCATCGCCGGCTAAAACGTCAGATCGGCTCTCACTTCTTGAGATCGTTCGCAATGGAGCCCGTGGGAGCGGACGACATGGACGGGAAGCCCGAAGGGTGAGCGAATCGGAATGAGCGAATCAATTTCGGTGAACCGAGCCGCGGGAACGAGCGAGATGGACGGTTAAGTCTGTGAGGGTAACAGATAAGTCTCGCGGGAGCGAGCGCATCAACGGAGCCGCGGCGACGCACGCGACATAGAACACGTCGCGATCGGGAATCGCGCGAGTAGACGGCAACGCAGCTAGGGTAGCTGGCGCAAGCACGGGGGCAGTGCGAGTGATCAAGGCAAACCGAGAGGTCGAAATGGGCGGGAGCACATTCAATGTGGGCAACGAGCGAGTTTCAATGGAGCGAATGGGATGAGCGACATGGCCGGTTACGCCGTGAGGTAACGGTCGAGCGCGGCGGGAGCTGCCGAGATACAAACGGAGCCATTCGGCCTAACGAGAATTTAACGTTAAATGTTTAGACGCGACCCCGTCTTGCTTTCCCCGATCGGAACTAGCAGCGCAGGAGAATCGCTCTGTCCCCATGAAGTAACTAATTCTACGTTTCCGCCCTAACGAATGCCAGTGGGCACTGAACGGGGCGCTAGCCGTCAGCCGCCAGAGGCAAAGCAGACTCCGCCAGGATACGATCGAAGCGGGGATCGTCCCGAAGGTCATCCCATACCGGATTCAATTTCAAATCGCCGCGGTTCAGACTAAACGGCAGCTTCACCAGTTTGCTTAATTTGTCGAAAGTAGCGTCGCGGTCTCCCGTCATAACAAGCACTGCCGCGAGATTCATCTCGCACATGGCACCGCTCACTGCGTCAACGCTCGGCGGAAGCATCTCGGCGGCGTGACGCGCACGACGGAGTGCCTCTTCGCTCTGGCCGAGCGCAGCCTCGGCGATCGCTAGTTCACCAAGGAGTCCGGGGTCATCTGGCCGCTGCACGAGCGCAAGTAGTGCCGATCGCTTCGCCTCCGCATTGGCCTGACGCTCCTCGTTTACCTTACCTTCCGCATGAGCAACTGCTGCCAGGGTGAGCCAGAAATCCGGCCTTCTCCTTACCTCGTCGGTCACCTTCGCGGCGAAGGCTTTGGCTCCACTGTAATCTCTTTCGATTAAGTAGAGCCGGAGTCGCGC
>WNFX01001439.1_pt1 | contig 50300 bp, 43 predicted proteins | sample 5400111 | NCBI WGS metagenome assembly WNFX01 (sample SAMN13153363, study PRJNA577476) | soil metagenome | isolation source: 40 cm soil or saprolite under grassland replicate 1 | place: USA:California | collected 2016-06-15
ATCGGCTGCTCTGGATCGTATTGTTGTGGATATCGCAGCGGCTGCCCTTGTGGTGGCTGCTGATACATCGGCTGCTGTGGATATGATTGCTGTGGGTACTGCTGTGACATAGTAACTTCTCCTTTGCACTGCATCAATTCCAATTCACTTCGTGCTATCATAGCAGTAGCACGTTAAGGAATGGTAGAGAAATGGTAGTAATGATGTAAAGGCTGGCTAATTCCTTGTCCTGGACGAACATTCGCGATGGTGGATGTAACTATGCCTTACAAAAAAACATCCTCGCTTCTCAATATCGGATCAAGGTTGTCTTTTCTTTACTTTTTGAAAAAGCGCTCGCTGAGCTTAGTAGGTGGTGTAGGCAGGCCAGGCCTGCCTACACCACCTACTAAGCTCAGCGAGCGCCGGAGGCGCGAGAAGCGATGAGAGAATGCAACTTTCAAAAAAGTCTGATACGTGTTGACGCGCCCGCAAGGACTGTTTATGATACAACCACTGGACAAAACGATGTGTATGTATTACACTTACTTAACTCGCGCTTAACATTTTAAACAAGGCCGGAAAATCAATGTCCACAACGCAAAGCAAAGAAGTCTTTCTACCCAGGAGGGGTTCACGCGTGTCATCGGTCGAAACTCCACAGGTTGTACGCTCCACCGTCGCCGATTCGTGGCGCTGGATATGGCGCGACACATTGATGCGCATAGTTCCAATGGGAGTGGCACCTTTTGCACAATGTGTCACAGCAGATCGCGCTCGGCCTGGGTGTGGGCGTGCTGATGGCCGCCTTCGCCGCCTTCTACCGCATGTTCGTGGTGGGTCCCTGGTTTCGCTGGCCGACGCTTAACGATCACGTCGTGCAGGGCATCTTCTACCTGTTCATCAATGCGCCGGTGGAGGAGTTGTTCTTTCGCGGACTCGTGCTGGCGGCGGTGACGCAGTGGACGGGCTGGATCGGCTGGGGCTGGCTGGTCAGCACGGCGGCATATACGCTCTACCACCGGCTGGGCAAGTGGAGCTGGCGCAGCGTCGGCGGCGTCGGCCTCGCAGGCGTCGTTTTCAGCCTCGTCTACCTGCTACCAGCGGGTCCGTCCTCCCTACTGGCGGTGACGATTGTCCACGGTTTTACGACGAGCGGCTTCCTCAGTTGGGGCGACGAGGTGTTATACCGGCGTTGGAAGTACAGGCGAGCTCGCTTATAAGCTTCTACAGGTCCACGTCGATTCCCACGTTTAGCTCCCTTGCGCGCTTGTAGACGTGCAATGCCACAGCGACATCCTGCACGCCTACGCCTACTGATTTGAAGAGTGTCACTTCTGCTTCATCCTGGCGACCAGGCTGCGCGCCGGCGACCAGTTCGCCGAGCTCAATCCATGTCTCGGGACCGCGCCCCTCCTCCACTGCCTGTAACAGGTCTCCGGCCTCCTCCAGGGCCGCCGCACGCTGATCCACTACGACGCGGGCGTGCCTGATAGTCTCCACGTCGACCTCGCGCATGGCGGGAGTGAAGGCCCCGACGGCGTTGATGTGCGTACCGGCAGCAATCTCGCTCCAGTGGAAGAGCGGCTCAGTGGCGGTTGTGGCACAGGCGACCAGCGATGCACCTGCGAGTCCTTCACGAGCGGATTGAGCGCGCTGAATGGGCGGACAGCTAGCGCCCAGCAGCGTTCGCAGGGTCGCTACGAGCGTTCGATAGTGCTCCTCGTTGCGGTTGACGACACGTATCTCTTCCAGGGGACGCACCGTGTGAATAGCAAGCACCTGAGTAGGTGCTTGTGCGCCAGCGCCAAAAAGCGCTAAGATATTGGCACTACGCAGTGCAAGCATAGCGGTCGCCAGACCGGAGACGGCTCCGGTACGCATAGCAGTAAGCCAGGCACCATCCAGTATCGCAAGCGTTTTACCGGTCATTGAATCTAATAAAAGCACTGTTGCATGGCTGAGAGGCAGTTTGCGAGACGGATTATGTGGCATCACCGTTATAATCTTAAGGCTAAAAGCACTCTGGCCGATCGTTTGTAAGAGAGAAGGCATGATCAGCGCCACCCCCTCTTCAGAGAGGCTTACGGACAGGCGCTGCGGCATCTCTGCCTGACCATGATAGAGCGCAGCAAAAGCGCTGCGCATAACGCCGATCGCATCGGTCATCGTCAGACAGCGCTGTACATCGGCGCGGGAGAGAACGAGAGCCATACGGTACGCACCTTTACTTCTATATAATATACATGGTCTTGCTTACGTCCAGACTGCAAAGTCCTGCTAAAGGCCCTATCGTTACCTTCAAGGACCAGATTCGTCTAGCCAATAAAGTACGATTTTAAAAAGCAATTAGCAAGATGCGTCTTATATCTATGGAGGTCTAATTCTTTGAAAATTGTTGTTACCGGTGGAGCAGGCTTTATTGGCTCCCATCTTTGCGCCCGTCTCCTCAATGCAGGACATAAAGTGCTCTGCGTAGATAATCTTATTACAGGCTCTACAGAGAATATTGCCTCACTCCTCGACAATCCACACTTTACATTTATACAACACGACGTAACGCAACCATTTCACTGCGAAGCCGAAGCTATCTTTCACCTGGCGAGTCCCGCCAGTCCCGTGGGCTACATGGAGCACCCGATTGAGACGATTCTGGTCAACAGTCAGGGCACTTATCAGATGCTGGAGCTGGCACGCAAGCAGCACGCCCTGTTCCTGCTCTCCTCCACCTCTGAGATATACGGAGATCCCCAGGTGCATCCACAGACCGAAGATTACTGGGGAAACGTCAATTCGATCGGCCCGCGCGCGTGCTACGACGAGAGCAAACGCCTGGGCGAGACGTTGACGATGGAGTTCTACCGCCAATACCAGCTCAATGCGCGCATCGTGCGCATCTTTAATACCTATGGACCAAACAGCCAGGTAGATGATGGACGCATGATCCCGAATTTTATCACGCAGGCGCTAAAGAATGGGCCGCTCGTGATCTATGGCGATGGCAATAAAACACGCAGCATCTGTTATGTGAGCGATCTGGTGGAGGGTCTACTACTGGCGATGTTCACGCCCGAGACCGCCGGCGAGGTCTTCAATCTCGGCAACACCGAGGAGCATACGGTGTTGGGGTACGCGGAGACGATTATCCGCCTGTGTGAATCTTCATCTAGCATTCTATTTGATCAGAGCCGCATCGACGATCCCGAACGACGGCGGCCAGATATCTCCAAGGCACAACGCTTGCTTGGCTGGCAGATACGCGTTGATATGGAAGAGGGGTTGAAACGCACGATTGAATGGTTTAGCCGCAATATCAATCGGCTGTCTGCGGTCTCTTAGCGATTGAAGCAGAGAAGCGTTCTTTATGAGAATTATGTATCATGCTGATAGCAATGGCATAGCGCATCTTCCACAGGATACGCTACCGACAAAAATCGCCGCGATCGTGCGAGAGAATGCGGCAAATCTTGTTGGCCTCGGCGCGGGTATCTTCACGATCTTCTGTCTACTGGCGCTGCCGTCAGCAAACTACTGGAATATTCGCCTGCCGCTCTACCTCATGCTGGTCGTCTGGATACTGCTGCGCCCGCGCGTTGCCCTTTACCTGCTACCTATCGCGATACCCTGGGGTTCGCTGGACACGATCACACTGGCGGGCCTCAACCTGAACAGCGCCGATATTCTCGTCGGGCTGTTCGCTGTGAGCTGGCTATTGAGCTTTACCTTGCGCCCACTTCTGGCACGACAGAGGAGCGGGCCGCTCGATCGTGAGGCGGTCAATACCCCTCGTTACCTTGTATTTGCTATGCTCGCGCTGCTGCTGGCAATGACGCTCTCCCTTATTACCACACTCGGTTTTAGCCTGAGCCTCAAAGAGATCGTGAAGTGGCTGGAAGCTTTTGTGGTGCTCGTACTGGGGACGCAGTATCTGCGTACACGGCGCCAGATCTGGACGCTCATCATCATCGCATGCCTGGCCGCCCTTTCACAGGCGGTGCTGGGATACCTGCAATTCGCCCTGGGCCTGGGACCGGCCTCATTTATTCGCGACGCTGCTCTGCGCGTCTACGGCACCTTCGATCAGCCCAACCCGTACGCCGGCTATATCAATATGACCCTTACCATCGTCGTAGCGCTATTGCTGCTGGGAAGAGGCGTAGCGGTGCGCGTGCTGGCCGGATTTACAACGATCGTGCTGCTGGGAGCTGAGATACTCTCGCAGTCCAAGGGCGGCTACCTCGCGCTGGGCGTTGCGCTGCTGTTTATCATCATAGTCGGACTCGCGCGCCACCGTGTCCTGCTTTGCTGCATTATCATCACGGTGCTGGTCGTTGTCTCCTTCTATCTGGCGGGCCTGGTACCGGACCACCTTTTTGCGGCGCTATTACAGAGAGTCGGATTAGTGAACCTCTCCTTCACCTTCCCAACCAACGATAACTACGCCAACTCGGAGCGCCTGGCCCACTGGATCGCGGGCCTGCTTATGTTCCGTGATCACCCGCTGCTTGGCGTGGGAATTGGTAACTACGCCACCGCGTACCCTCGCTACGCGCAGGGCATCTTTGTCATTCCATTGGGACACGCGCATAATTATTATATCAACATGGCTGCCGAGGCCGGTATAGCTGGACTGATAGGACTATTGGCGTTCCTGACGGCGGTATTTGTAAGCGGAGGACGCGTCCTGCGTGTTATCAGCAAGAAGTATCGACAGGCAGCGGGGAGATTAGCACAGCCGCAACCAGGCATGCAGGTTGCAGAGGCGCGTACAATGCGGGAACGCTTACGCGAACTGATGAACGACCGGGCACTGGCTGCTGGCCTGCTGGCAGCACTGCTCTCTGTTTGTGTGCACAATGTAGTCGATGATTTATATGTACACAGTATGACAATCCTTTTTGCGTTACTCCTCGCCATGCTCATTCGTTTAGAGGCAGGAGTACCCAACAAAGGGGACAGTAGTAGCGCGTTCTAAGCGAACGACTATGTAGCGAGCAGTGGAGGACGTTTTGCTTACAGATAATATTCATGAAGATAGTGCGTCTTCTAGCGGGGGGCAGGTTCAGACAGGCAAGATAACACGCGAGCTTCTCCTGACATCTCAGAATGAACCAGAGATCACGCAGGAACAACTCGCATTAGGCAAACGTCTATTGAACTGGCGCACGCTCCTTCCGCTCGTCGTCGTCATCGTCGCAATCGTCATCTTTGCGCAACGCTCGAATATCAACCCGCAGAGAACCTGGGCCGCGATTCGCAGCGCGAACATGCTCCTCTTCCTGACGGGTTTCGCCGTTTACTACCTCTCGTTCGCGATCCGTGCGCTGCGCTGGCGGATCTTGCTAAAGAATGCAGGGTTTACGAAAGAGAATGGAGTGCGGCTGCCGGGCTTCTGGAAACTGGTAGAGATTATCTACATCTCCTTCTTCGCGAACTCGGTCGTGCCCGCCAAACTGGGCGATCTCTACCGCGCCTACCTGCTGCGCCAGGAGATAGGCGTCTCCACCACGCGCAGCTTCGGCACAGTTATCGCAGAGCGCCTGCTCGACCTGATCGTGCTGCTGCTCATGTTTATACCGGCGATCATCATCAGCCTGCATGATCACATGCCGATGGAGATTCGTGTCAGCCTGGAGATCTTGCTGGCTGTTGTTATTACGGGGATCGCGGGGCTGTTCGTGTTGCGCCTTGCCCGCGAGCCTATCGCAAAGCTCGTCCCACGCCGCTTCCGCGTATACTACTATCATTTTCAAGAAGGCACGCTCGGCTCGTTCCGCCGCCTACCAGTACTTACGGGCCTGACAATCGGCGTGTGGAGCTGTGAAGCGCTGCGTTTCTTCTTTGTTGCCGCCTCCCTCAACCTCATCGGGGGAAGCTTCATCCACATCCTCGCGGCGGCGGTAGTCGTCGGCCTGGGTGAGGCGCTACTGACGGCCATTCCCACGACGGGCGGGGGCGTCGGACTCGTCGAGGGCGGCATGGTTGCGATGATCGCGCTCTTCTATCAAGGAGCGAACGCGGTGAACCTGACGGCAGCCGCCATTCTGCTCGATCGCACCATCACATTACTCAGCCTCCTGGTCATCGGTTTTATCGTGTTCCTGATCGCCTTTGGCAAAAAGGCAGCCGGCAGAAAGCAGCAAATTTAGCGCTCAAATCAGCTTGACACAGAGATATGACTACACTATAATCTTGCTCGCAGGTCCACGCATACAATCCGACATATGCGCGAAAATTGGCCGTGAGAGGGGTGAATTCTGGTTGTCCGAAGTCAAGATAAGCGAAAACGAGTCCTTTGAAACTGCTTTAAAGCGCTTCAATCGCAAGACGCAGCAAGATGGCATCCTCGCGGAGGCGCGTCGGCGAGAATATTACGAGAAACCGAGCATGAAGCGCAAAAGAAAAGAGGGCGCTCGCAGACGCAAAACCGTTCGCAGAGGCTAGAATTCTCAGGGTACTCCAGTAGCGAGTACCCTGAAACCTTTATAATGAGGCCGCCTGTATAGTGAGGTCAGAATGCAAGAACATCCGCTTATAGAACTTTATATTACCGTTGCTGACGACCAGCAAAATACCACGATCGAGCGGTTGCTTAGCTCGGTCAACCTGGATGAGGTGGTCTTACGCACCTTACAGGCGGCCAGGATCGCGCAGCCGGTCATGCTTACACTGCTCATCACGGACGATGATGGCATACGCGAGATGAATACACAATATCGCCAACAGGATAAACCTACTGATGTTCTCTCATTTCCCCTGTTAGAGAAACCTCTAGTAGATGCTCCCGCCGACCAGTTATGGAGTACGCCGACAGGCGAAGAAACCGCGTCGACGCAGGAGACGCCGCCATTCGTGACACCACCCGGTATGGTCACAAACCTGGGCGATATTGTGATGTCATGGCCCACACTTGTCCAACAAGCAATGGAGGCGGGGCATAGCTCGCTCTACGAACTTCTCTATCTGCTTGCACATGGTGTGCTACACCTCGTAGGCTACGACGATCAGACCGAGGCAGGCTATCAGGCAATGGTTCATATCCAGGAAGCTGTTCTCAATGCAACGGGACAGAAGGCGTAGAACGTTATGGGTCAGCCACCGCTACCTCCAACCTTTCCTGGCGCGCCAGGAGCACCCAGGCAACCGCAAAGTGAGTGGCAGAAATTTATCGCAGGCTTTGGCTATGCCTTTAATGGACTGGGTTACGCACTGCGCACGCAGCGCAATGTCCGTGTCCATATAGCTATCGGGGCGCTGGCCGTTTTTATGGGCATCGTCTTCCACATCTCCGCCATCGAGTTTGCTATGATCTTCGTCGCCATCACCGGCGTCTTCGTTGCGGAGATGTTCAATACGGTCATCGAACTGTGTATCGACCTCTCCACCCCTGAATATAACCCGCTGGCAAAAATTGCGAAAGATGTGGCAGCCGGAGCCGTGCTGTTAAACGCGATCCTCGCCATTATCATCGGGATATTTGTCTTCGGCCCACACCTGTAGGGGCCTCGCCTTGCGCGGGCCCTGCTTCTGGGCAAGGGCGCGCATGGGGTAGCAGGGCCCGCGCAAGGCGAGGCCCCTACGACTTGACGCGCTCAACGTATTTGCCGGTGCGCGTATCGATGCGGATCTTATCGCCAGGATTGACGAACAGGGGAACGTTGACAACCGCGCCCGTCTCCAGGGTTGCCGGCTTGGTGACATTGTTCGCGGTATCGCCGCGCACACCGGGTTCGGCGCTCTCCACACGCAGTTCCAGGAAGTTCGGCATCTCGACGGCGACGATATTCTCGGTCTCGCTATCGACTAGCAGTTCGACGACATCGCCCTCTTTGAGGAATTTGACGGTATCCCCCAGCATCTCTTTGGCGAGCGGCTGCTGATCGTATGTCTCGTTATTCATGAAAACGTAGTCGTCGCCGTCAATGTACAGGAACTGCCAGTTCTGGTGCTCGACGCGAACCTCGTCGATCTCTTCGCCGGCGCGGAAACGCTGCTCTATCACGCGACCATTGCGCAGGTTCTTCAGATTTGTGCGTACGAATGCGCGCCAGTTCCCCGGACTGACGTGATGAAACTCGGTGATGGTGTAGAGATCATTATTAAAACGGATGACCATGCCGTTCCGAAAATCGGCTGTTGTTGAATTACCCAATGGAGTATTTCCTTTCACTACTTACTCATAACCACTACGGTATATTTTACGCTCGTTCTGCGATAAAGATGCTGGCAGGCAGGCCCAGCACAACGAGCACTACTTTCTTCACTATTTTCCAACCATGATCACGTAGGATTGTATGCCAGAGGCGGTCCTCGCTGGTCAGTGTTACCATAAGACCATCTGGCGTAAGGACGCGGCCAAACTCCTCGACGAGCGCCTGGTAAAGGTCCGCGTTGGTTTCAGGGGAGCCAACCTTCTTCCCAAAAGGGAGATTGCTCAAGATTCGCGTCACGCTCGCGTCATCGAGCGGCAACGAACGCGCATCCCAGGGCCGGATCGTCGCGACGATCCCCGCGGCGCGTGCATTACGTCGCGCCATGCCCACGGCCTCGTCCTCGCTATCGCCGCCTATTATTCTGTCAAATGGGGCCATCAGCCCGCGTTCCACGAGAATCGTTCCGGCCCCGCAGAGCGGATCGAGCACGATATCCTTTTCAGAGGGACGAGAGAGCAGGCTCATCGCCGCTGCGACCGTTGGTCGTAAGGATGCCGGGAGATGTTCGCGTTTGTACTCGCGGTGGCGCATGGTGGCGTCGCTCAGGCGCACACCCACGAGCAATTCGCTGCCGCTGAGCCAGAGCCAGACCTCGAGATCAGAGTCGTCTCTGACCTGGCGCAGCGCACGCGGCATGGCGCGCTGCAAGGCGTTAGACACGGCGCGTCCGGCGTCCACACGCCGGAAATCATGCGATCCAGACTTCTGACTGACGACCCGCCATGTCGTTGGCTGCTCGCCGCCATGAGCGCGGCGCCACAGCGCAAGCGCCTTCGGGATGTTGGCGTTCTGTGTCGCGCTATGAATGACGCGCAAGGCATCTGGTCCATGACCTAGACCCTGCACATGCGCCAGCGCGAAAAAGACATCCTCAACGGTCCGCAGCGCCAGCAGATCTTCGGGAGATGCTTTTGTACGAAACAAAGCGATGCCGCGCGCAAACTTGACTAGCTCGGCATCGGGAAACTGAGCGCGGATCTCACTAAACGCCACTGTTTCCAGTCCGGGCATAGTCATAACATAAAAAAGCTGCATTATAATCCTAAACAGGCCAGTCTGCCTTGACGATATAAAAAATTTGAGGCACGGGAGCTACCAGCGGGGAAACAGTAGAATTTCAACCCGTCGTCGTACCCTGGCGACCTCCAAATTGCAATGATAGCATAGACGGCATGAACTCGCAACATTTTGCACGCATCGGAGTGCGTTTCATTTGTTTGCACGAAGGGATCTCGCCAATCGACCGCTGTAGGGGAGCGGTTCACAAGCCCGTGGCGCTCCGCAGGCCGACGCGTGGGGGATGGCGATCGGCATGCGGGCTTGTGAACCGCTCCCCTACATGGGGGGAAAACGAGCATCGGGACAATGGCTCGTTCATCGCTATGAGCTTATCAAGCAAGAAGGCTGGCTACCGTCCTTGTATCCTCGGTAAACTTTGCCAGGCGCTTCTTCTTCAGGTTTTCGCGCAGTATCCAGGTGATATCGGGATCGTTCCAGGTGGCACTCTCGCGCATGAGCGCAAAGCCCTCTTCTGGTGCAACAACGGTGATAACGCTGAGCATATAGCCTAGAGCCTGGCGCAGCGCATAGAAGTCCTTACGCTTCCGCGCAGGCGGAGGAGCGGCGTGCACATGCTCAAGGGCGAGGCGCTGCAGTTGCAACGCGGTCGCCAGCACGGTGGGAATATAGAGCAGATGCTGCTCATCCATCGTGACGATAGCAGCGCACTGCTGGAAATAGCTCCCCTCGCGCGCCAGGGAGATGAGACGCTCACCTGTTTCTTCAGGGGCCGCGGTCAACAGATGTCGGTACGCGCTGGCAACGCCCCCGCGTATACGCAGATGGGAGCTGTCCGCGTAGCCATACAGTAAAGTAAACGTATCCTCCCGCCAGCTAGCTTCGACGGAGGCACAGGCTCCGGCGGCGATAATTCCGCAGAGTGTAACGAACTCTACAGGAGTACTGCTGGCACCTCCCTTGCGCTCGTTCGTAAAAAAGTAGTTGATGAGCGCTCTCACCGAAACGGAACGCTGAGTGACAACTGCGGCAAGGAGATAGGCCACGTCATTCGCCAGATCCAGGTTTACCCGCGCCCCCGACAGCCGACCGTTCTCACGCAAATAAAACTCCAGGGGCCGTTGATTGCCCGTTAAGGCTCTCTCTACCAGGGAGGATAGAGTATCATGCATGTCAGCACTTCCTTGCATCTATAATAAGGATAACCTCAGCAATACTACAGCGTCCATTTCGAAGATTATCTATATCTTCATCCATTTTATCACACACCCACAGTCCTCCACCTCCCTGACACCTCATTTTTAAGGTACCTTACATTGACGTTAACGTCAATCTTATGGTATACTATCATTGTAACTCCCTCTACCTGATACACTGAGTTATTTAGAAGACACAGGAATCTACCTAATGAGAAAGGAGAAAAGAGGTCTTATGATGGCCCCAAACGAACAGGCACGGGAGCTAAACTCACAAGCGCCATGCTATAGCATTGAGCAGGTAGCACAACGCACCGGCTTGACCAAACGCACACTGCGCTACTATGAAGAGGTTGGCCTGCTTCCCCCAACCGATCGCACCGGGGGAAACTACCGCCGCTATAGCGCAGAAGATATCAGGCTCCTGCAACAGATCAAAGAGCTGCGGGACCTGCTGGGATTTTCACTTAACGACATTCGCAAGCTCCTGGACGCGGAGAGCGAGCGTGGTCAGATCAAACGCGCTTACCGGCAAGAGACGGAGGGCAGCGCTAAGCTGGCCCAGTTAGATCGCGCCGATGAGTTGATTCGAGGGCAGATCAATCTCATCGAGCAGAAGCTCAACGGGCTGGAACAGATGCGTTCCTCACTCCTCGCCAGGCTGGCTCGCCACGAACAGACGCGTCAAGAGATACAGCACAAAAACACATAACGCACGCCCTCTAGATTGGATCATATACCTGCATGCAAAAATCACTATCTAATAAGGAGATAAATTTAGCAGTTACTCAACAGAGCATCGTACGGACAACCCCTTCGAGCGGCTTTCGCCGCGCCTTTATAGCGCTCCGCCACCGCAATTTTCGTCTCTTCTGGACCGGTCAACTCGTTTCACTTATCGGCACCTGGATGCAAACCACTGGACAGGCATGGCTGGTGCTGCAACTGACAAAGAGCGCCTGGGCGCTTGGACTTGTCGGCGCGCTGCAGTTCCTTCCGGTGACGTTCTTTGCGCTCTTCGGCGGCGTTCTAGCCGACCGCATACCGAAGCGCAGGGTCATCCTCTTCACCCAATCATTCTCGCTCGCTCAGGCCGCGGTGCTCTGGCTGCTCATCGCCACGGGCACGGTGCAGTTATGGCACATCTACGTTCTGGCAATCTTGCTGGGTCTGACAAACGCTGTCGATATGCCGACGCGGCAGGCGTTCGTGGTAGAGTTGGTCGGACGCGAGGATCTACCGAACGCGATCGCACTCAATTCATCTGTCTTTAACCTGGCACGTATCATCGGTCCCGGCCTGGGAGGACTCCTGATCGCCTGGCTTGGTATGTCGCCGCTCTTCCTGCTCAACGCACTGAGCTTCATTCCGGTGATTATAGGGTTGGCGATGATCGATGTCACACAACTGCATGCGTCAGTCAAACAGCGCATTGAGGCTAAGGTTAGCACGTTCCGCAGCATTCGCGAGGGTCTGGCTTATATCAAGATAACGCCTGCCGTATTCCTTGTGATCGTTGTGATCGGGATAGTCTCGCTCTTCGGCATCAACTTCAATGTCGTGCTGCCACTGTTCGCGACCGCCGTGCTGAACGCAGGACCGGAGGGCTTCGGCTTCCTCTCCGCCATGTTTGGTGTGGGTTCGCTGTTCGCTGCCTTGTGGCTGGCCTGGAGCAATCAGAAACCGAACATCCGCGAGATGCTGCTGGCCTCGATCCTGTTTGGCGTACTAGAGGCGCTCTTCGCCCTCTCGCACCTGTACGTGCTTTCACTTCTGCTGATCGCCGCTGTTGGCTTTACACAGATTACGTTCGCTGCGATAGCGAATACGTTGCTGCAGACCGTGACACCAGACCACCTGCGTGGTAGAGTTATGGGTGTTTATATGTTGGTTTTCAACGGAAGCATCCCTCTTGGCAATCTCTTTACCGGTGGTCTGGCACACCTGTTCGGCGCTCCTATCGCGCTGCTGGCAGGGGCGGCGCCGAGCCTGATCGCTGCAGTTGCCGGATGGACGTTCCGTGGTTCAGCGGAGAAGGATGTTGCAAAATCCCTCTACACAAAACAAGAGTAGCTGGCGCATTTATCCGCTCACCATTGCGGATCAGCAGCAGCACATCGAGATGAGCGAGCGGCTCCTCAGCAGTGTCCAGGCCGGTGATCCTGGCATTCTCTACTGGTCGCTCGCTGAGAGCACGGGCCTTGTCCTGGGCTTCTCGCAGAAGCATGATGTGCTGAACCAGGCCGAACTAGCTGCCCAGGCGCTCCCCATCTATCACCGACGGGCGGGCGGCACGGCTGTCCTGGTGGGTCCGCACCTGTTGAGCCTGGATGTGATACTACCAGCCGGACACCCTCTGATGCTCGCGGATATCGTGGAGTCGTATCGCTGGTTCGGTACGACGTGGGTGGCGGCGCTAGGGCGCCTGGGCGTGCAGACGCGTCTCGTTTCTCCCGCCGAGGCGCATGCTCAACAGGCATTGCGCAAGTTGCCCGAGACGCGGGACTACGAGCTGCTGATGAACCGCGCCTGTTACGGCACGCTCTCGCCATACGAGGTAGCTGTCGAGCAACGCAAGGTCGTAGGGCTGGCTATGATTCGCCGGCGCGCTGGCAGCCTTCTCCAGGCAGGCGTCTTGCTGCACTGGGATACCGGCACGCTGGCCCGGCTCCTCGGTCACACCGAAGAGGAACAGGAGCTGCTGCGCCTGGGATTGTTGCAGCGCGCGGTCGGGCTGGATACGCTGGCGGGCCGCAGTGTGGGCATAGAGGAAACAATCACTGCATTCGAGGTCAGTATGAAAGCCTGGGTAGGGGGACGGTTCACAAGCCCACGCATCGGCCTGGGGAGCGGCGCGGGCTTGTGAACCGCCTCCCTACCAGATTGGGGTCTGAGGCTGAGCAGCTTAATTGACCATTCCGATATTCTCATAATATACTGAAGCGCGCTCCTCGCGTACCGGTTTGCAGTGCTTCTTCCGATCCGTCGAAGGATACTGCATCTTACTCAACAAAGTTTAGATAGACCAATAGAGAGGTTTTTTATGGCAGATAGAAATGCACCCGGCGCACTCCCCGTCATCACCGAGCCCGATTTCGAGGCACTGGTTATCGGTGCCCACCCTGACGACGATGACTTTGGCGCGGCGGCGACCAGCGCATTGTGGACCAAACAGGGCAAGAAGGTCGTGTGGGCCGTGATGACCGATGGGACCGAAGGGAGCGAGGTTCCCAACATCGACGAGAACGAGTTCGCGATTACACGCGAACACGAGCAGCGCGCATCCTGCGAGGTGCTCGGAGTCAAGGCCGTCGAGTTCCTTCGCTTCCACGACGGACATCTTACCAATAACGAAGAGACGCGCAGGGCCGTGGTGCGCCTCATTCGCAAGTATCGCCCACGCGTTATCATCACCCATGATCCAACGCAGTATATCTTCGCGCTAGACCCGGACGAAAATCCGAACGATACCGCTTATATCAACCATCCAGACCATCGCGCAACCGGCAATATCGTGGTGGACGCTATCTTCCCCGCCGCTGGCAATCCGCGTTCCTATCGCGAACTCCTCGTCGAAGGTCTACAACCATACAAGGTCCACGAGATCTACTTCTTTGCTTCCGCACAATCAAACACCTACGTAGACATTAGCGAGACGATCGATTTGAAAGGGCAGGCCATTCTCTGTCACGCGACGCAGTTTGGTCCCGACGCGAAGATGATCGAACGCATGCACGAGTTCGGCGCGAGGATGGCAAAGGACGCGAAAGAAAAGAAGGGGCTAGATATACAGTACGCCGAGGCGTTCCGCCGCGTCAAGCTGTATGTGCCTCCCGCTCCAAAGGAAGAAGCGCCAACTGAGTAAGTAGGGCGCTCTGTCTTTCACCCACATTTTACCATTGGGTTTTGTGAAACGGCGAGAGAGACCAGGAAACCCCATTCGTGAGGGTGGGAATCCCCCGTCTTTTCAGCGGGGGAGGATGTCAATTAGGCATGACAACCGCTGCGAAGCCCGCCCAATACTTCATAAATGTGGCGCGTGCCATTGCCTGCATGTTTAAGCGGGAGGAGTCGGCCAGGTAGACATATTTACTGTCGCCGCCGCGCACAACCAGTAGATGGCCACCGGACCAGAGGGCGGGTGGGAAGCCTACGATGACGGGATGCCCCTTCATGGCAATGCTGATCACATCATCTAACGAAGGGTTATTTAGCCAGTATGTTTTGAAACCGAACTGGGCAACGGTGCGATCGATGCCGACGGGCTCAAGCAGCCCCAGATCTGGTGTGATCTCGTGCAGGCTCGCTTCGACTTTGAGAATATCGGCGATACGATAATTGTGTCCGTAGGAATTGATCACCTCTGTCATAGCTGCGCTGGAACATGTGGAGTAGGCCCACGTATTGTAGTCCTGCTGGGAGTTGTACTGCGCGGCATCCAGTTGAGGAAGACGTGTGAGCGCACCCGACGCGCCTGATAGACTGGCAAAGGGATTGGCCGCCGAGGAGTTCTTCGCAACCGTAGACGACGCGGGCGGCGATGCTGAGACGCCCACATCGGGCGGCATCATCGCACCTACGATCGTAGAATCGGGCAACAGCGATCTTAGTAACATGAGGCCCAGGACAAAAAGCGCGACCAGGATCAGGGTGAGACCCAACCAGGGAGCCTTATCTCCGACACGTGGCCTGAAGATACGCTCGATGTTGACCGCTGCCATGAGATTTGCCCACGGGCTGCGCTCGATCTCCCGCGTATTTGAGCGATACGCACGTCTCATTCCCGTCACCTGTCGAGACCTGGGCATAACAGGTTCCTCTGTACGCCGCGTACCAGGACGCAGAGGTGCGCGCACGCCAGTTCCTCCGCGTCCAGCGTATGATATATCACGCGGAATGGGCTCGGACGATCGGGGGGAAAGCCATAGGCCAGCAAAGATAAAAAGCAAGGCAATTGCGAGGATCGTGAGCAGGAGAATGATCATCAAGAACTCCAATCCAATCTCAAAATAATCTCACCGAGATCGTACCACATCCACAGACTCCGCGAGAGGGCGCAGGAGCAACTACGCCAGCGCTACTAAATATACCATTACATCTCAACATGATGCAACATTTACCTCACAAGTTGCATAAAGTCGTGTTCACCGACCTTTACCGGTCAGGGCACACCGGCTTACTCTGCTCAAGAGGAGAGAAGCAAAGATAGTATACCACGAAAAGACCGCGATTGGAATATATGTTCTACACCTTTAGCAGAGCGACGGCAAGAATCGTCCTGCCTCACAAAATGAGTTGCTGACCCCCTGACCAGTGACCCGGAGCTGCTATGCAGCGTCCTTAATAAAAGGGAAGAAGTGGCAGGTATAGATTGGCTTGCCTTTGTCCGCTAAGCAACAGAGCCCGAAAGAGATGCGTCAATCGGAGCTGGAAGCGCGAGGCGATATTGCTATGGACAGTCATCGGCCATCTACAAAGCAGGGAAGCGATCCAGGTTCGCCGGGAGCCAGACCTCGGCGAAACTTGAGACTGGGCCAGAGAGCAGCACAGGTCACCCTCGTATGCCTGCTGGGTGCAGGCTGTTTTCTCTCCCTTTTTCCTCTGGGACGGGCCATTACGCGCAGCGCCTTCGTGCTCCCGGCGCTGATTAGTGCTTCTGAACCCGCCCCGCTAGTGCTGGCTGGCGACTCTGTGCGCTTCAGGCGCCTCACGATTTCCTCTGCCAATGGCCCAGTCTTTCTGGACATCTACGAGCCGGCCACGCCCCCACCACCTATTCCCGGCGGGCGCGAGGCCATCATCAACGTCGTAGGCGTTGGCGATAACCGCAATGTAGCGCAGCTTATTAATCTTTCACAGTCTTTTGCGCGCGAGGGCATCGTCGTCGTCAATATCGGGACGCCAACGCTCTTCCAATACAAGGTCTCGGCACGCGACGGTGAGGCGGTGGTGCAAGCATTCGAGTTCCTGGAGCACTGGCCCGGCGTGAACCCGCGTCACATCGGCATCATCGCTTTCAGTGCCGGCGTTACGCTGGCCTGCGTGGGCGCAGCCGACCCGCGCATCCGTGACCGTGTGGCATTCCTCGCCATCCTTGGCGGCTATTTTGATGTGACCAGCCTTCTAGAGACCATTGGCAAGCGCGCTCAGGATGTCAGTGGCCATACACAGCCCTGGCAGCCTCAATCTACGCCTCTCTACGTGCTGTCCAGAACAGTGAGCAACCTTCTCTCGCCTACTGATAATCAGCTCCTGCAGAAGGCGTTCCCGCTGAGTAAAATCGGCCCCCCGCTAACCGCGCAGCAACAAGCCCGGCTTTCACCAGATGGCGCTGCGGTCTATCATCTATTGGAAGGCGATGAGATCGGCAACGTAAGCCGCAATCTCGCCGAACTCTCGCCCCAGATGAAAGCGCTGCTCGTCCAGCTCTCACCGCTGTCGGTCATCGACCAGATTCGCGCTCCGATCCACTTGTTGCATGAGCGAGACGACACCATTATCCCGTTCTCCCAGTCTCAGGAGTTTGCAGCAGCGCTGACTCGCATCCATCACCCCTACGACTTTGCCGCCTACAGTATCTTCTCACACGTCGAGGTACAGTCGAATCTCGGCCTGGGGCAAGCACTGAGCGATGGCAGCAAGCTATTTCAGGCTCTCACCAGTATTCTACTGGTCGGTTCCTAAGCGTCGTAGCGGAGCAGAAAGCGAGGAACAACGATGCTGATCCTTTCCCTCTTCTGGTTGTTGCTCGGCCTGCTCATCGGCGCATTAGCGAACGCGGCGAAGCATGCTCGGTCTCGGTGTGCTGGGAGCTTTGCTCGGCGGCTGGCTGGGCACTCTGCTGCTCGGCACACTCTTTGCCACTGCTACTGCCATCTGGATCGCCGTCTTGAGCGTGGGGAAAGTGGTTTGAGACCGCTTGATAAGGGGACCGAGCAAAAACGAGATATATCCTGTCAAGTCGCTCTTTAAGCGGAGCGAAGCTACCTTTACACACAGCCTCTAAACAACAAGGGAGGCAGTATGTATATTTACTATGTTTTACGCGGAAATCAGGGAGAGCAACTCATCGAACGAGAAGGAGATCTGAGCGAAGAGTTGTACCCCGACCTTGACCTGCGCAACGGTCCAGACATTATCAGCCATCTCGTGCAGCAGCTTCGCGGCGAGGGCACACCCGGCGAATGGACCGAATGCGAACTCACGGATGACTTCTTCGACCGTGAAGATAGTTATATCAATTTCAATGGACGCTGGATCAGACGTGCAGATGCGCCCTGGCGCAAAGATAGGAATAACTGACATGCCTGTACTCGCGGGCTGGCTTACCGGCGAACAGGTTCCACAAGAAACTATCGAGCAGACACTCTCGGCGATGGGTGAAGTGCTCAGGCAACACGGGGGACAGCCTGCGCGCAGCGTACTACCTGGCGCGGGCATCATCGCGTTCTCCGACGACGGCCACGCCATGCAGCGCAACGACGATCCGCCTGTGCTCGACTGGGTCCCTGACCGTCGTACCCTGGTTTACCGGCGTCCACTTTCGGGAGCACACGTGCTCTATTACGTCGAGGACTGGCCTGCGCAGGGGAATCTCCTCTTCGCCAGTGAGATAAAAGCGCTCCTGGCGGTCGGCGTTCCCCGGCGTCTGCACAGCGCCGCCCTCGACGCTCTGCTGCGCTACGGCTTCATTCCGGCTCCCTGGACCGCGTTCAAAGATATTCGCGTCGTCCCGGCAGGCTCTATTCTCCGCTGGCAACGCGCCAAAACGGTTGTCAACGCATCGACCGACTACCACATAGATGAGCCGCTCTCACAGAACGACGCGCTCGACCAGCTTCACACGCACCTCAACGATGCAACCGCCGCCATGCTTCCTCCGCATGAGCAGTTCATCGCGCTAACAAAAGGAGATCACCTTTCCGCGCTCCCTTCATTGCTCGCCGCCCAACTCTCACCAGCACCATTTCCCATCGCAGCTCTCGACTATACGAAAGACAGGTCTCAGATCTGGAAGAGCGCCGAACGCATCGCCAGGACGTGCCAGCGACCATTCTTAGAGGTTATGGGCATCGATCAGCCGGAGTTCTGGACGGCGGCACTCGCGGGCCTTGAGGCTCCGAGCACTGATACAAGACCATTGCTCTTCCACCAGCTCCTGCACACTATAGCCCACGAGACTGGGGCGCGCGTGGCTATCAGCGGAGCAGGTGCTCGCATACTGGCCGGTAGCGCGGTACCAGCGCCAACTACAGGCACGTCAGACATGCTGACCTGGTACAGGCACACGCTCCTGGGTGAACAAGACAAGAGATCAGCACAGATATGGTCACGGGACATTGAGGAACTCCTGCAAAAGGAGGAGCGCTGGGAAGAGACCCCGCATGCGCGTAAACTGGCACGGCGGGCGGAACACTTCGCAGACAAACGCCAGGGCTGGTATTATCTTGACCTCCACTTGCGCCTGCCTGATCATGCAGTGAATCCGGTCCAGCAACTGGCAACGCAGGAATGCATGGTGGTGCGCTCCCCCTATCTCAATACACATGTGATGGATATGCTGACACGCCTCCCCTCGGATAATGACATAGCGAAGGAGCAGCTTCTGACACAACTTGCACGGCGCTACATCCCCGCAAGAACGAAGATGAGCGCGCTATCGCCACTGACTGCACCCCTGAATTCTCTATTGAATATTGAGGATTCTGCTTTGCTGCAACAGACCATCTCACCTGAAGCGCTGAGGGCAACGGGTATTTTTGAGCCAGGCGTTGTTGAAGAGTTGATGAAACAAGGAAACGGTGAAACTACGCGAGAACTACTGCTGGTATTTACGACACAGTTGCTGCTGCAGTTGTTTGGGATGGAGGTGTAGTCATAGCCATCGGGATCATCCTTCCTGACTCATCAGCACCTATGGCACCTTGCTTCGTCGATTGTTGAGCTTTTAACATCGTAGCCAGGTATCCTCAACGCGTCCTGTTGGTGGTCGATTGGCGCGCGTGCCTCACACGGGTGTCGAAGCCTTTGGGGCGAGTCAGCCATGTGCCTGTCCTCCTTTGTCGCACGTCGTAAGAAGACATTTCTCATTGAGAGATCCTCCTCTTCTCTTTGATCACACATTCGTCTGAGCTTTTGTGTGCACGGACTATGCCTGCTCCTGGGAATGCAGAGAAGCGTGGGAGCGGCATCTCCTCCGTTTCCACCTGTTCGAAACCGGCGTCCTTGACGAGGGCAGCCAGATCTTGAATGCTGCTCCCCCCGGCGTGAAATCGCGCAGCCTGGCCCTGGCGTTCCTGCTTGCGCTTGAAATCGGCAATGACCAGGCGCCCCCCTGGTTTGAGCACACGGGCGATTTCAGAGAGTCCCTGACGTTTGAGACCAGCAGGCAAATGATGCATCATCAAGGTAGAGAGCACCACATCGAACGTCTGATCGGGGAAGGTGAGATGCTCGATCATCCCGATCTGAAAATCGATGGGCAAGTTGCGCCGAGCAGCTTTCGAGCGGGCACGGGCGATCTGCTGGGTCCCCGGGTCAACGCCTGCGACGCGGCCCGCTCTGCCAACGCGGCTCTGGACTTCAATCGCCAGTGTTCCCGTGCCGCAGCCCACATCCAGCACTTGCTCTCCGGGTTGAATGCGGGCCAGGGTGGCAGTCCTCTGCCTGAGCTCCCGCAACTGGCCACGGAACAAGAAGGTGTCGCAGAACCATCCCGTCAGGTCGTAGCGCCAGCCCCCGCTCCCGATCAGCCCTTTTGTCTCTTTGGCCGATGCCTTGCCCGCAGAGCTGTGGCGGTGACGTGCGAACGAATGCATAGATCTTGCTCCTTTCAGAGAAAACCTCTCTTGTGTAAGAGTGTGTGTTGACTCACGCTGCGCGTGGTGAATGAAATGCACAGACAACTCATCGCATGCGGTGGCACTTTCCGCCTCATGGATGGTTCAGATCTGTCTGTTGACAAGACGACCAGGTTGAGACATACTATCTCAGATGGACTCTCGTAGTCTTTTTCTCAGTGTAGTCGGACGAGCGCAGAGAGACAAGGATCAATCAGGAAAATGCGTCTCAGATGAGACAAGGAGCGCAAAATGACTCAACCGGTGAGCAATTTACGCGTGAGACGCATGCAGAAACTGCTGCGGGAGGCGTTAATTGATTTGATCGAGGAGCGGGGATTCGAGGCGCTCACCATCGGCGAATTGACCTCGCGCGCGATGGTGAGCCGAGCCGCGTTCTATCGCAATTATCAGGATAAATACGACCTGGTGGAGCAGATCTTTGAGGAAGCCATGAGCGCCTTGTTGAACGCAGTCGGAGATCTGGGGCGAGAACATCCTCCGGAGATCTGGGTGAGGTTCTTCGAGCATATCGCGCAATACGAACGGCTCTATCGAGCGCTGCTTGGCAGAAAGGGAAGCCCCTGGTTTGTGAGGAAGATGCGTGCGTCTCTTTCTGGCCTGGTCAAAGAGCGTGGGCACCTTCCTCACGGACCGGACGCGAGCACTCGCCCCATCCACACCTTCTCAGATGAGTTCGTGCCAGACCTCGTGTCCACGATGTTTGTTGAAGCCATCACCTGGTGGCTTGAGCAGGGAAGACCCTACACTCCTAAAGAGATCGCCACGCGCAGCGCCCTGCTTGCCTCTGCACTCTTCAAGGAAGCGAGCACCTGGCAATGATCGCTTACATTACCTCTGCGCGATGCTCTGCTCTTCGTGTTGGTGGCGCAGGACTTTCTTGTCGAATTTGCCGACACTGGTCTTGGGGATGGCGTCGATGAAGACTACGCCGTCGGGAAGCCACCATTTGGCGATCTGGGGGCGCAGGTAGTCAAGGATCTCTTCGTCGGTGATCTGGCCGACGAAATCGGGCCTGGGTACGACGTAGGCCAGAGGACGTTCGGACCAGGTGGGATGCGGGACGCCGATGACGCATGCCTCCAATACTTTGGGATGGCCCATGATCAGGCCCTCGACCTCGACGGAGGAGATCCATTCGCCGCCCGATTTGACGAGGTCTTTTGTGCGGTCGACGAGCTGGATGATGCCCTCACTATCGACGACGGCCACATCGCCCGTGCGCAGCCACCCTTCGGCGAACTTCGCACTGGACTCGGTGTCGTTGTAGTAGGCGCGCGCGACCCAGGGTCCGCGCACTTGCAGTTCGCCGAAGCTCTGGTTATCCCAGGGCACCTCCTCCCCGGTCTCGATATTGACGACGCGGAAATCAACACCGGGCAGCATCGTGCCCTGCCTGGCTTTGATGCGGAACTGTTCTTCCTCTGGGAGATCTTGCTGATAGCTGCGCAGTCGGCAGATGGAGCCCAGCGGCGACGTTTCGGTCATGCCCCAGGCGTGAACAATGTTGATATTCTTGCGGTAGAGTCCTTCAATCAGGGCACGCGGGACGGCGGAACCGCCGCAGAAAATGGCGCGCAGAGCAGAGAGATCAAACTGTTCTCTATCGAGCAGGTGCAACAGGCCAATCCACACAGTCGGCACTCCACACGCGACGGTGACGCGCTCTTTTTCCATCAAGGAGGCGATGCGCATGGGGTCCATGAAGCGTCCAGGCAGCACGAGCTTCGAGCCCATCATGACCGCTGCGTGTGCGAAGCCCCAGGCGTTGGCGTGGAACATGGGCACGACGGGCAGCGTAACATCGACTTCGGAGAGCGCGGGACCGTTAGCAAGTCCGACGCCTGTGGAGTGCAGGTAGACTGAGCGGTGACTGTAGATGACGCCCTTGGGATTGCCCGTGGTGCCGGAGGTGTAGCACATGGCCGCCGCTGCGTTTTCGTCCAGCTCGGGCCACTCATAAGTCGTGGGATGCCCTGCGATAAAGGTCTCATAATCGACGGATGGTTGCAGTTTATCGCTGGCATACGGCGCCTCGCCCATGATGACAAACTGCTTGACAGACGGGATCTGGCCCGCAACCTTCTCTAGCACGGGCACGAGGTCGCCGTCTACAAAGATGATCTTGTCCGCCGCGTCGTTGATGATGTAGGCAAGCTGATCGGGGAAGAGACGAATGTTGAGCGTGTGCAGGACGGTCCCCATGCAAGGCGCGGCAAAGTAGAGCTCAAGGTGTCGATAGGTATTCCAGCCAAACGTTGCGACGCGATCGCCGTCCTCTACCCCAAACTGGTGTAGCGCATGGGCGAGCTGCTGCACTCGCTTGCTCCAATCGCCATATGTATAGCGATGCGGCTCGCCCTCGGTCTGGGTTACGACCTCTTTACGAAAAAAGAGAAGCGCAGCACGATTGAAGGCATGCTGTAACGTCAACGGGTAGTTCATCATTAAACCTTGCATCTCGACCTCCTCGGTGAAGCTGAATAGATAAAACAGGCAGACGTGGATCGAGTAAATTCTCGTATGATTATACATTACCTTCAACCCCAAATGATCGGTTCGGGGACACATCAGTGATCTACGCCTTCGATCTCTGATGCAGCGGTGGCGTCGCCGTGTTGCGCGGCCCAGCGCAGTGCTTCGGCTGCCAGGTAGAGCGATCCGGTGATGCAGACCAGGTCGTCGCGGTCAGCCAGGTCGAGCGCGAGTTCTATCGCCTGCGCGCTCTCTTCCGCTACCTCTACGCGCACGGCGGGAGCGTACTCAGCAAAGGCGGCTTGCAGCGTCTCAATCGAGGCGGCGCGCGGACTCTTCATATGCGTCAGGATCACGCTATCGATGCCGGCGAGTTCCTTGACGACGCCGGCTATATCCTTGTCCCTCTGTACGTTCAAGACGAAGATCAGGCGGTGCATGGCAAACGAGGAACGGAGCGCCTGCAGCAACTTCTGCATCGAATCAGCGTTGTGCGCTCCATCCACGACGATGGTTGGATGGTGGCCGACGACCTGTATGCGGGCAGGCCAGTGGACCGTGCGCAGTCCCTCTCGTAAGGCTTGCTCGTCCCAGGCAACGCCCCGCTCGCCCAACATGGCGAGCGTCGCCACCGCTGCGGTAGCGTTTTCGAGCTGGTGCTGCCCCGCCAGCCCGACGACGAGATTTTCGTAGACATGCTGCGGCGTCCAGATTGTGCAGCGTTGCTCCCCTGGTCGCCCGGTACTGCGTTCTTCAAGGCGATAGTAGTATTCCGGCGGTGGCAAGCGCCCGGCATCGACTTCCTGCTGGGCGGGATCGTCTCCCCTGGCGGCGACGCGGACCATGCGCGCCTGCCGTTGCTGTGCGATGGCGGCGATGGCGAGTAGCGCTTCGGGAGCTTGCGCGGAGGTGACGAGGATGCCGGCGGGCTTGATGATGCCGGCCTTCTCGGTAGCTATCTTGCTCAATGTATCGCCGAGGATATGCATGTGGTCGAAGCTGATGGAGGTGATGACGGAGACCAGCGGCTGCAGGATGTTGGTGGCATCCAGCCGTCCGCCGATGCCGACCTCTACCACCGCGTGCTGCACGCGTTGACGTTGAAAGTAGAGGAACGCTAGCGCCGTGCCGATCTCGTAGGTGATGAACGGACCAAACTCGGCGCGCGCCTGGATCTCCTGTACGGCGGCGGCGATCTCAGGTACCAGCGCGGCCACCTCCTCCTCGCGGATGAGCCGCCCGTTGACGCGCATACGCTCGCGAAAGGTGTGCAGGTCCGGCTGCGTGTACAACCCCGTGCGCAGGCCCGCGTGACGCAGCACGTTCTCTAGCAGGGCGGCGGTCGATCCCTTGCCCTTTGTGCCTGCGATCAATGTGCTACCGTATTGCTGCTGCGGATTGCCCAGGCGGGCCAGGAGAGCACCGATGCGCGGCAGGTTTTCGTCGCGGTCGCGGGTGTACGAGCTGCCGCGTTCAAAGTCACTGAAACCATAGATATAAGCAAGCGCTTCCTGGTAATTCACAGCCTTCTCTCAACTTACGCGTTTTTTGTCAATGTGAACGTCCCACGTACGATCGCATCGCTCATCTTCACGACGCGCATCATCTCGTGAACATCGTGCACGCGGACGATATCCGCTCCCTGCGCGATCCCCAGGGCGACGGAGGCCGCCGTCCCTTCCAGGCGCTCGGAGGCTGGCAACCCACCAAGCACTAGACCGATGGTCGACTTGCGCGATGTGCCCAATAAGATCGGGCGTCCGAGCGCGCGTAGTTCACCCAGACGCTGCAAAAGAGTCAAGTTCTCTGCGGGCGTAGTGCCAAAGCCGATGCCAGGATCGATGATGATATGCTCCCACGCAATGCCGGATGCCAGCGCCAGGTCGATACTGCCGGCCAGGAAACGTACGACATCGCTGACGATCTCTCGCCTCTGATAGCCGCGCATGTTTGCCATCAAGATCACCGGAACGCCATGCTCGCTGACGACGCCCGCCATCGCGGGATCGCGCCGCAACGCCCAGATATCGTTCACCATGCTGGCACCTGCTTTGAGCGCACGACTGGCAACCTCTGCTTTATATGTATCGATTGAGATGATTATCTCAGGCGGCAACGCTTCACGCAGCGCCTGGAGAACCGGGATGACGCGCGCCAGTTCCAGTTCTGCGGAGATGGCAGGCGCCTGGGGACGGGTTGACTCGCCCCCCACATCGATCATGGTTGCGCCTTCCGCGACGAATTTCTTTGCCAGCACGATGGTTCGCTGGACCAGTTCGTCTTCGGTGAGCGTGTCGCGCGCCAGCCCGTCGCCTGAGAACGAGTCGGGTGTCACGTTGGCGATCCCCATAACATACGTTTGCTGGCCCCACACGAGCTGATGGCGCGACCAGGCGGTCGGCGGAAGAAGAGCGGGCATGGCTGTCTATTCCTCTATTCTCTATAAAAGCGGTCTGAATATTCTGCGCGCCTGAACGGCTCTACGTCGGTTCAGTATCAGATATTTAGAGCCCCCCCGTCAAGTAGGGGCCTGCCTTGCGCGCAAGACAGGCCCCTACTTGATGAATGCCACCCGTGATATATAATGTTAGTGTTAAAGGTAACAGGAGTCTGGAGCGGCGCGCTACCTTGCTTCCATTTATTTCAAGCCGCGCATAACATGCTCCGTAACACTCGAAAGCAGTAGAAGGAGTTTCTTTCATGGCAGTATTAGAAACAGCGAAGGTTGCGCTGCATGTCAATGGCGATGACGCTTACGCCTATGTGGCACAGCCCGACGACGACGCAACACACCCCGGCATCGTCCTGATCCAGGAATGGTGGGGCGTCGAACCGCATATCTATGACCTCGCACACAAACTAGCGGCAGAGGGCTTCGTAGTCGCGGTCCCCGATCTCTATCACGGCAAGATCGCCACCGAGCCCAACGACGCCATGCGCACGATGATGCTGGTCCGGGGCAATGTCGATAAGGCCGCCAAAGAGATCATCGGCGCGCTAGAGACGGTAAAAGCGATGCCGAACGTCGATCCCAAGCGGCTCGGCCTGATCGGCTTCTGCATGGGCGGTTTTCTGGCTTACACCGTCGCTTCGCGCTACGCAGACCTGGGAGCAGTGGTGCCCTTCTACGGCGCGGGCTACGATCCCTCGCCCGAGGATGTTGCGAAGGTCAATGCCCCGGTGTTCGCCGTCTATGGCAGCCAGGATGATAGCGTTCCACCCGAGCAGATCGAGAAGATTGAGCAACTATACAAGCAGCAGGGCAAAGAGATCACCGTGAAGGTCTACGACGCGGGCCACGCCTTTATCAACCCCATGCACGGCCATAATTATTGGGATGTAGCGTTCAACACGCTCATCCCTTTTCCAGACGAAGCGGTAGGAAGCAGGCAGGCAGATGCATACACACGAGTCGGCTCCCTCCCTGACCTTCCTGAAGAGTGCAACGGGCCACCTGTGCCTTCCAGGCAAGGCTATCGGCCTACGTTCGCCGTACCCTTTGAACTCTGGTCTAGTGGTGGGATCACTCCAGAAAGTTGATGAGTTGAGAGAACTTTTTCATGAGGCACATCTCTGCATGAATTTAGAGAAGTAACTCGACAGAACTATCCAAACAGTAAAAGCTACAAAGATGGTTGCTTGTGCTGTAAGTCCTGCAAGTAGAAACCCAGCAATCGATTTTTATATTAGGTTTTTTGTATACGCCGTTGCTAACTGAGATATTAATTGTTTTAATTGGCGTATATCACCATCCCAAGATGCAACTATCTCTGCTACCTTGTAGTGGATGGAGGAAGCATCTGGTCTATCAAGAAGTTTGAGAATATCTCCTTTCATACGCCATGCATCTGCATTACGAACGTCGAGATTAATAGATGCCTTGAAGGCCGCAAGAGCTTCTTCATAAGAATGGAAATTGAAAAGGATATACCCCTTTTCATAATAGGATCTAGCATTGAGGGTGTATGCCTTGTTATATATAGCCAGTGCATCTTCATAGCGCTTGAGCTTGTAAAATAGGCTCCCGAGTCTGTTGTAGGCTTCTTGGATACTATCACAGCACTTTTCAAACTCTATAAAACGTTGATAGCTCGAAATCAAATTTTCATAATGGTCTGAGCTTATCACAGAAATTTTCATAGTATAATAAACATTGTCGCTAGTATCTATAAAATCAATAGATTTTTCATATGCTGCAAGAGCTTCTTTATATCGTTTTAAATCAAAGAAGATATCACCGTACATGCAATAAGCGTGGCTTGTGGGATTAATCGAGATAGATTTTTCAATAGATTTTAGTGCTTCTTCAAGTTTAAAAAGTTTAAAAAGTAAAAAACTTCTCTGAAAGTGCAAGTCATAATCATTTGGCATGAAGGGGATTAAATGTGTATAAGCAATCAAAGCTTCTTCATGCCTCCCCATATACTTGAGAGTTGAAGCTATATTTTTGTAATCATTAATGTTGCTAGAATTAATTTGGATAGCTTGCTTACAAGCTGCAAATACCTCTTCATACCGTTCGAGTTCTAGTAGCATATATCCCTTTGCAACACAGGCTTTGTCATTACGAGGATTGAGCTTCAAGACTTGATTATAAACAGCAAGAGCCTCTTGAAATTGACCGAGTTCACATAGGATATTCCCGGCTTCATAGTAATAAGTCTCAGCTTTATTAGGAGCAATTTTTATGACTTGCTCATAGATAGTGAGTGCATTCTTGACGCATCCAAGTTTCAGAAGTGAGAGCCCTTTTCCATGATATGCTCTAGTATTGTTAGAATCAAGCTTAAGAATTTGTTCACAAGCACATAATGTTCTTTCGTATTGTTCAGCTTTATAATGACTGATAGCCTCTTCAAGCCACTGCTCTTTAGTTTTCCTAAAGAAGCCAATTTCCCCAGTTTTAAATAGTGCTATAAAGCAGTTTAAGTGACCGTAACTTTCTTCCTGATCCGGATAAAATACAACATTCCACTCACTTATGATATGACACTTTTCTTCTTCTGATAACTCTATTTCTTCGATTTCATATGTACAAAAGCTACCCTTGTGCTCCACTACATAAGGCCAGGCAACATCCATAATATACTTTTTAACCCGATTAAGAATCTCTCGCTCTTTTTCCATCATTGCTATTTCATCACTTCCTAAAATCTGTCTCCGACGGTGTGGTTCTTCTTAAGAACCACTGATTTCAATTTCTTTATATAATAGTATTTTTAACTTTGAGAAAAAGAGACGAGACTAATGTATCTCATTCAACACAGCAAGTTCTTCAGCGAAGTTATTGTGTTTTTTTGGCAATGTACAACCCCTTAGTGATATTAGGTTTTAATACTTTCAAGGCTTAAGACAGAAGAAAAGGACTTTTGTGTTATTTGACGATCGAGCGCTGCTTCGCCTGCATGTCGAGGCGGTCTGGGATGTAACTCTTTCATCGCTAATGCAAAACGACGTAGACCTATCCACAAGTGGAAAGCTGCCACCGTGGTTGCTTTATGTCGCGCAGATGGCACACGAACGCGTGTGTATCTGGCGTCCAGACGTGGATGAAGCGGCTCGCCAGGCGCTGTTGCAACAGGTAGAGCGGGCCTTCACTCTCTCCACAGGGGAGGCGCAGGCACGGGGTATCGAGCGGGAGATTGCTTTCAAGTTTACAGAACAACCGGCGATGGACATGGAACGGGCACAGCGGCTAGCGCAGCCGATTACTCCTGATAAGCATGCGCAGGTTGAGAGCTTCGAGCCAGAAGCGGCGGAGTATTACTTTGCACCGGAGCGCCGACCACTCTATGGAGTTAGCATGGAGGGGCGTCTGCTCAGCATAGCACATAGCTCACGGCGCACAGTTGAGGCATGCGAGCTGGGGCTCGACACCCTGCCAGAGGCACGCAAGCGTGGATACGCCCTCGCCGCTTCCATGCTATGGACGCGCGCTATAATAGAAGAGGGGCTCGTTCCATTCTACAGAGTACTGGCCGATAACCCAGCTTCGCTGGCACTGGCACACAAAGCCGGATACGCGCCTTTGCGCAAGGGGCCAGTTTCACAAGAACGTAAAAAGACGGCACGCCCACATGAAAAAAATGGGCCGCTCCCCCGTTTAAATTTATACAAGCAGAAACTGTTTTAGTGATAAAAAATGCACCGTGAAGGATGTAGAAAATAACATGTAGGTTGTCTTCTTGAACCGTCTGGGAGGCCGCTATGGCTCAGAGTGAAATTGCCCAACTCCGCCAGAGAATTACGGAAGAGTACGAAGCTATGAAACGAGGCCTGACTGGCCTTGCCTCGGGTTCGGCAAAACACGCGTTTATCGCCGCCCGTATGCAGCACGTCGACGATTATTACGGCCAGCTCGCACAGCATATTGGAGCGCAGGAGGCGACGCAAGCGGTCTGCGAACTGTATATTGAGGTCATAGGATAACGATGGCGGGAAGCTCCGCCTTTCTCGCGCAGAGCTCCCCGTTAAGCGCTACAGCCCGATCTGATCGGCCTTCTGAATAGTGTTGCGCACGCTTCTCACGATGGCAACATCCACCATCTTGCCCTCGAACGCCACGGCACCCACTCCCTTCGACTGCGCCTCGGTATAGGCGGCATCGAGCCTGCGAGCGTAGTCTATCTCCTCCTGGGTCGGTGAGAAGATCTCGTTGGCGATCGCGATCTGGTTGGGATGGATGGCCCATTTTCCCGCGAAGCCCAGGATGCGGGCGTGAGTGGCCTCGCGACGGTAGCCTGCGGGATTCTTGAAATCGGCATACGCGCCGTCGATGGCATCGATATGCGCAAGATGGGCGGCGATCGCGATGCGGTTGCGCACGTAGTACCAGGGATCGCCAGGGTAGCCGTCCACTTGTCCCTCGATGACCCGGCTATCCATCCCCTGTGACGCGCTATAGTCACCGGGGCCGAAGATCAACGCCTCTAAACGCGGGCTGGACAGGGCGATCTCCTCAATATGTACGATCGCCTCCACCTCCTCGATCAGCACTTCCAGGCCGATACGGTGCGGCAGGCGCAGGCGCTTCTCGATCTGCGTCAGGAGCCGATCGACCCACCAGACATCCTGCGCCGATTTCACCTTGGGCACGATGATAATATCGATGTGCTCGCCCGCCTCCTCCACGACGGAGATGATGTCCTGGTAGGCGTACTCCGTCTCCAGGTCGTTAATGCGGTAGGCGCGCGTCTTCTTGCCCCAGTCCAGCGTTTTGAGTGCGTTGACCACCTTCGCCCGCGACGCCACCTTCTCGTTGGGCGAGACCGAGTCTTCAAGGTCGAGAAATACCAGGTCGGCGTTACTGGCAACAGCCTTCTCTATCATTCGCTCGCTGCTGGCGGGCGTGGACAATTCGGATCGTCTCAGACGCATCTATTTTCCCCTTTCAAAAATATGGACTCACCTGGGCACACGCATCAGGCGATCGGCGTGCTGCAGCATAAATAACTTGAACGCGCGCGCAGTCGCCGAAAGATTCTTGTCTTTCAGGTGCACAAGTCGCCACTGCCTCATAATCGGAAACCCCTCGACATCGAGAATCACGAGGCGATTGGTCTCCAGTTCCATATCGAGCGCCACGCGGGAGATGAGGGCAATGCCCAGTTTGGCGGCGACTCCCTGTTTGATCGCGCTATTGTTCCCCACCTGCATGCTCACCTGCAGCGGGACACCGGCCTCCTGAAAGGCGCCTTCCAGGGCTGCGCGCGTCCCCGATCCCTCTTCGCGCAGGAGGAAATGCTCGTGCGCTAGCTCGGCGAAGGGGACGTGCTGGCAGCCGGCAAGGCGATGGGTCGGCGGCGCCACCAGCACTAGTTCGTTGGGGGCAAACGGCGCCACAAAGACGGGCACTTCGGTGGGGATCTTGCCCATGACGACCATATCGACGTGGTTACTCACCATCGCATCCAGCAGGTAGCCGCGATTCACGACCTCCAGCGTGATCTCAACATCAGGGTACACCTGACGAAACTTGCCGAGCAGTCCTGGAATGACATACGTTCCCACGGTCGTATCGGCCCCCACGCTGAGACGCCCATACTGTGGACTGCGCAGGGATTCCATAGTCTCAAGCGTTTCATCGATCAGAGAGAAGATCTTCTGACTATAGAGGTACAACTCCTCGCCCGCCTGGGTCAGGCGCGTTCTGCGCCCAATCTTGTCAAAGAGCTTGACGCCCATCGACTCCTCAAGCTGGCGAATCTGGGCAGAGACGGCGGGCTGGCTGAAGTGCAATTCCTCAGCCGCTCGCACATAGCTACAGTGTTTTGCAACGACCTGGAACGTCGCGAGTTGATGCAGGTTGATGTTACGCATAACCCCTCTAAAACGAAACGCAAACTGATGAGCATGTACCAATATAGTACTATTCAGATCGGCTATGTCAACCACAGCGGTACAGGACCCCAGGTTAAGTAGGGATGGGGCTTGCCTCCATCCAAAATTAAAATGCCTTTGCCCGCATAGCGCCGCGCCCGCTCTTGCATGTATGGTGCACTACGTTGTACTATGCAAGTGAGAGATGCCTGTACACACGACTTGCATTACGCCGATAAGGATGCGGGCATGGTGAACTTTTTCCGCAGTCGCAGCCAGCCGAATACGGGTAAGCAGGGGGCAACGAAGCTGCTTCCAGAAACCACGTGGAACGCGAACGAACAGATGCCCTCCGGCGATCCACCGGAAGATACTGTGGTCGTGACGATCTCGCGCCAGTTCGGCAGCGGCGGTGCAGCAATCGCCCGCATGGTCGCCGAGGCTAGCGGGTTGAACTTTATCGATTCCGAGATTATCAACGAGGTCGCCACTCGTCTCAACGAGGATGTGCAGCAGGCCACGACCCGGGACGAACGTACTACGGGCATGGCCACCCACATCCTCACAGCGCTACAGGCGAGCAACCCCTTTATGGCGAATTATAGCACCCTCCTCGGCCAGGCGTCGGCACTGGTTCAGTCTAAAGAACTGGCCCACTTCCAGTTGACACAAAGAGTTATCTTAGAGCAGGCTACGCAAGGGAACGTGGTAATCGTCGGACGCGGCTCGCAGTTTCTGCTTCACAGCGCGCCACGTACGCTCCATATCTACATCTTCGCCCCCCTTCCCCATCGCATTGAGTCCATCATGAAGCGCTTCTCGGTGAATCGCTCACGCGCGCAGCAATGGATCGAGCAGAAAGATTATGAGTACGCCAGCTATCTGCGGCGCTACTACGGCAACGACGGCCAGCAGCCCGGACTCTACCACCTCCTCATCAATACGGGCCTCTTCCCGCTGGAACTGGCGGCGAACCTTATCCAGCAATCGCTTCCGGTAGTAAAAGAAATTCGCTCTTGAACAGGAGAAAAAGGAAGGATCGACGAAAAACCGGAAGGCTCTTCAGTAGGGATGGGGCTTGCCCCCATCCGGTTTTTCTCTCACCGACACATTTTTATTACTCCTGCGACCGGGGTAGGGACCAGCTTCCAGCGCGTCCGTGATTTATCGGTTTCCTCTTCTCTGGGACGAGCAAAACGTGCCCAACGGGTAGGAAATGATCAATCCGGACGCGCTGAAGCTGGTCCCTACCCCGATCGCAGAATTGATTAAAAAATGTGTCGGTGAGAGAGCTCATCTAGTAGGGATCATTGATCCTCACTGCGAGACTACGGATTCGACTTCGCGAAGCCAGTGACGCGGGGCGTCCCGATGCCGGTTGCCAGGTCGTAGTTCGTCGTCACAGGATAGAGACCATTGTTGTTCACGCTCTGATTCTTCCCGGTGATGTCGTGGAAGAAGCTGCTATAGGCATTATGGGAGCGGAACAGGCTATACAGCACGGCATTCGTGTTGCCGATGCGGCTCTGGTGTACGCTATCCCACAGGCCGACGATTCCCGACCACAGCGGGCTGGAGAGACTGGTGCCACCAATACCAAACCAACCGGGAGGGACCTGCGTGCTGGAGATGGTCGCACAGGTGCTGCTTGTGGACGCGCTGCCCGTGCAGTACTCCGCATAAGGCGTGAACTCATCGGCGTTGGCCGATACATCGGGCACCTCGCGGCAGTACTGACCAGAAGCGGCCAGGCTGCAATATGGCGACTTCTTGCTATAAGAATTGATCACTCCAGGGCCGGACTGGTAGGGTAGCTTGCCCCAGAAGGAGCTGATGCCGCCACCGCCCGCGCCAAAGTTCGTACATTCAGTCAAACCGATCGTTGTGCCACTGCACAGATCCAGCGGATTCCACACGGTCTCAAAACCTGTAGGATAGGTCGGGTGCAGATTGGAGCCCGGATCATACGTACCGAAAGAAGTTCCACCGACCGATGTCACGAACGGCTGCGAGGTCGGATCATCGACCGTAACTTTGTTCAGGGAGGTGCTACCGGTGTCGCGCAGGCAGTCGTAGGCGCCCGTGTCGCCAGCAGAACTGAACATGCTCTGGCCCTGTACAGCCATCTGCGCGAAGGCGAAAAACTCGGCCTTTGCATTGGCGAACGTCGCATCCGGCTCGCACAGTCCCCAGCTTGAGCTGACCGCGGCGGCCAGGTCATCGTTGGCGATCTTGTAGTATTCGTCTATTACTGTCATGCCCAGGAGATCGTTTGGTGCATTGTAAACCAGGATGCGGTCAACCTTTGGCGCGATGGCGATCTGCGTCTCGATATCGGCCTCGACCTCGACGTCACCCGAGTAGTCGGCAGGGGCGCCACACGTATCGCCCGTTGGGCAGACAGGAGTGATTGGGCCACCATCAACGTTGATATCGACCAGGGGCACATTCTCCTTCGATCCGAAGAACTTATGCTCATAGACTGTGATATCGCCAGGCGTGTAGCCTGACAGTTCAAAAACGGCCAGCGTTGTGCCCTTTCCCTGACCTCTGGCACCCAGCTTATAGAGCTGGTCGGCACCATAGATGCCAGCAGTCTGAGAGGGGGTCAGGCCGCTGCCACCGGGACCCGCGCCGTACTTCGGCACTGTCTTGTTCGCACTCTTCGCCGCCTGGGCCGTCGTGATGACGTTCGAATGCGCCTTAGCCGTGTTCGTGAGACCCGTTACCGCACTCACTATGCTACCCAAACTGGCCGGGAGGGACACATCCGTATCGTTCTGGAAGAATGAGCGCCCATTAGAGGCAACATAATCATTGATGTGGGTTTTGAAAGCCGCCTGAATCCGGGCCGTAGAACCAGTGGCGCGCACCAGGAACGGTGACGGAGAAGCAACGACTTTCAATCCAGCCTGCTCCAGGAACCTGGCCGCCGTTGCGGTCTGCGCGGCGGTAGGAGCAAAGAGCGCGTTGAACTGGCCCGGCGCCAGCCACTGATGATACCGAGCGCTGCCCGAGTCGTAGAGCGCGGCCAGCGTGCTATCAAGCGCTGCGCTATTGCGCGGCTGCAGGACGAGCGAGATAGTAAGCTTCTGGTTGGACGCATGCCCGCCCTTGAGGCGCGCTCCGAGGGGTGCAGCAACGTAGCTGCCGCTCAGCAAGACATAGGCGGGATGCGCCGCCATTGCTACGGCACTGTTGAAGACAACCGCGCTCAAAGTTGCAGCAAGTAAAAATGAAAGAGCTGCGAGGGTCACAAAGATACGTCGGGGAACGTTATATCGACGCATTTAAACTCTCCAATATTCATTGCAGGTAGGTCTCCCACTGCTCACGCTTCTCAGGAGTCCGGGGAGACGGAACAAAAGTATAAAGGCAAAGGACCTGTGCTAAAAGCTGATTGTAGAAACTCCTCTCTGGCAATACAAGTATAAGTAGATACATTCACGCCTATCTTTTTACGGCTCCCATTAAACAATATGATAGAAAAAGATTCGACAACATTAACAGAATTATAGAGGTGAAAATATCTACTCTATATGAACGCACCCTGACATCTTATTTGGGACAACAAAATGGATAAGTGTACCCTACTTAAGAAAGAGCTCTGGCATTGAAACTATATCAAGTATACCCAAGATATATCTAAATGGGTAGAGATAATGATTGCTGATTAAGATAAGTGGAAGGTACAGCACGACTCAAGCTGATTTCTCCTTGAGCAGGTGTACTACCTTGCCCTCCGCCGTCGATTCTTCATAAACGCGATCAGGGTGGATCTGCTGCAATGCAGGCGCTTCCTGCTGCGAGGTAATGGTGTCATAGGGGTGCGTCATCTCCCAGACCTGATAAGCGGCCCGCGGTTCTTTGTGACGATAGACGAAACGGCACTCGACCTGCGCATCCGCAGCCCGTTTATTTGCTATGCTCATATCATGGCGCGCACCATCGTCGTACAGGTGGGGCTCGACGAGTCTGAAGAGTTCCGGCTTGCGTTCCGAAGTTTTGTCGCCCAGGTAGAGAAACACGACAGGCTTCTTGCCAGGATTGTTGATGGCGGCATCGATTACGGCGATGTTATGTTTATGATCGGACGTAAGCACGGCCAGCACGGCGGCGGGATAGTGCTGCTCGACTCCGGTTGTGATAACGGGGATGCGGCCCCTGCGCCTGTGGTACGCGTAGCTGGTGTAGGCGATAATCATGCCGAGCAGAGAGACTGAGCCGCCAAACGCCGTTGCCAGCGGCTTCGCGATCAGGTTGGTTGTCCAGGCGATGACGACGAGCAGCGTGGTGATAATCCCCAGGACAAAGTTAAACGTGGAGCGCGTCCACGGCCCCTCGGGTTCAGGCAGTTGCGCCGGATTCGTCTTCTGTTCCTGCTCAGCCTGCTTCTCCAGAGCGCGATCGTCCATATGTGCACGCGCCCCATCCTGCATACTCTCTTCGTCTTCCTCCATAGTCGACACGATCTGCTCGCGCGCATTCGCATCCTTATCGGGGTTCATCTGGGCAACTAGCTTCCGGTCCTTGCGCTGGCGATAGCGCACGATATCCATGCCGATGCAGGTCAGGCTAAAGGCGCCCAGCAGGCCAAACGCATACATATCGCCAAGGATATTGATATTGCCTCGCACAAGCAGCAGTACGATGATGGGGATGAGTGTCGCCAGGGCAATCGAGTAATGAGGTGTCCCGCGCAGCCGGTTGCGTTTCAGGATGATCCTCGGGAAAAACTCCATGCGCGAGAGGGCCAGGAAGACGTGATAGGCACCGATAATGGCGGTATTGCTGGCGAAGACCAGAAGCGCGCTGGCGCTCACCGCGACCTCCATCTGCAGAATCGGGCCGCCCCAACGCCCGGCGAGCAGCGAGATGATCTGCGACGAGAGCACCGCATCGCCTGCCGCCTTTGGCAGCAATAAAGTCGAGAGTATGGTCAACAGCGGACTCGTCAGGCCGACCGTGAGAATGACCAGGAAGAGCGCGATCTCGCTCACCACACGCCGTGGGAGCTTCATATCAGGCGACAACTGCGAGATGCTTTCCAGCCCCGAAAAGGCCAGGAACGAGCTCGCGAAGCCGACGAGCAGGGTAACAGGCGTCAGGGTACGTCTGCTGAACATCTGCGGGAAGAGCGCGAAGAACTGTCCCAGAGAGAGGTGCGTAAAGACGGTGACAAGGATGGCGACATCACTGAAAAAGGCGACCATGGCACCCACCATGCTCACCTTCGCGCTCTCGCTGACGCCCACCCAGTTGAGAATACCGAGCAGAATAAGCACTACAACGGTGATCCACACGGTGATGCCCATGCCCAGAGAGGCATGTTGTGGCCCTACAGCAGGCAGCACGACGCTGAGATAGAGTATGCCGGAGAGAGAGCTGATCGCCGATGTGAGAAAGTAATCAACCAGAATAAACATACCGCCCAGCGCACCAAACCACTTATTGATCGCCCTGGCCGCGACCGTGACCACGCCGCCGCCCTGGGGAAAGCGGTACGTCACCTCGACATATTTGAACGTCAGGAGAATAAATACGATCATTGTTAAAAGGACGAAGAAACCGGCCAGCTTCCCTACCGTTCCATAAAGAATGCCGGGGACATAATAGATGGAGGTGCCAATATCGGCAAAGACGACGGCCCAACACAGAAATGGGCCGAGGCTCTGTTGCTCCTGTTTATGGTTCTGCTCTGGGCTGGCCGATTTCTGGGCTGTCTGTTGCTTCATGCGTGTTGCGCCTTCTTTTTGTTTTGTCACAGTGCATAAAAGTACATGGCAAGAGAACATAATCTTCTCGATTCCCATGTAGCACGGATGAGAAGCAAAGAAAGTTGTGTTACCATCTACCACGTATATGAGTATTCTATATAGAGGAAGTACAATGCCAGCGCATTCTCATTACGACAGAGGAGCAGGCAGATGCAGATTTCACAGGAGCAACAGGCGAAGAACTGGTGGGCGGAGGGCGATACGCCGGTACGCAACGATTCGCGCGTGACCTATCTCGTCGATGGTCGCACGGCGATGCTGATGATGTGCCATCATTTTATCAAGGCAAAACGCTATATCTACCTCGGCAACTGGGGGCTGACGGCTGGCATGGAGCTGGTACGCGGCACAGATCATCGCGCCGGACCTGATGGCAGCCCGGCGCAAGAGGAGCTGCTCGCCAATCTGCGCGGCGACGGTTTTCAGGAGGCAGATATCAATTTCTGGCTTACCCACGATCTCTCGGTAGAGGCGGTGCTCGGCTACGCGGTGAGCAAGGGCGTCGAGGTCAAGGTGCTGCTCTGGAAGAGCCTGGCGGGTTCGCATTGCAACCTGGAGGAGGCGCACGAAAGGTTAACGGCGGCAGGCGTGGTCTGCATCCTGGACGATAGCTCGATAGGGCTGGTCCACCACCCGGTAGAGTCGCTGCACCAGAAGATCACGATCATCGACGGTGCCCATGCCTTCGTCGGCGGCGTCGATCCCCTGATCGAGAAGGAGGGCGAATACGATCGCTGGGATATGCACAGCCACCCGTTCTCGACGCCACTGCGGCAAACATCCGAGGGAATTACGCCCCATCCCTGGCACGACGCGCACGCGCTGATCGAGGGTCCGGCGGCGAGCGACGTGGAGCTGAACTTCCGCCAGCGCTGGAACGATGTCGTCGAGCGCCACCACTGGGATAAGAACCTGCTGCTCTCTGAACACCCGCTTCCTCCCGCCGTGGCGACCAGGACGATCTCGCAGGTCGCGCGCACCATCCCCGAGCATACCTACCACTTCAGACCGTTGATCATTCGCGGCATCGCCCAATTCTACGAGCACGCGTTGAGCAATATCCAGGAGTTCGTCTACCTGGAGAATCAGTACCTCTGGATACATGCTTTTACGGGCATCGATATACCCTTTATAGGTCTGGACAATCCCGAGATGGAGCAGAATATCCGTCTGATGGGGAAGGCGCTGCAGCGAGGGGCGAGTCTGTCGATTATCCTGCCGGACCATCCCAATGCCGGGCGCGCCTTCTCCGACGCGGGGCTTACACGCCTGCGCGCCGAGGCGCCCCAGGCGGTCGAAGAGGGACGGCTACAGGCGTTCACCCTGGCAACCTCCACGCGCATGGATGGGATCGAGCGCTACCGACCGATCTACGTCCACGCCAAGGTCGCGATCGTCGACGACGCGTGGACAACCGTCGGCTCGGCCAATCTGAACAATCGCGGCATGCGCGATGATACCGAGATGAACGTCGCCACGCTCGATCCAGAGGCGGCACACGCGCTTCGTCTGATGTTGCAGGGCGAGCACCTGGGCCTTATTCACGATGACGACCTGCTGGCACTGACACGCCTGCGCAGTGGCGCATACCAATCGCAGAAGTATCGCGAACAGGCCCTGCGTGTCGTCCCCTATCTGCAGGAGACGCTGAGCGATCCACTGGTGGCGCTGCATATGATGCACGAACGCGCGTGGGAGAACCTGCGCCGCTATAAGGCGAAGCAGTCCCTGCCTGGTCATCTGCTGCCATACCTGACGGCGGATGAAGCGGTACAGCAGGGACTGAACTTCGCCGAAGAACACGGCTGGATCGAAGAGCCAGAGAACAGAGGCTAGATCAATTCCAGGTAGCGGCGGCGCTCCCAGTTGCTCGCCTTCAGTCAGAATGGAGCACGTTCTCCGAAGATTGCTCCAGCTCCGACGCGAACTGCGCGGCGTACAGGCGCTGGTACAGTCCCGACTGGCGCAGCAGCGCCTCGTGTGTCCCCCGTTCGACGATGCGGCCCTGCTGCACGACGAGGATCTGATCGGCGCGCTGGATCGTCGAGAGGCGGTGGGCGATGGCGATGACGGTCCGGCCCTCGACCAGCCGCTCCAGGGCCGCCTGAATGAGGCGCTCCACTTGCGAATCGAGCGAACTGGTGGCCTCGTCCAGCAGCAGATAGGGAGCCTGGCACAACAGGGCTCGCGCGATAGCAACGCGCTGCTTCTCGCCGCCGGAGAGCCGGTAGCCACGCTCGCCAACAATCGTGTCGAGTCCATCAGGCAGCCGGTCGATGAGGTCCTGCAACTGCGCGGCTTTAACGACGGACTCCACCTCAGCCTCCGACGCGTCGGGCGCTCCGTAACAGATGTTCTCGCGCAGACTGGCGTGGAAGAGAAACAGCTCCTGCGTGACGACCGCGAGACGCCGCCGCAGGTCGCGCTGCGCAATATCTTGCAGTGAGATGCTGTCGAGCCGAACGCTGCCACTTGAGGGATCGTAAAAGCGCGCCGCCAGCGAGAGCAGCGTCGATTTGCCCGCGCCGCTGGGTCCGACCAGCGCAGTCAGTTGTCCAAGTGGCGCGGAGAAGGAGATGTCGTGCAGGACCTCTTTGTTGCTTGCCTTGCCGGGATAATGGAACGCGACGTGATCGAAGACGATCCCCTCTCTGGGAGTCTCCGGCAAGGTGCGCGGCGTGGTCGGTTCCGGGACGCTGGCGGGGATCTCAAGGTACTGGAAGACGCGATCGAAGAGGGCCAGTCCGCCCAGGAGGGTTGCGTTAGCACCTGCTAACGAGGACGCGGGCGCGTAGAGCTGGGCCAGGTAGGTGGCAAAGGCGACGATCGTGCCCAGCGCGATCTGATGCGTTATGACAAGATAGGCACCATAGGTGTAGAGCAGGGCGGGACCGAGCGCGGCCAGGCTCTGTACGACGACGGAGAGCCATTGTCCCACGACGAGTTGGGCGACCTGCTCGCGACGCACCCTGGCGTTCACCTCGTCGAAGCGCTGCGACTCACGCTCCTCCGTGCCAAAGCTTTTGACGACGATGGCACCCGAGAGGCTGAGCGTCTCCTCCAATGAGACGGAGAGCGCGCCGAGCGCCGCCTGCGCCCGCTCCATCGCGGTGTAGCGCTGGCGACCGAAGTGCAGGATCGGGAACGCGAATGCCGGCAGGGTAACGGCTGTGATCAAGGCCAGTTGCCAGTTGATGGTGATCATCACCACGAACGTGCCGACCAGGGTGATCAGGTTGGCGAAGGTGCCCAGAAAGGATTGGGTGAGGACGTTTTGCAGCCCCCCGGCGTCATTGAGGAAACGCGTGTGGATCTCGCCGGCCCGCGTCCAGGTAAAAAATTCCAGTCCCAGCGTCTGAACGTGCCGGTACAGGCGTTCGCGCAGGTCGGCGATCAGTCCCTGGGCAATGACGATGCTCAGGTAGTTTTGACCCATCCCGAGCAGGGCGCTGCCCACGGGAAAAAGCACCATGCCACCTCCGATCAGAAAGATCAGGTTGTATTGATGCTGCGGAATAGCCGTGTCGATGAGGTAGCGAATCAGCAGCGGCGGGACCAGCCCCACGAGGACGCCGAGCGTCATTACTATCGTCCCGAGAACGAGTTGCCAGCGATAGACACGCAAGGATTGCCAGACGAGGGTGAGCGTATGTTTGATATCGGGTTTGCCGTCGCTCAGATACCTCATCGAACGTTGTTGATTCCAGAGCGTCGCCATCCCTCCACCCATGCCACCACCCATCCCGCCGAAACGGCCTCCTCCTAATGCCATGATATAATTCCTCCTGCTGTACTTCTAGCAGCTTGTACTGGGCTTACAGGTGCATTCTCATAACCCGTCGCATACGCTCTTCTCTCACTCGTCCGGGTTGCCGAGCGCCTGCAAAAGACGGGCAAGCGTCGCTCGCTCCTCCGGACGCAGGCTCTTATGTAAAAGCGTCCGCATGCGTTCCAGAAACACTTCCTCCGCCTCGTGCAAGGCGGAGGCACCCGTTGCCGTCAGCGTCACGTAGACCTGGCGTTGATCAGAGCGGTCGGAGCGAGAGCGTGCGGCGTATCCCATAGATTCGAGCTTATCGAGCATACGTGTCGTGCCCGCCGTGGTCAATCCCAGTCGCTCTCCCAGATCGCCGACACGGACCGGTGCATCTGCGCTCAACAGGCGCAACATACGCCGCTGCGGTCGCGATAACGGGCCAAACTGTCGCCCCATGCGCGCATTCAACATATCAAGGGCATGGGCGATGCCAGCAGCCTCATCTAGAGCCCGCCTGTCCTCCTCTGATGACCTGCCCGTCTGCGAACCAGGCTGTTCTTCATTCATGGTATGCCCCCTGAGATATTTCTATATAGCTTATCGATAGGCTGTGTGTCTCGTTAGATTATAGCAGAAATTGACTGAGTAAGTCAACGAATGAGGAAGGTATAGGTGCGTTATTTTGCGCCGGAACCGGCCCGATGCGTAGGGCCCTGCCTTGCGCGGGCCCTGCGGGTTGCTTGAGCCTTTCAAAGCACATTTCACAAAGTACGAGATCAGGTTTTACTGGTGGCAAGCAGCACAGTAACGCTCTGAGCCGTAATGCCGCCCTTGCCATTATCTGCACCGGTAACTGTGACCGGTACACCGGTTTTCAGTTCACTCGCGGTAGCGCTTTTGTATTGAATGACCTTCGTCGATCCGTTCAATGTGAGGGTATAGTTCGAGCCCTGCGTATCGGTTACGGTAAGCATGCTGCTGGACACCTGGCTGACTGTGCCTGTGATATTGCTACTGCCGGTGGCGCTTCCAGCAGCGTTGGCACCCTGCCCGCGTCTGAAACAGCTCGCGTTTCTGGCCTGACCGGTGCGGCTACCAGGTGTACCGTTGCCGCCAAAGGTCCCTCTGCCGGTGCCAGCGCCGGCTACTCTATTGCCCAGAAGCATAATGCGCGTGGCTGTGTAAAAGCTCGTCCCCTGGGTCACGGCGACGGAGACGAATAGCCCCTCTTTCAGAGCCGAGGTAGTCGCCTGCGTCTCCTCTTGAAAACGGGTCGTTTTTGTATAGCTCGCCTGCACATCGGTTCCCTGCGCATTCTTCACGACTAGAGAATCAGTACTGACGCTCTGCAAGGTGCCCGAGGCGGTCTTAAAACGGTTAGGGGGACAGGTCGCCGTCGCCGCCGCCGCGCCAGTGGTGGTACTTGAGCTCGTACCCAACGTGCCACAGGCTACGACAAATAGCAGGAGAAAAGATAGAGCGCTAAAACGAAGAACCTCGCCCCGTGAAATCTGCGTGCATACATGGGTGTATGCCTCCTTTGTATACATCCTCAATGCTCTACTTTTCGCCTGACTTCATCTTTACCTGCATCCTACTTCTTGAGCAGTCTGCGACTAAACGACGAGTTGCGAAAAGACAAACATTGCAAGGATGCGTTTATTTCTATATACTGGTAGTTAACTCTACCAGCCAATTGTCAGGAATTTTGCAAAGAATTGTAAAATAATCCTGTGGTAAGAATTCCGCCCTGTGAATTTTCGGGACCTATGTTGACAACGATGGCAGATGCTGAGTAAGATAGACATACAATATAATATCTAAAAACGTTTCTAAACGGCTGTTGCAGAATTTACCCTCTGCATACGTGATGGTGATGAACGGAGAGGATTGTCGCATGCACTCGCCCCATGACGACGAGACGGACCAGACGCCCAGGCATTCAAAGCATTCGGCCCGGCGGCACGACGTTGAACCCAGGTACACACCGACGCACTCTTACTACTATTCGCGGCCCTATCACAGCGACGAACACCCAGAAGTACCACGGGTGAAACGCGCATCGCGACAAGCAAACGCCGAAGATGCTTCGCACGTCTCCACCGAGAAGGTCCGGCACATCACGAAAAAATCTCCCTCGGCGGCAACACATTCCAGGCGCCTGGAGAAGGAGCGGCGCGACGCATCGTCTAAGTTAGAGATGCCCCGTGGCGAGCGAACCCCTTACCGGCAGCCACCACAAACGCCAGGGACCCCGCCAGCACGTGGCCGATACATCGAGGAGATCCCGAGCCGCTCTTCCATCAGCAGCATGCCGCGCGTTAGAGCCTACCGCGAGGATAATTTCTTTGAGAGCTTCGAGGAGGATACCGGGCATAAAGAGGCCGCGCCATACACGCAAGATAGGATTATCGTGGCGCAGGGTCGACACTCTGCCATATCGAGAGTCTATGAGCCGCCGTCCAGCGTCTCCCACCGTTCACGAGGGAGGCACAGAAAGCGGCGTAATCCCTTCTTCGCGCCTCTGCAGCGCCTCGGCCAGAACCGCCCGTTTATGATCATCACATCGATTATTATCGTTATAGTAATCGTGCTCCCCATCCTCGTCAACATCATTGCGCACACACGCGACCAGATCGTTACCTTCACCGGGTCAGGCGGCAGCAGCTCCACCATCGGTCAAGCAGGCGGCGCACAGTCTGGCACAACGTCGCACAGTACGACCGTCGATGGCATTCTTGTCACGCCCACCGACCTCGACCATCCCGCGCCGCCGGTGCTCGCCACCTCGGCCTACCTGCTCGACGCTGACACGGGCGCGACCCTCTACGCCTACAATCCCAATATGCACCTGCCGATGATGAGCACTACAAAACTGATGACGGCGGTGCTGGCGGTCGAGAAAGGCAACCCTGATCAGAAAATTACGATCAACAACGCCATCAGCAACGATATCAATCAGTTGTCCGCCGATAGTTCGGTGATGGGCGTCAAGAAGGGGGAGACTTATACCCTGCGTGATCTGCTTTATGGCCTGTTATTGATATCCGGCAATGACGCCGCGGTCGCCATCGCCGACGGGATCAGCGGGAACCTGCCGGCTTTCGTAGCTCTGATGAATCAGCGCGCGAAGGAGCTGGGACTGAACAATACACATTATGTGAATCCACATGGACTGCTGGACCCCAATCACTACTCGAGCGCGCACGACCTGGCCTTGCTCGGCAAGTTCAGTATGAGCATTCCGCTCATCCACCAGATCAGCGGCACGAAGAACTATCGCATTACGAAGAGCCCGGAACACGCGGAACACGATATGTTCAACGGCAATCAGTTCCTGTGGTGGTATCCCGGCGTCGATGGCGGAAAACCAGGCTGGGACGGTGCCCAGAACTTCGTCCAGGTCGTCTCCTGCACGCGCAACAATCACCACCTGATCGGCGTCACCATGCACACGAGCGACTGGTGGACCGATATGCGTAACCTGATGAACTGGGGCTTCGATACCTTCAAATGGGTCTCGCCGCGCACCGCCGATATGATCAGCGCCATCCCCTACGATACCGATTGGAACTACTTCGCGCGCGACCAGCAGACCAACACACTGCCAACCGCCGACCACGGGCGCTACTACATCTTCACAGGCTACAGTATCTCCGGCGCCATCCTTACCTATTTCGATAAGAACGGCGGTCTACGGAAATTCGGCTACCCGATCAGTCTCCCCAAAACGGAGAATAGCACGGTACTCAAGCAGCAATTTCAATACACTGGCATTCAATGCGATGCCACGCACTGCAGCACGGCGTGATCACACGATAACGGGCGCCCTTCTCCGTTTATCTTCATAAGTATCATCTCAACATTTGCATAGAGGAGGATAATAACAAAGAGGCAGTAAAAACGGGTCCGCGCAAGGCAGGCCCCTACGGATTGGACCTCGCACCCTATTATAGCTATGTCACTTGCCCCTTCAGCATGGGTTTGCTATACTGCAAACGAATTTGAATACATCTCTCTAGCGATGGGTATGAAAAAGCATGGTAACAGAAAATACGAGCACAGATCAGGGCACTATAAATGATGGCACGTCGACGGGGTTCGGAGGGCGTGCGCGGCTGGCCTTCGCCATCTCTGCCGGGAAATTAGCGGGCGCGTCCGGGCGCTTTTTTCATATCGGCGGAGGCACCAGCCTGCCGGGCATGATTGCGCGCCGTATCGATCCCAATGTATTAAAGTCGGTGGTGGGCGCGAGTAAGGCCAAAAAGATTGTCATCACGGGCAGCAACGGCAAGACCACCACGGCACGCATGACCGCCGCGATCGCCGATGCCAGCGGACGCCGCGTCTCGCAGAACCGCACCGGCTCCAATCTGCTTCAGGGCGTCACGTCGGTCGCCGTCAACTTCGCCGATATGTTCGGACGGCTGGATAGCGATGTGCTGCTCTTCGAGATCGACGAGGCGACGATCCCGCTGGCCGTGCCGGAGATTCAGCCGGACGTGGTGGTGATCACGAATATTTTCCGCGACCAGCTCGATCGCTACGGCGAGCTGTACGCGGTCGCCAGGGCGCTGAATACGATGCTGGAAAATCTGCCGGAGTCGGCGACGATCCTGCTCAACGGCAACGATCCGCAGGTAGCCAGCTTCGGCGAGAACGCGAAGGCGAAGCGTATCTTCTTCGGCCTGGAGACAAAGGAGGTCGGCACCCCCGTTCCCGAGCAATCGGCGGACATCATCCGCTGCATCCGCTGCAACTCCGACCTGGCCTATGAAGTGGCCTATATGTCACACCTGGGGATCTATCGCTGCCCCAATTGTGGCTATACCCTGCCCCCGCTGGATATCGCGGCGACCTCCATCAAGCTTGCCGGCGACGGCGAGGGAGCCAGCAACGTTGTCTACCGCACGCCACAGGGCGAGATCAAGCTGGAGATCCCGCTGCCGGGCCTGCACAATGTCTACAATGCGGCGGCGGCGATCGGTGCAGCGATGGCGTCGGGCTTCGAGTTGGATCGCCTACAGAGCGCCTTCAGCAATCTGCGCCCGGCGTTCGGACGCCTGGAGAAGATTCAGGCGGGCGACAAAAACATCTACCTCACCTTCGTCAAGAATCCCACCTCATTCAACCTGATGCTGCGTCTCATCGCTCAGCATCCTGGCGATAAGCACCTGTTGCTGGCGGTCAGCCATACGGTCGTCGATGGCGAAGACTTCGCCTGGCTCTGGGATGTCGAGCTGGAAGAGATGGCGACGACGATTTGCGATGCCGTGTGCAGCGGTAACAAGCCTGAAGAGCTGGCGATGCGCCTGAAGTACGCCGAGGTCCCCACCGATAGGATCGCTCTCATACACGATCGTGAGGCTGCGCTCGATGCTGCGTTGAAGAATGTTGAACCTGGTGGTACTCTATATATTATGAGCGGCTATACACCCACCCAGGAACTGCGGCGGATTATGCAGAAGCGTGGCTGGGTCAAGCATTTCTGGGAGGAGTGAGTTTAAATGAGCGAACAGCCAAAAGATACAGGGATGGTGCTGAAGATAGGCCACCTCTACCCCACACTGATGAGCGTCGCCGCCGATCGCGGCAACCTCTTCTCGATCGAGCGGCGCTGTAAGTGGCGCGGCATCGCTGTCGAGGTAGAGCCGATCTATGTCAAACAGACGCCCGACTTCACGAAATACGACCTGATCCTCTTCCACGGTGGCGCCGATCGCGAGATGGAGATCGCGTCCCAGGATATTCAGGCCAAAGCGCCCTCTCTGCATGATGCCGCCGAGACCGGAACGGCCTTCCTGAGCGTCTGCGCGGGCTACCAGTTGCTGGGTCACTACTATAAGCCGTTCCAGGGACCGGAGCTGAAGGGCGTCGGCCTGCTCGATCTCTACACGGAGGGCGGCGGCACACGCTTCATGACTCACATGGCGCTTGAGTGCTCGTTCGACCAGAAGGGGACCAGGACGCTGGTCGGCTACGAGAACCACAGCGGGCGCACCTATCTCGGCTCAAAGGCGCAACCGCTCGGGAAGGTGCTCGCGGGCTGGGGCAACAACGGCAAGGACGGCGTTGAGGGCGCAATCTACAAAAACGTCTTCGGCACCTATTCGCACGGACCCGTGCTGCCGAAAAATCCCTGGTTCACCGATTTCCTGATTCAGCGTTCCCTTGAACGCCGCTATGGGAAGGTCGAGCTTGAGCCCCTGGACGATACGACCGAGAACGCCGCACACGCCGCCGCCCTGAAGCTGGCAATGGAATTTAAGGGAACGATGTCGGCGATTGAAGCAACGCCCTGGAAAAAATAGTTCCAGGTTTAAAGGATCTCTTCATGCCAGCGAAACAGATCGCTAAAGTCTGTCTCATCTGCTGTCTCCTGGTCGGCTCGCTGCTGGCCTGCAATGTATTGCCCAATGTAACCTATAATGGGACGCCCGTCGTCTCCTCGTCGCCCGCCACCGGGTCGCCGACGCCCGCCCTGAAGGTGTGGTACCCGGCGGCAACGGGCGTCGATGTGCGCTACGAAGACTGGAAGGCGCCCAGCGGACACGAGGATACTGTGACCATTGCGCGCCTCGACCTGAAGCGTGTGCATATCAGCGTTGGCTATCAGCCGAATCAGCCCCTCTCGATGAACGAATGGATGAAGCGGACGGGCGCGGTGGCGATGATCAACGGCGGCTACTTCGATGCCAGAAATCAGCCCGAAGGCCTGCTTGTATCGAACGGGCAGGCGCATGGCACATCCTACAGCGGTTTCGGTGGCATGCTCTCGGTCGACGCACAGGGGAATGTCAGCCTGCGCTCGCTGCGCGACCAGCCGTACGCCGGTGAACAGCTCCAGCAGGCCACGCAGTCCTCACCCATGCTCATGCTCAACGGGCAGCGCACCCAGTTCACGGCCAACACGGACTTCCAGCGCCGTAGTATCGTAGCGACCGACAAACAGGGCCACCTGCTGCTGATCGCCAGTCCTGGACAGGAATTCACGCTGAACGAGATGGCCAATCTGCTGGCGAAGTCGGACCTCTCCATACAGAACGCGCTGAACCTTGATGGCGGCTCGTCGACGGGCCTCTACGTGACAGGCAAACAACAGGTCAGCATCGATCCACTACTGATGATCCCAATTGTGATTATAGTCAGGTAAGAGCTTTTCAACAGTAGGGAAGGGGCTTGCCCCCATCCGGCTCGGGGAGCGCGATCCGATGCCGGAGGGAGTTCTTGGGGAACCGGATGGAGACAAGCCCCTTCCCTACTACGGGCTCCAACAGCGACTTTTGTATCTGTCACAATGCATCAAAACGTAACAGTATCAAATAGCCTCAGAGATAGGAGAGGAAAAGATACTGATATGGTTAAGCAGCAGGAGAACGGAGATACACACCAGCAGACCATTTGTAGGCTCACCGCTGGCAGCAGGAATGGCATATCTCCTGCGCGGAAGAACTAATCCCACCGCGGTAAAAGCCGCTCAAGGCGAATAGATCTCTCGCCGTATGCATTGCCGCTGCGCGCCACCCCCACAAAAACACTAAGAGGCGGATTGATCTTCGGCTTCAAAAGCGTATACGGTAAAATCGCATACGGGCCGATAGCCTATCTTCTGGTAGATACTGTTCGACGTGGGATTGGCAAGATCGGTCACCAGGCTGCAAAATTTCCAGCCCTCGTCCAGCAAATGCTGGCTGAGGGCCGCAACACAATTTGAGGCATAGCCCATGCCACGATATTCGTGTGGCGTATACACCAGAGATATACTAATCACCTGCGAAATCGGACGCGTTTTGCCTGCCATAGTCACTACTCTCCCATCAGGCAACTCCCAGACATAGATCATCTGCTTGTGAACCCTGTGCTCCGCCTCCTGAACTGCATCCAGTGCGTCACTCTTATGCAAAGCTTCCTGGTTAAATGCAACTGCCCACTCCGTAATCAACTCAAGGTCATTTTCAGTTGCAACGCGCAATGCACCCTCTACCCTCCTGGGAGGAATAAGCTGGCTCAGCTCGAAGATACGCTGGCGCATCCCTTCTTTGTAGCGCTGCCCGCTACGTCTCGACCAGATCTTCGCAAAGTTATCGGCTACCTGCCCCACTCCGATTGCGCCAGGAACAGACCAGTTATTGTCCTGCAGATTCTGGATCAGCAAGGCAAGCGCCTCGTCATCCCTGCTACTGTTGTTGCTAAAGAGCACGATATTGTGCGGTGGAGTCATGCAGGCAGCGACAAGCAGAGTACCTTCCTCATCCTCAACCGTCGCCAGGTAGAAGGCAGCGTCTCTCTCTACCAGAGCATTCGCTAACCCCAGCGTGATGCCCAGGATCAAGCTATTGGCTACCTCATGTTGTTCTAGTGTTGGACGCGTTCTCTGCACAAAGTCGCGCGCATTATGATATGTAATGAAGTTCATATTTGAAACTGTGCCTCCTAAGACTCTCTATGATATTTCCTCCTTGCTACACAGCATACCAGACACTTAGAGTGCCATCGCTACTTCCTGAAGCAATGCGGGCGTTATCAGGAGACCAAGCTATAATATTCACAGATGATGAGCTCAGGTGGAGAACGTAGGTACTGCCTTTGATAGTAGCATCCCAGATATACACGGTTCCATTACAAGACTCTGAAGTGGTCTCACAACTTGGGTCGATACGATTTATCACAAAGGCGAGATGCTTATCATCGGTGGACCAGGTTATATCCGTATAGGAGGGAGAACCAGAACCAAAGCGGAATATCGTTACTCCAACAGAGGAAGAACCACTGGAGGTGTAGGGATAAGTGTAGATAAACAAGTTTGCTTTGGTGAGAGCATCCCAGACCCGGACCTGCACTGTGCCCTTCTGCACCGTGCTCGTTGAGGATCCTCCAGGGACAGTGTATGTTTTGAAGGCCAGATACTTCCCATCGGGCGACCAGTATGTATCTGCAGAGGGAGAACCCGTACCGGTATAGGTGTAGATGGACACCTTTGCCTTGGTGATCGCATCCCAGACCCAGACCTGCGCTGTGCTCGTCTGCACCGCGCTCGTAGACGATCCTCCAGGGTAAGTAGTTGTGGTGAAGGCCAGATACTTCCCATCAGGCGACCAGACACTTTTTTCCACATAAGAGGAAGAGTTGCTGTTGATAGACAAGTTTTCATTGGTGGCAACGTCCCAGAAGTGCAAGGTGCTCGTAGATTGTTTCTGTCCAGGATCACTGGATGTGGTAAAGGCGATGAGCTTACCATCGGGCGACCAGTTTATACTATCTACAGTAGAGGAATCACTATGAAAGGTGTACGGGCGATGCAGGAGCATCCACCAGAGCAGGTTTCCGCTCACTACAGCAACTGCCAGTCCTGCGAGCACTATCATAGCTGTAGATCGTGAGAACATTCTCATGGATCGAGAGGAAGTACCTGCCACCCTCAGTTTACCTGTTGGAATGGTGAGTGTAACGGGAGCTTGCTTATCGGTAAATACGGAGCGAAAACCAAAAAAGAAACCGAGCAGACATCCAAATACAGCAGAGAAGCCAAGAAACCAGGCAATTGAAATGGAAATGGGATATGTGGGTGCGGTAGCTCTCCACGAACTGGTGAAAAGGGAAGGAGAACTTGAAAAACTATGCGTCCGTTGGCATGCTTTGAATATGAAAACAAACAAAGAACCAATGAACGCGTCCCTTCAATTTTGCCCCAATGAGTCGTGTTGTGC
>WNFX01000421.1_pt1 | contig 50271 bp, 36 predicted proteins | sample 5400111 | NCBI WGS metagenome assembly WNFX01 (sample SAMN13153363, study PRJNA577476) | soil metagenome | isolation source: 40 cm soil or saprolite under grassland replicate 1 | place: USA:California | collected 2016-06-15
AGGAGTACGCTTTGTTGCCTTCCGATCACGTCTTCCCTATCGATACAGATCTCCCCTGGGACGTATTTGCCGCGCTTCCAGAGACCTTTTTAACGGCAGCAGGATCGTTGGATACAATGGATGTCAGGGCGGGACAGACATTACTGGTACGGGGCGGGACATCGTCCGTCGGTATGGCAACTATTGCTCTGGGGAAAAATCAGGGCATAACTGTGCTTGCCACAACACGGAGTCAAGGGAAAGTTGCAACGCTGCGTGAGCATGGCGCGGACCACGTTATCATAGATACAGGCAAGGTTGCAGACGAAGTGAAGCGTCTTGTGCCGGGTGGCGTCAATGCGGTCCTGGAACTTGTTGGTGCCTCCACCTTATCCGACTCGTTACAAGCGGCTGCGCAAAAAGGAATAGTCTGTATGACAGGTGCATTGAGTTATACGTGGGAAATCGAGCATTTTTATCCCATGGAGACCATTCCACCCACCGTTAAATTGACGAATTATGCCAGTAGCGCCACCAACACGAGAGAAAGTACTCTTCTGCTCCAAAAAATCGTTGATGATGTAAAAGCAGGACGCTACAGTTCCGGATTGGATAAAGTTTTCCCTTTTCACGAAATTGTGGATGCCCATCGCTATATGGAGGCGAATTATGCCAGTGGAAAAGTCGTGGTTATGATTGATGACGTGGAGTAAATTCGAACCTTCAGCCCAACATTTTCTGGCTGAAGGTTCGAACAAGAGGCCCTCGACCCAGGATTCTCGTTCGACCCTTCAGCCTATTTACCACCTTGCTCATATGCCTGACTCGCGACCGAACGAGCGATATGCCGCGACTCCTAGCCTTTCTGAAGCTGTTGCGCGATGAACGCGAGCGCGGTCTCGGCCACTTCACGCCATCCGTGGTCAATAGTCAGTGAATGCCCGCGACCGGGTATTTCGCGGATCTCAGTGACAGCTGGATTTTCTTGCTGTCGCTTGTAGGAGGCATGGGCAATCGCCCACGGCACGGTGTGGTCGTGCTCGCCGGAGATGATCAGCAGCGGTCCACGCTCGGGATTCTTCGTGTCGACCTGGGCTTCGGTCCACGGGTTGAGATTGGCGGCGGCTGCCTGGAAGATTGGCACCCCAGAGCCGGGCACTGAGTACGTCTCGTATAGCTTGTGCGCTTCGTCTTCCTCCACCGCGTTGGCGAAGGCGAACCGGAACTGCTCGTAGGTCAGCGGGACGGCGCGGGTGTAGTTGAGGGGGTTGCCCAGCACCGCTGACGACGACTTGAGCGCCGAGAGCGGCAATGGGAGCACGCCGCGGAACGGAGCAGGATCAATCGCGACCGTCACGGCGGCCACGCCCTCCCCGGCCAACATTTGCGCGATGAGGCCGCCGAAGGAATGGCCGATGACGGCGGGCTTCGTCTTGAGCTGGCCGATGGCGTCACTGTAGTGATCGGTGACCTGCTTGAGCCGCTTGTGGGCAAAGACCTCCGGGTCGTGCTTGGCCTCCTCAACGGTGTCCGGGTCATCGGGCCAGCCAGGCGCGAGCGTGGTGTAGCCCTGCTCTTCGAACAGTGCACGCCAGTTGTCCCAACTGCTGGAGAGGAGCCACAGGCCGTGTACGAACACGACCGGCTGCCGTCCTGAGGCGTTGGCACGGTCGATTTCTTGCTGTTCATGGGTCGTGAGAACTGTCATGTTGTACTCCTTTGGGTGTGTCGGTGTAAATTGTTCAACTTTATAGTGTACCACATTTATGAGCAGCGAGGTTGCGTAAGAGCCACTGAACCTAGGGCTTTAGCCCGCCGCAGTCCGCTGGCTTGAGACATGGGGTGAGGCGATGCGTGGCTTTAGCCCTTGCTTGTTGACAAGAATACATAATGGTGATAAAATGTATTCTATGGACAAAGAAAAACGAGTTTCGATACGGTTTCCTCTTGACGTATGGGAAATGCTTCACACGCTTGCACAAGAGGATGGACGCTCAGTCAACGGTCAAGTTGTTTGGATACTCCGGGACTACATCAAGAAACGAAAGGCGGGAAACGATGCTCAAAACCTACAAGTTCCGAATCTACCCAAATAACACGACTGCCAACACCCTCCAATGGGTTTTAGATCGTTGCCGGGAGCTCTACAACGCAGCTCTGCAAGAACGGAGGGAAGCTTACAAGTATGCTGGCAAAACGATTTCCTCTTATGAGCAGCAAAACGATCTGCCAGAAATTAAGCAGATACGAGAGGAATATCAGGAGATCGGCTCCCACGTCCTACAGAACGTCATCAAACGGGTAGACCTGGCTTATCAAGCGTTCTTTCGACGCGTGAAAGCGGGGCAAACCCCAGGCTACCCGCGCTTCATGGGGCGTAACCGCTATGATAGCATCACGTATCCCGATCAGGCTGGGTGGAAATTTGACGGAAACATACTTCATCTCTCAAAGTTAGGTGACATCAAAGTGAAACTGCATCGTCCGATAGAGGGCAAGATAAAAACTTGCACCATCAACCGAGAGGGCGTGTACTGGTATGTAACCCTCGTCTGTGAAGTGCAAGCCGTCAAGTTGCCAGCTTCTTACGAGGATGTGGGCATCGACTTGGGTGTCACTCACCTAGCAGCCCTCTCTGATGGAACATTCATCGATAATCCCAAGCACTACCGCAAGGCCGAAAAGAAGCTAGCGAAATTGCAGCAGTCCCTTGCACGTAAGAAACGCAGGAGCCACCGTCGCCGAAAAGCCTTGCAGCAGGTGGGAAAAGCCCATCGCAAGATACGCAATCAACGCCGTGATTTCTTGCACAAGGAGTCTCGCAAGTTGGTCAACCGCTGTCAGGTGATCGTCTTCGAAGACTTGCAACCGAAAAATCTTGTGAGGAAGCCGAAACCCAAACAGGACGAAACCGGTAAATACTTGCCCAATGGGGCAGCGGCTAAAGGCGGGTTAAACAAATCAATCAATGATGCTGGGTGGGCAAGTCTCGTACAGTATGTGTCCTACAAGGCTGCAAGCGCCGGTAGAAGCGTCCTGCTCGTCAACCCACACTCTACCAGTCAAGTTTGCTCTGGTTGTGGCCAGGTTCGAAAAAAAGAACTTTCCGAACGCTGGCACTCCTGCGATTGCGGTGCCGAACTTGACCGCGATCACAACGCCGCTCTCAATATCCTTCGGCTTGGAAGAAGCCAACAATCCGCAAGGGTTGTAGAAGCCCCTGCCTTCTAGGCATGGGGTACTTCACTTGTCGAGTAGGTTTGTCCAACGGTTACTGTGATCCAAGAAGGATGGTCTTTTATGGCACTTTCTTCTTCCTCTGAGCACGTTATCATCATTGGCGGTGGTGCAACGAGCGCGCTTATCGCCGTACGACTGGCAGAGCGTGGCTTCCGCGTGACTGTACTGGAGAAGGCCCAGTTGGGCAATGGTTCTTCCAGCCGTTCTGCGGCAGGTATTCGAGCGCAGTTCAGCACTGAAGAGACGGTGGTCGGGATGCAATACAGCGAGTGGTGGTACAGCCACTTCCATGATCTCTTGCAGAGCCCCACGGATGTCCGTCAGCAACCTGTTCTGCGTCAGAACGGCTACCTGTTCCTCTACGAAGCTCCCGATGCGATTCCAGCATGGCAACGTCACAGACAACACGAGGTAGCCCAGATTTGGCACCATGCACAAGCAGCAGCCAGCATGCAGCAACGCCTTGGACTTCCTGTTGAAGTGCTGACACCGCAGATGGTCCAGGAACGCTGGCCCTTTCTCATCCCTGACCGTTTGACGGGAGCGACCTGGTGTCCGACCGACGGCTTCCTCTTACCACATATGATCTATAGCGAAGGGTTCCGACGGGCAAAAGAACTGGGCGTTCAGGTGCAACAGCAGACCGAGGTTCTTGGTGCCATGCTACATGCTGATCGCATAAGCGCGCTGGTGACAAACAGGGGAACGGTTGAGGCTGATTGGTTCGTCAACGCAACCAACGCCTGGGCGGCTCGCCTCAGTCCACGGATTGGTGGCATGACACTCTCTGTCTCTCCACTCAAGCGCTACCTCTATTTTCTGAAGCCTTCGCAGCCTGTCATGGATGCAACTGCATGGCACCATCTCCCCATGATTATCTACGGGGTAGGAAGCCATCGAGGGGCACACTCACGACCAGAACATGATCTCTTGCTGCTGGCGTGGGCACATGAGACTGAGCCAGAGACACAGTTCAGCGATGCCGACCAGGATCGCATCGACCCACCATTTCGCCATGATAACGGCATTGACAACTATGGGTACGCCATCCTCGCACAGGTAGAGGACTTTTCTCCGCTACTTGCCAACGCAGGTGGCCTGATTGCGACAACCTGTGGGTTCTACGGTACCACGCCTGACGCCAACCCGCTGATTGGTCGCGACGCGCATCAGCAAAACCTCGTCCACGCAGTCGGATTCTCAGGACATGGCCTGATGCACGCTCCGATTACCGCGCTTCTGGTCGAAGCCATACTAGCTGGAGATGTCGATCACGGTCATGTCCGCCTACCTGCTCCATTTGATCATGCTACCATCGACCTCAACACGTTTGATCCTGGACGCGCTTTTGAAAGTTCACGCCGAGAGACGCTAATCCTATGATCCCTGCGCCAATGATCACAATGTCTGTGGTCATCATGGGTGCTTTACGACTGAGATAGCGAAGCCATCAGTATAATCGTCATCCATTGCCAGGGCTAGTGATAGCAGGCGTGGGTCGCTGGCGATACGCCTGTTATATTCAGCGATGCCAGCCGTTCCCTCGTCCTCTGGCTGACGGAATACTTCGCCACGGCGTATGCAGTTGTCGGCAACGATGATACTGCCAGGGCGGGTCAGGCGCAAGGCCCAATCGAGGTACTGGGGATAGGGTGGTTTATCGGCATCGATAAAAACCAGATCAAATGGTGCTTCACTCTGGAGTTGAGGTAAGAGATCGAGAGCGTTGCCAACTCGTACCTCGCTCCGGTCGGCAACGCCGGCCTTCTTAAAGGAATTTTGCACCACCTGGGCGTGCTCAGGGCTCACTTCTAAGGTGATCAGACGACCATCAGGAGGTAGTGCTCGTGCTAGCCAGATACCACTATAACCGGCCAGTGAGCCAATTTCGAGTATTTTGTGTGCATTACACATGGTCGCCAGAAGTTGCAAAAGCTTTCCCTGAATGGGCGAGATCTGAATCAGCGGCAAACCAGCTTGCTTTGCATCTGCCAGGACAGAACGTAACGCCTCGTCTTCTGCCGCAAATATACTCGTGATGGCGGCCTCAATCTCATGACGTGTCTGTGTTTGCTGCTGTAAGGTTGTCAAATCATTATGCTGATTGGTCAAAGTTGTTTCTCCTTGAGTGCTGTGAGCCCTTTCGCTTCATAGGGCCTTACGCATATAGGCAGCCGCGCTCTTGGCACTCTCGCATACGAGCGGATCAGGATCAGATAGTAGGCGGTGCAATGCCTCTTGTGCATGTGTACAGCTCATGCGTGCCAATACATGTGTCACGCGACGGCGTCGTTCTGCATCGGCATGCTTTGACCATTGAAGGGCTACGGGCAACAGGTAATGTTGTATTTCTGCATCGTCCAATGTCGACAGTTCGGAAAAGATACCAATGATTGTATCTTGTGTTGCATAATCAGCTGAAACAAGCAGAGAGGCCAGAGGGTAAAACACTTCATTGGCGGGGAATTGCTGCCAGTTGAAGGCAGGATAAGGGTAGCGAAACGGCCAGAAGCAGTCAAAAATCATCTTGAGGTAAACTCGTTGTTCAGATGAAGGGCTTGTTTCATTTTCCTGTTGAGCCTGAGTTGTAGCTGTAACTAAAGTTACAAAAACATCTTGCGGTTCTGACACTAATCCGGCTTGTACTAACAGGCGTAGCCATCCTGCCGCCTCCATACGCATCGCTTCTTCGGTATCGTGTAAGACATGGGTTGTGAGAGCCGCAATGAGCTGGGTTCTGAACGTCGCTTGTTCTTGGGGAGACATTTTCCAGAGTGTATGCTGTATCTTATTAACAGTACTCGTTAGCTGAGCAGGGGTTGTGGCCTCCTCTAGCCGCACCAAAAGTTCGGATAGCGGCTGAGGAGTAAGATGGCTTGATAGATTTCTCAGACTACGAACGATATTATGCATGGACGCCATCAATCTGCTTGACTGCTCTAATGTCAACGTATTGGTCGACTGGCTCATATGTTCTTTATCTCCATACAGGTTGTAGCTCTCTCGTAATATATTATACTACGAGGGCAAAATTCACTCACATCCAAATCCAACCTATTATATAAATTGTAACTCTTCTTAAAAAATATATTATACTATATTCATGTAAATGAGCAAGTAACAGCTGTTACCAGAATTCTACCAGCAATAGCCTCGTCTTGTCAAGCTTTCAGATGAATTGCGAAGGCCTCTCAGAGAAAGAAAACATATCTATCAAAGATACGTTGTTGTAACGGAAGAAGTTGCAAGGCCCCTGCTTGCTATCAAGATATCTTCACGTCAGGCTTTGCGCCCTTTGAGTAAAATGAAGTCGTTGGTGAAGCTCTCCAAATGTCCATCGGAGCGTTGCACGACCTCGAAGTACTCTTGAATATGTGGGCTACTCTCTAATATGAACTTCTCTAAGGCCACTTTTTCGTGGACCGGAAGCTGCGCACGTGCTGTCCAATCATCATAGTGGTGTGTCTTACGGAAAAATTCCTGATGTTCTACCTGTAGGCCCGCCTGGGCAAAGAATGTTTGCCACTCTTCTGCTGTACATGACCGCCCGTGGGAAGAATCGCGCCACTTCTCTACCTTGTTATCAAAGATATCCAGTTCTGGTTCGCTTGGTGCCATACAATCGATCAACAGGTAGAGACCTCCTGGCTTGAGTACTCGTGCCGCTTCTTGCACTGCCTGGGCCGTATGAGGAAAGTGGTGTGGAGCGATACGACAGGTTACCCGATCGAAAAATTCAGCCGGAAAGGGGAGCTGTTCGGCGTCGGCTACCTGGAACAAAGCATTGGTGACACCCTGTGCCAGCAAAAATTCCTGTGCTTTCTCCAACATGCGTGGTGTCAAATCGGTGACGACGATCTGGGCAACATGTGGGGCAACGGCAAGGGCAGTATGTCCACCACCTGTGGCAATATCGAGGGCTTGCAGTTGGGGATCCCATTCCCCCAACTCGAGCAAGAGCTGGAGATCGTCGCCGCCTTTATGGGAGAAGCTGGCAACATAGCTCTCTGCGGTGCGTGAAAAATAATCCTGGACTTGAGCTTTCTGGTCGTTGGGGTTGGATTGTGGTGTTTGGGTCATAGCGAATATGGTTCTGCTTTCTTTTGTGGTGATGTGGCTGGTATGTCCTCTAGTATATTAATCGATTGATGTTAGCTTAATGTCACAGTTTCCTTCCCATTGCTTATAGTGAGGTGCATGCGAGAGATAGCATGTATCATCATTGGGACGTCCACCCACACCCTCTGTACTTCATTGAGAAACATTGCTACAATGATACTGTTAGGAATATAACATCTCACTAAGAAAGTAGTAGAGCAGGAGGTTTGAAATGGCTGTGCGAACTTTTACTGCCGTTCTTCACAAAGAAGGGGATATCTATGTTGCAGAATGCCCGGAAGTTGGTACTGTGAGTCAGGGATATACAGTTGAAGAGGCTATTGCTAACTTAAAGGGAGCTACCGAACTCTATCTGGAGGAGGTTCCATTTTACCATCTCATGAAGAGAATACACTCGTATGCCAACGACGCTTGAAGGTTCGGTAGAAAACATCGTTTTTCGGAATGAGGATAACCACTATACTGTTGCTCGTTTCCGTCCTAATGATAAGGGACGGCTGTTTCGTGATGACCTTATGACCATCGTTGGCACTCTGCCTGGTGTGCATGTCGGCGAACTGCTCTCTGTTGAAGGGGAGTGGGAGAAAGATCCCAAGTTTGGGCGACAATTGAGGGTGATTAGCTTTATACAGCGTCTGCCAGCCTCTAAGGAAGGCGTCATTCGTTATCTCAGTTCTGGCTTAATCAAGGGCATTGGCCCGAAGAAGGCCAAACTGATCGTTGAACATTTTGGTGAGCAGACGCTGGCTATTATTGAACAACAGCCAGAGCGGTTAAGCGAAGTCAAAGGTGTGAGTACTAAAGATCGGGACCAGATTATTAAGACGTGGGCTGAACAGAGCGAGATCAAAGAGTTACACCTGTTTCTGCAGTCACACGATGTCTCTATGAACATTGCCACGCGCATCTATAAAGAGTACGGTAAAGACTCGATTAAGGTCATTCGCGAAAACCCCTATCAACTGGCCGATGATGTACATGGTATTGGCTTTCGTACCGCCGACGAGATTGCTGTCAAGCTGGGTTTGCCCTCGGATAGTGTGCCACGTCTAGCTACTGGCCTCAAGTATGTACTGGCTCAAGCCGCCAATGAGGATGGACACTGTTTCCTGCCCGAAGATAAGCTGATGAGGAGTGCTGCGGATATCTTGAAAGCCCCTTATGAAGCACTACCAGTGGCAATGGAACAATTGAAGAATGAACGTGATATCTTCGTTGAGCCGCCTCTATCAGTCCAGGCACCTTCACTTTTTCAGCCTGCTTCTGACGACGAAGTATCTATGGATTGGAGCGAGGAGCTAGAGGAACCGGAGCCGCAGTCACGCATCTATTTTGGCCCTTTCTGGCATGCCGAAAGTGGTTCTGCTCGTCTGTTACGTATTCTGATTCACTCACCCAGCGTTTTGCCGCCTGTGAACCAGCAGTTATGGAATGCCGTCTTCGACCTTCTCAAGCAAAAACGTAACATGCATCTGACGGAGAAGCAGCGCGAGGCCGTGCAAATGGCGTACAGCAAGAAAGTCAGTATTCTTACTGGTGGCCCTGGCACAGGCAAATCAACCTCTATCCGTGCCTTGTTGATGTTATTGCGTAATCGCAAGATCGACGTGGCTCTGACAGCACCAACGGGACGAGCAGCCAAACGTCTCTCTGAGGCAACGGGGGCAGAGGCCAAAACTTTGCACCGTTTGTTGGAGTACGCACCACATGATAATCTCTATCAGCGTAATGAAGAGAATCCCTTGCCCTATCAGTTTGTGATCGTTGATGAGTTCTCGATGGTCGATATCTTGCTCTTTTATCACTTACTCAAAGCCTTGCCTCGTGAGGCCCATCTTCTGCTAGTGGGTGATGCCGACCAACTTCCTTCCGTCGGTCCAGGTAACGTCCTACGTGATCTCTTACGTAGCGAAGCCATACCCTCGGTACGCCTGACGGAACTGTTTCGGCAGGCCCAACAGAGCAAAATTGTGGTCAACGCCCACCGCATCAATGCTGGTCAGCTTCCCTTTCTAAAAAGTGAGCCGACCAGCGATTTCTTCTTTCTCAAGGAAGATGACCCTGTGCTCAAGCCTATGACCGATATTCAGGTGCTGGCTCCCATGTACAAAGGAGCGACCGGCGTGCATATGCTCAATGAAGAGCTGCAAGCACGCCTCAACCCGCGTGCGTTCGCAGAAATTGAATGGGGTGGACGTGTGATACGGGTGGGCGATAAAGTCATGCAGATTCGCAATAATTATGACAAAGGTGTTTTTAATGGAGACGTGGGTTGGGTACGCAGCATCAATAAGGAAAACTCGACCCTCAAAGTTGAGTTTTTGGAAGAGGCGGGTCCGCTGCTGGTCAGCTATGAATTTCACGAACTCGACGAACTCATTCTAGCCTATGCCGTCACCGTCCACAAAAGCCAGGGCAGCGAGTATCCCGCCGTTGTGATCCCTCTAACGAGAGAACATGCGATGCTGCTGCAGCGCAACCTGCTCTATACAGCCATTACACGTGCCAAACGCCTGTGTGTACTTGTTGGGCAGCCTCGCGCTTTAGAGTGGGCTGTGAAAAATGATCGGGTGGCCCATCGCAATACGGGGCTGGCGGAACGCTTGCGGGCGTGGTCTGGGTAGCTTTTATGGCTGGCGCAATGAAGGTGTTCGAGTCTGTATTCAACTCGTCCGTAGTGCGCTATACTGCGTACTGTAACGTAAGTGGCTTTAAGAAGACATTCTTTAAGAGGTAACAATACCATCATAGATAAAAGAGGAGAAACTAGATATGACACAGTATCCAACAGCCGAGCATGAGAGACTCCAACAAGATGAACAACATACTATCTATTGGAAACGGTGGGGGCCATATGTGAGCGAGCGGGCATGGGGAACGGTGCGGGAAGATTATAGTCCCTATGGTACGGCGTGGGATTATTTGCCACACGATCAGGCTCGCTCGAAGGCCTATCGCTGGGGTGAGGATGGGCTGGCTGGTATTTGTGATCGTCATCAGCAGCTCTGCTTTGCCATTGCTCTGTGGAATGGACGCGATCCGATTCTCAAAGAGCGACTCTTTGGACTGAACGGTGGAGAGGGCAACCATGGCGAGGATGTCAAAGAATACTACTATTATCTTGATAGCACGCCTACGCATAGCTACATGAAGTACCTCTATAAATACCCACAAGCGGCGTATCCCTATGCGCAACTGCTGGAGGAAAACCGTAGTCGCGGACGTCAAAGCCCGGAATATGAATTAATCGATACCGGTATTTTTGACAACGATGAGTATTTTGATGTGTATGTCGAGTATGCCAAAGCCAGCCCAGAGGACATACTCATTCGCCTAACGGTTATCAACCGCAGTACACAGGAGGCAACCCTCGATCTGCTCCCGACACTCTGGTTTCGTAATATCTGGGCATGGGAGCGAGATATTACACGACCTGTCCTCAGTCAATATAAGCCAGCTTTCGCCTTTCCTACCCATAGTGTTGTTGAGGCGCAGCCACATGATGATGTTGATGATCCGCGTGTGGCTACGGGGTCAGCCATTGGTGATCGCTGGCTCTACTGTGAAGGAACACCACCACTGCTCTTCACCGAGAACGAGACAAACACTGAGCGACTCTATGGCACTCCCAACGCTAGCCCCTATGTGAAGGATAGCATTAACGACTATATTGTGCATGGTAAACAGGATGCGCTGAATCCAGTACAAACTGGTACGAAAGTTGCAGCCCACTACCATCTCACCCTGGCAGGTGGTGAGACAAAGCAAATACGTCTACGCCTGAGCAATAGTGATCCCGCAGACATACTGGCGTTTGATGAGGGTTTTAATGAGACGTTTGCTCGGCGTCAGCATGAGGCAGAGGATTTTTACGCGACGGTGATTCACTCCGATCTGTCTGATGATGAAAAGCTGGTACAGAGGCAGGCGTATGCAGGCATGCTTTGGAGCAAGGAGTTTTACTATTATGATGTGAAGACGTGGCTCGCTGGTGATCCCACTGAACCACCACCGCCTCCTCAACGCCTCGGCGGGCGCAATCACGATTGGACAAACCTGTATAATGGGGATATCATCTCCATGCCGGATAAGTGGGAATATCCCTGGTATGCCGCCTGGGACTTGGCTTTTCACTGTGTGACCTTCACCTTTATTGACCCTGATTTTGCCAAAGAACAGTTGATTTTATTGTTGCGCGAATGGTACATGCATCCCAATGGCCAGGTCCCTGCCTATGAATGGGCCTTCGGCGATGTCAATCCTCCTGTGCATGCCTGGGCCGCGTACCATGTTTATAAAATTGAGCAGCAACTGACCGGCAAAGGTGATCGTGCCTTCCTGGAACGCGTCTTTCAGAAACTCCTCCTCAACTTTACATGGTGGGTGAACCGCAAAGACTACGAAGGGCAAAACGTCTTCCAGGGTGGTTTCCTGGGCCTGGATAATATTGGGGTATTTGATCGCAGTACTCCCCTAGAAAATGGCAGCCATATCGAACAGTCCGATGGTACTAGCTGGATGGGCATGTACTGCCTGAATATGCTGACGATTGCCTTGGAGTTGGCACAGGAGGATTATGTATATGGAGATATTGCCAGTAAGTTCTTTGAGCACTTTGTATATATTGCCCATGCCATGAATGAAGGCTCCGATGGCATTGAGCTGTGGAATGAAGAGGACGGCTTCTATTATGATATTCTGCATTTAGAGAACAAGACACATATCCCCCTACGGGTACGTTCCATGGTTGGGCTGATTCCTCTGTTTGCCATCACCATTTTAGATTCTGACCTCGTTGACAAGCTACCAAGTTTCCAGAGGCGTATGCAGTGGTTTATCAATAACTGGATTGATGTAAGTGATCATCTTGAGAGGAGCCAGGATCCTGAGCATCATGAGCATTTGCTTCTCTCTATTGTGAATCATCCGAAATTGCCGCGCCTGCTCAAGATGATGCTGGATGAAACGGAATTTCTTTCGGCCTATGGCATACGCTCCCTGTCGCGCTATCATCGAGAACATCCCTATACATTAGAACTCAGTGGCGTTGGGCATACCGTTGATTATGAACCGGCAGAATCAACCACAGGTCTGTTTGGTGGCAATTCTAATTGGCGAGGGCCGATCTGGTTTCCGGTCAACTACCTGCTGATTGAGTCGTTACAGACCTTCCACCATTTTTACGGTGAGTCATTCAAAGTGGAGTTTCCCACCGGCTCAGGCAATATGCTGACCCTTGAAGAGGTGGCGCGGGAGCTTTCGCGCCGTCTGACCAGTATCTTTCTGCGTGATCAGACGGGGCGTAGAGCGGTCTTTGGTGGGGTTGAGAAATTTCAAAAAGACCCTCATTGGCGTGACTTCATCTGGTTCTATGAATATTTCCATGGGGATAATGGAGCTGGCATTGGTGCCAGCCACCAGACAGGTTGGACGGGACTGGTAGCTAATTTGCTTTTGCAGAGCAGCAGCAGCCACGGACAGAAGATTATGCATGAGGCAACCAAGATGCCTGGTTAGAGTAGGAAGAAATTGATCACCTATGCAAGATTTGTCGAAAGGGCACGTTTTCATTAGTAACGAGGCTCAACAGTTGTTGTTTGAGGATATATGTCAACGCAAACATATTGAGGCGTGCGGTGTATTGCTGGGACATAGCGATAGCCAGGGAAATTGGCATGTTGAGCGGGTGCAGCCCTTGCAAAATATCTTTGATTCACCGGTATACTTTGAATTTGCACCAGAAGAGTTGCTGGCGGTTGAGCTTGAGCATGCAGGCGAGATTGTAGGGGTATATCATAGCCATCCCACGGGTTTCAGCGTAGCTAGTGCAACTGATCGTGAGAATATGCAGCGGGTCAATGTAGAGGAGCAAATCCCGTGGGTATGGCTAATTGTGAGAGGGCCTTTTGATATGCTGTGGCAGGAGCAACGGGTGCCATCCGCAGTGATTGCTTATCATCATTATGAGCAGTGGGGATTGCAGGAAATTCCTGTGCAATTTGTACAGAGGCAGGCATAAGACAAATGGTCATGGTCCAATTGTCAGGTTGAGTATGAATGAGCTATAATAGACGCGGGTACAATGCTATTATCAGAGAACATCAGAGATATGCAGTGCAACCAGGAAAAGGAATATTGTAATGAGATGTCTGAAGTGCGGAAATGAAATAGGTCCAGATGAGGCGTTTTGCGGACAATGCGGTACACCTGTGTCGTCTCCAGTACAGCCAACAGAGATGGTATATACACCGCACAGTGGGCAACTCAATTCATACAACACGTATAACGGGAACAATGGCCACAGGCAGCTTGGTCCAGATTCGACGTATGCACAAAACTCAGGCATGTTGCCGCCTCCCAATATGTCCTCTGGCCCACGACAGCAGACAAACTTCTATAAAGATGCCACAGAGGCGATGATACCGCTGCCAAATAATAACCTTCCAGGTTTTCAGGGCAGCTACCAACAGGGGAACTATGCAGGCCCAGGTCAGTATGGGCCTCAGTCGCAGATGCCGCCGCCATTTCCAGAAGGTGGTTATACACAGCATGGTGGCTACTCGCAGATTCCTCCCTTTGTACCGGGACAGGGCTATGGTATGCCACCGCACGTGACTCCACCATCCCCGAAACAATCGACCAATGCTGGGTTAGTATTTGCCAGTGTTTTGCTGGTGCTTGCTCTGATCACGATGATTGTTTTTGGGGTGGTCTATTTTACTCGTGAGCATTCAACATCCCAAGTAGTGATCACACCCACACCGGTTGCTCCTACGGCTCCTATGCCCACTCCTACACTCATGCCCAGTCCTACACCTACGGATACGCCGACCCCGACGCCAATCCCGTCACCAACGGTTGTTCCCACACCTACTCCCGATGCCAGCTTTAGCTGGTGTGGTTCTAACTGTACCTCGAATGGTTTCGCTGTTGAATATCCCAATGGCTGGAATCAAGGACAGCCCGATGGGACGACGAACGTTCAATTCTTGAACCCCACTCAGCAGGATGTATATGCCAATTTCAAGGCTCCTGTCACACAGGCAAATAGCGATGCTGGCGCCCTGGTTGATACCGATTTACAAACGAGCTATGCCTCCCGACCCGGCTACGTAGCTCCTACAGGAAAACAGGTGAAGACCATTGGTGGTGAAACCTGGACCTATGCTATCGCCTCCTATCAATCGAATACGACAAAAGAGCGGATTGAGGTTTTTGCTACAGTTCACCGGGGCAAGGAATATATTATTGAGCTACAGGCTCCAGACAGTCAGTTTGATGCGCTCGATGCGCAATACTTTGAGATAATGCTTAATCGTTTCCAGTTCGTACAGAGTAGCACCTAACCTGGAAAGCTGGACAATATGAAATATTGGCTGATTGTACTCGTTTTTGTCAGTGGTATGACTTGTCTTGCGTTGGAGATGTGTGCCTCGCGCCTCCTGGGAGCGTACTTTGGGACATCCCTCTTCATCTGGGCCAATCTGATTGGCTTGATTCTCGTCTACCTCACTATCGGCTACTTCCTTGGTGGTCGCCTCGCCGATCGCTATCCTTCTGAGCAGGTACTTTGCACGATTACGGCTATGGCCGCGCTCTCAATTGCGGCTCTGCCATTTGTCAGTCAGAGTATTCTTGCATGGTCGGTCACTGGTCTGGCGCAGGTTTCGGTGAGTATCTTCTTGAGTTCGTTGCTGGGTACCATCCTGCTTTTTGCCGTGCCGGTAACGTTGCTGGGACTGGTCTCGCCGTTTGCTGTTCGCCTTGCCGTGAAAGATATTGGTGGTAGTGGTGGGGTAAGTGGTTCGTTCTATGCCCTCTCAACGCTTGGCAGCATTCTTGGAGCCTTTTTGCCGGTATTATGGTTGATCCCCACTTTTGGCGTGCGGCGTACCTTACTGATCTTTGCTGTCTTGCTCTTCGCAGCGTCGCTGTGGGGGTTACAGCTACGCTGGCGACCGGCCTTTGCTCTTGTACTGGTGGCCCTCGTGTTGCCTTTAGGACCGTTGAAAAACATCCCCTATTTGATGTACGAACAGGAGTCACTCTACAATTATATTCAAGTGACCCAGCAACCCGATGGCACGCGAGAACTGATTCTCAATGAAGGACAGGCCATCCATTCCATCTACTATCCCAACCCTCAACAGGTCTTGACAGGCTGGTACTGGGATTATTTTCTGTCTGCTCCCTATTTTAATGCTGGCTTTACGCCGCACAAACTGCATAGGGTGGGCATTATTGGGTTGGCGGCTGGCACAATTGCTCACCAGTTCACTCAGGTCTATGGGCCTGTGCCTATTGATGGCGTGGAGATTGATCCGGCGATTGTGAACGTGGGGCGCACTTACTTTGGTATGACCGAACCGAATCTGCATGTCTATACTCAGGATGGGCGTACATTTCTGGAAACAACTTCGGCACAGTACGATGTTGTAGCTATTGATGCCTTTCAGCAACCTTATATCCCCTTTCAACTGACTACCCGCGAGTTTTTTACGACGATCCGAGCGCATCTCTCATCAACAGGTGTTGTAGTGCTCAATACGGCCCATGCGGGACATGATTACCGCTTGGTGCAGGCATTTGTCAACACGATGAGCTCCGTCTTTGCTAGCGTCTATACCTTTGATGTGCCAGGCACATTTAACACGGAGATTATGGCAACGGTTCATCCCACCTCGATTGAGACGTTTCGGGCGAATATGGAGCAATTTGCCCCAAATAGTGTGATGGGTCAGGTAGCCAACGAAGTAGTGCCGGTAGTAACACAGGGGCATAGTGATGGGGGGCTCGTCTTTACCGATGATCGCGCCCCTATCGAACAAATTACGGATCAACTGTTGCTGAATTATATTCAGCAGCATTAATGCTGTTGGCAGTTGTCGCAAATTTGTGATATGGTAGCAGTGGTAATCAGCCCAACAAGGAGAGAGGATTTCGAAACATGACGGTTGTCGCAGTTATTGGAGCACAGTGGGGAGATGAGGGTAAAGGGAAGATTGTTGATGAGTTAGCGATGCATGCAGATTATGTAGTGCGTTACCAGGGAGGCAGCAATGCCGGGCATCGGGTTGTGCATGAGAAGGGGGAGTTTGCCTTTCGCTTGGTACCATCCGGCATTCTCTATCCCAACACCAGTTGTATTATTGGCAATGGTGTTGTCGTTGACCCTAAAGGGCTGATCGCAGAAATGGCAGAACTGCGACGTCTAGGAGTAGATGTCTCCCACCTCTACATCAGCGAGCGCGCGCACGTCGTCATGCCCTACCATTTTTTACTTGATCGCTTGGAGGAGCAGGCACGGGGATCTGATAAGATTGACAGCACGCAGCGCGGTATTGGTCCGGCTTATGTAGACAAACATGCCCGTACGGGTATTCGTATGGCCGATCTGCTCGACGTAGACACCTTCCGTGCCAAGCTGGCTACTATTCTCCAACAAAAGAACCGCATGATCGTACAAATTTATGGGCAGCCGCCTCTGTCTCTCGAAGAAATTCACGGTGAATATTTTGGCTACGGTCAGCAGCTCTATACGCACATTACGGATACCTCGGCAATGCTGCACGAGGCATTATTTGAGTACAAGACGATCCTCCTGGAAGGCGCACAAGGGGCACTCCTCGACATTGACTTTGGTACCTATCCTTATGTCACTTCATCCTCGACCATGTCAGCTAACGCCGCTGGCGGAGCAGGACTACCTCCACGCTCGATTGACCGTGTTGTTGGCGTCTACAAAGCCTACATCACTCGTGTTGGCAGTGGCCCAATGCCTACCGAACTTTTCGATGTAATTGGCAGAGAACTCCGTCGGCGCGGTCATGAATACGGCACGAATACAGGTCGCGAACGTCGTTGCGGTTGGTTTGATGCCGTAGCCGGACGTTTTGTAGCCCAATTGAACGGGTTGGATGCCGCTGTGATCACTAAGCTTGATGTGCTCGATACGTTCCCTACTATTAAAATCTGCACTGCCTATCAATTGCATGGCAAAATCGTGCATAGCCTGCCTGCCAGCATGAGCGATCTAGCTGCTTGTGAGCCAATCTATGAAGAGATGGAAGGCTGGCAGAGCGATACAACCGGTATCTGCTCCTACGACGATCTTCCGTTGGCCGCGAAAAACTATTTGAAACGCCTGGAAGAACTGCTCGAAACACCCATTGCCATGATCTCGGTCAGCCCGCAGCGCGGTAAAACCATCCAGATGAAAGATGTGCTGGCAGAAGCTTCTAATTTGCGCTATCCGCGCAATGCCATGAAATAAAGATCGCAATGGATGAGAAGGAATCGAAAGAGAGAGAGCAACAGTGAGTGAAATGGGCTTCTCATGTATGCAAACGTATGCAAGATGAATGCATTTTCCCTTGCCTCTTGACAACAAGTAGCATAAGTACTACAATGTATACATGGAAAGAAAGAAAACATCTCCCGTTTTACGGGCAAGAGAAGAGACACGCAGACAACTCAAGATTATTGCGGCATTGACAGGAGAGTCCATGCTTGATGTGCTAGACCGCCTCATCAAAGCAGAATTAGAGCGCGTACAACGAGAGCAGAAAAAGGGCAAGTAGGATATGGCAACAGTCGTACGGGGATATAAAACTGAGCTAGACCTCAATAATGAGCAACGCACAGCCTGTCTCAAGCATGCCGGTGCTTCTCGTTTTGCCTACAACTGGGGCTTGTCTTGCTGCATTGAGGTCTACCGTACGACTGGCAAACGTCCTTCTCCTGCCGCCTTGCACAAAGAGCTTGTAAGGCTCAAACAGACAGATTATCCCTGGATGTATGAGGTGTCTAAATGTGCCATACAAGAAGCTTTACGGGACTTAGATGCAGCCTATAAGCACTTCTTTCGCAGATTAGCACTCAAGAAGCAAGGTCTGTTCAAAGGGAAAGTGGGCTTCCCTCAGTTCAAGAAAAAGAGCAAGGCTCTCGGCTCATTCCGTTTCCCAGAGGGGAAGAAAATTCGTGTGTATCCTGATGCTCTCTTTCTCCCACGTTTAGGTCGCTTGCGTCTGCATGAGCATGGCTATATCCCTCCTGATGCTAAGGTACTGAGTGCCACGGTAAGCGAGAAAGCTGGTCGGTGGTTTGTCAGTGTCCAGGTTGAGGAAGAGCAAGAGAAACCTCTTCCTACTGCTACTACGGCTATTGGGGTAGACCTGGGGATTAAGACGCTAGCAACATGTTCCGATGGGACGACATTTGAGAACCCACGTGCTTTGAAACATGCTCAAAAGAAGTTGAAACGCTTGGAGCGTGCCAAATCGAGACGCAAGAAAGGTAGTAAGAACCGTCACAAGGCATGCAAAGCTATTGCCAAACTCCATGCTCGTATCGCCAACATCCGCAGAGATGCCACCCATAAGCTTACATCCTACCTCAGCAAAAACCACGCACTAGTAGCGATTGAAGATTTACATGTGGCTGGCATGCTCAAAAACCACAAGATAGCCCAGGCGGTCTCTGATAGCAACTTTGGAGAGATACGGCGGCAATTGGAATATAAAGTGGCATGGCAAGGTACACATGTTGTGACGATAGACCGCTTCTATCCCTCATCAAAGACGTGTTCAGGTTGTGGATATGTTAAGCCTGAACTTTCTTTGAGAGAACGGGTCTATGTGTGTGAGGCATGCGGTCTAACCATAGCTCGGGACTTGAATGCAGCTATCAATTTAAGAACGGTGGCGGTAGGCTTTACCGACACACAAAACGCCTGTGGACAGTTCAGCTCTGGCTTGCTCAATGGAGCAAGTGAAACTGGATTGGATGAAGCAGGAACTCAATCGGAGAATGTAGCCTGACTACATTTGACCACATTTGAGAAAGCAGATTGTAGAGGAAATACTGGTTAAGGTGAAAAAAACTCTAACCTCCAACGTTTATCTCTTGAGAGCTGTTGCTTGAACAATGCGGGAAGTCATGTCTGTTTTACCTGTCATAAGGGCACATCATAGCTGTTGGAATAGCTTATTTGTAGCGTTGACATACACTGGATCATAGGAGATAATTGATGGTAGGGCTTTTTGTGCCCACATAGTCTCTACCTGTTAGAAAAGGGGGGAACTACAATATGAGCCAACGTCGCCTTGGAAAGTACGAACTACAAGATCGTTTAGGACGTGGTGGTATAGGCGAGACCTGGAAGGCATTTGATACCCAGCAACATCGTTATGTTGCCATTAAAATCATCCGGGTGAATCCGGAGACGAGTGACGAATTTCTGCCACGCTTTAATCGTGAAGCACAAGCTGTCGTTGCTTTGCATCATCCTAATATCGTCCAGGTACAGGAATTTTCTACTTCACAAAATGGGAACGAAGCTTATGTCGTTATGGACTACGTGGAAGGCCCATCTCTTGCCGACTATCTTGATGCCACGGCTCACACAGGCAAAATCCCTCCAGCAGCCGAGGTTGTGAGCCTGTTGACATCCATCGCTGCCGCTCTCGACTATGCTCGTCAGCATAGAGTCCTGCATGGCGCACTCAGACCAGCTGCCATCTTGCTTGACCAGTATAGTTCTACAGTATCTTCTCCAGGAGAGCCAAAGCTTACCAATTTTGGTATGCACCAGAAGCGCGACCCACGTTTGCTACCGCTTGATGATGTCTCATACATGGCACCGGAAATTGCTCAAGGCTATGCAAGTACAGCTCAGAGTGACCTCTACTCACTAGGCGTTATTCTCTATGAGATGTGTACAGGTGCCTTACCGTTCCAGGGTGAGACGTCCAGTGACGTTTTGATGCAGCATATTCATAGTACACCTACCTCTCCTGTACTCGTTAATCCCCACATACGCCCTGCACTGGCAGGAGTGATTATACGAAGCCTTGCTAAAGACCCGGCTGCACGCTTTTCCAGTGCCACAGCACTTGTCAACTCTGTGGCATTGGCACTTAACACGTCGGGGGGCATGAGCCAGTCCCATCCATCGCTCAGCGGCATCAACCCGCCATCTTTTAGCGGCATCAGCGGTCCTCTGGATGCCATGAATAGTCCAACATATCTTAGCCCTCTACCGCAAAAAATGCCATTTCAATCTCCACCGTCGTCGCAATCGCCACAGTCACCACTTGTGCCACCGGTGATAGCCGGTAGTAATACCCCTGCTCTGCCACCGCCGCCTGTATCGCCATCGGTTACACCTATACTGCCTGTTACGCCGACGGGGACTGTCCCAACAGTTCAGTCATCTGCGTCAACCGCAATGTATGGACCAACGTCTATTTCCCAGCCATCAGGTTCATATCCAGTTATCTCAACGAGCGGACCTATGTCGGCTGTGGTTCCACCCCCTTCACTACCGCAACAGGTAGCACCTCCTCCCGTACAAGCCCCATCAACAGGTAAGAGGCGGAGAAGAGGGTTGTTTACCGCGCTACTTGTAGTCTTGCTGGTTGCTCTGCTCGGCTCAGTCATAGCCACCTATCTCTTCTACACGCGTACACTCTCTCCACCTCCACAGACGATTGTAGGAAACGCATTCTTTGGTAGTAGTGGCTTGATCAGCCAGACTAGCAATCAGGGCATTACCGATAAGGTACAGGTCAATTTGCAACACGTCTCCAATCCTCAAGCGGGCAAACGTTACTATGCCTGGTTGGTGAGCGAACGTCAGGGAGATGTGCCTCCTCTTGCTCTTGGCCCGCTTCCTATCAATGGTGGACAGGTGACCCTATCCTATAGTGATCCGCGGCATAACAACCTGCTTGCCAACTTTAGTCGTTTTCTTATCACTGAGGAGGATACAAATCAACAACCGGCGGTGCCTTCGCTCGATGTGACCACATGGCGTTATTACGCTGCCTTTTCAAGGACGCCCAATCCGGCGGACCCCAAACACTTCAGTCTCCTCGATCATCTGCGGCATTTGCTCTCCCAGGACCCCAAGCTCCAGGGTGTAGGGCTAACGGGAGGACTGGATATGTGGCTCTTCAGAAATACCACGAAGGTACTGGAAGCGGCAGGAAGTGCCAGAGACGCACAGAAATTCTGCGCGTCCCATCCAAGCAATGCATGCACCCAGGGCCTTTTACGGCAGGTGGCACGTATTCTAGACTATCTGGATGGTGCTGCATACATTCAGACAGAAAATATACCTCCTGACATACAGGGAAGCACATTATTGATCAATCCAACCGTTGCCCGCGTTGCCTTGCTGGAGTTTGATCCGATACATCAGGAGCCTCCTGGCTACTTGCAACATATTGGGACTCATTTGCAAGAGCTCAGCCAGATTTCCTCGGCAACAGCGAGTCAGCATGCGCTGGCTATTCAGATCGATCAGGCCATTAGCAATGTCCAGGGCTGGTTAAATGCCGTGCATGCTGATGCGTCGAAGCTGATCCATATGAGCTCGGCCCAGTTAATACAACCTGATGCCTTGACGACACTCAACGACCTGTTCACTCAGGCCAATAATGCCTTCGTTGGGCAGGTTGATCCAAACACGAACAATGTGAAGGATGGTGTCGTGCAAATTCACTATAATATTCAAGCCCTGGCCACGTTCGATATTACTGCCTGTACTTTGAATAATGGACAGAGTTCCTGTGCCTGAGAAGGAGATTCGCAATGAGTATCAGCCCACGTCGCATCGGCAAATATGAACTTCAGGAGCAGCTGGGGCATGGTGGCATGGCCGAAGTCTGGAAGGCCTATGATGTCCAACTCCACCGTCATGTGGCGGTCAAATTGCTGCACGCCAATCTCCAAGAAGATCCCAATTTTGTGGCCCGTTTTGAGCGCGAAGCCCAATTGATTGCTTCCTTGCACCATCCCAACATCGTGCAAATCCATGACTTTCAAGTCGCTTTTTCTGAAGCAGAGGGCACTACTGCTTATATGGTCATGGATTATATTCAAGGTCAGACGCTGGCTCACTACATCAATGGTACCTCTCGGCAAGGGAACATCCCCTACCCGGAACAAGTTGTGCAACTCTTCACCTCTATTGGCTTGGCCGTGGATTACGCCCACAGCAAAAGCATGATTCATCGCGACCTCAAGCCCGCGAACATTCTGCTTGATAAGCAGAACACGGCGAACAACCCAGTTGGCGAGCCAATTCTCACCGACTTTGGCTTAGCCAAACTTATGGGTACCTCGGCAGCTACGCTCACCAGTATGCAACCTGGCACACCACTCTACATTTCGCCTGAGCAGGTGAATGGCTATGCGGGCAATGAACGAAGCGATATTTACTCGCTGGGTATCATTCTTTATGAAATGGTGACAGGTATACTGCCCTTTCAAGGAGATGATCCAACAACAGTCATGGCACAGCACCTGAAGGCGACGCCGCCATCGCCCCGGCAGTTCAATCCAAACATTCCCGAGGCACTTGAGGTGGTCATCCAACGCTGTCTCTCCAAAGATCCAAATGCACGTTTTCCCAATGCCTCTTCACTGGCTGCTGCCATCGCAGAAGGACTGAACGTGCCGGTACCTGAGCGACTGGGGAAGCCGGCCTATCCTGCTGAGGTGGTAGATATGCCAACCTACCTGACGCCTCCCCCTTCCAATCTATTACCACACATGACACCATCCTCACCCTCACTGCCGATTGTGAAAACCTCGACACCACCTCCAACTGCTGTGCCTTATCCGCAAGCTGCTGTATCTTCAAGCAGTGGACAAGGTACACCACTGACGCCTCTGGGCAGTAGTTCTGGAACAGCTATGCCTGCATATGCAACGCCGCAAAGTACGCCACTCACTCCTTCTCTCTCTCGTAGCACATCTAGTGGCGTGCTTGCTCCTACACCTCCGGTCGCTCCACCGACGCAGCCATCACCAACTCCGACACCACCTGTGTTTGTGCCTCGATCTCCGAGACGGCGGAGAGGATTGATCCTGGCTTTGCTTGCTCTCCTTCTTCTCGTCATCGGTGCCTCCTTGGCAACGTTCTTTTTGTTCTTGCCCTCTACTAACCGTCCTCCTGTTACAACCAGTTTTATGGGACACGCCTTCTTTGTAAGCAGCGGACAACTAAACGATGGGGCTCAAGGCATTGCTGACGAATTGCAAGTCGATCTGCAAAATGTTCCGGCAGCGCCAGCAGGGAAAAGCTACTACCTGTGGTTACTGGCTGATAAAGATACTACCCCAAAAGAGGATCTGCTGGTACCACCACCTATCCATCCGCCCATTCTACTGACCAATAATCTGCCCGTGCAAAATAACTCCGTTCATTACACCTATCCTGGTGATGCACAACACAACAATCTGCTCTCAGAGACCAGCCGCCTGCTCATTACGCTGGAAGAGGCCGGTAGAACCCCTGTCAGCCCATCTGCTGATTCTACGACCTGGAAATACTACGCGCAGCTTCCCCAGGCATACATACCTAAAGATCCCACAGGTTTGCGAGGGCTGGATCATATTCGTCATCTGTACTATAACGAGAATCATCTGAAAGTCTTAGCTCTCTATGGAGGACTAGATATCTGGGTCTTCAGGAATACAGAAAAGATTCTGGAGTGGTCTACCGCCGCACGAGATGACTTTATTAACGGTACTACAGGAAATTATGCGTTGATGCACGATCTGTTTATCAGCATTCTCGACTACCTGGATGGCATCCCGAACGTCCACGTCGATGTGCCGCCGGACACACCCGTCAGGGCTGATCCTAACATTGCTAAAGTAGCTCTCCTGACGGTAGACACGACCCAGCAAGGAGTAGCGCAATATCTCGATACCAATCCCCTTGCTGATCTTGATCACTTGACATTACATCTCAGTCAGCTTGTCAAGGCACCTGATGCATCACCGCAACTGCGTCAGGTGGGACAGCAGGTTCTTGTCGCCATCGCGAATGCAGAAGGATGGCTGAAGCAGGTGCGTGTCGATGCCAAACAGCTTTTCGATATGACGCCCGATCAATTGGCACAGCCTGCAGCCGAGAATCTCCTGGAAGATTTGGTGGCCCAGGCTACCTATGCTTACATTGGTCAACTTGATCCTGCCACTGATAAGATTAAACCAGGGATAACACGGGCTCACTATGATGTGCAAAAACTGGCAACCTTCGATATCACGACTCAGGTGCCAAAAAGTTTGTGATCGGGTGCGGTTCTTTTTTGCACGAATTCAAGAGGTATGGTAGGGGCGGCATTATGAAAGGTAACAAAAGACTTACGGTCGTGGGAGCGGCGGCATTGATGACGCCAGTGCGCCTGTGAAGGGGACTGGCGTCATCAATGCCGCCGCTCCCACGACGTAGCCAGAGCCGGATGAATTTGTTAACTCTCATCATGACGCCAGTCAGCAAGGGGCCAGAGCAGTTCAAGAGAGATGGACTGGCGTCATGAATGCCGCCCCTACTGTCTTTCCAAGGTCATTTTTGCAAAAAAGTGAAACGCACCCTTTGTGATCTATTGCATTGACATGGGAGGTGTAATTCCCGATAATAGTAAGAACATGTCAATACCATTGAATAGGAGGTTCTATGACCACGGAGCCGCGACGTCTCGGCAAATATGAACTACGGCAACGCCTGGCTCGCGGAGGACAGGGCGAGGTCTGGAAGGCTTTTGATTTGCAACTGCGCCGTTATGTCGCCGTCAAGCTTCTCCATGCCGATTTACAGTCTGATCCCGATTTCGTCTCGCGTTTTGAGCGTGAAGCCCAGTTTATTGCTGGGCTCCACCATCCCAATATTGTGCAAATTCATGACTTCCAATTTGTACATACGCCTGACTCGCCCACCGCCATAGCCTACATGGTCATGGAATATATCGAGGGACCCACTCTTGCCCACTACATCCGTGATACCTCGCGTAAGGAACAATTTCCTCCGGCTGCTGATATTGTTTCCATCTTCACATCGGTCAGTCTGGCTATTGACTACGCTCACCAGAAGGGCATGATTCATCGCGACATCAAACCGGCGAACATCATACTTGACAAGCGTAATCCCCATGGTAAGTCGATGGGTGAACCTATTCTCATGGATTTCGGCATTGCGAAATTGCAGGGAGGTGCTGACACTACCAAAGTGCTTGGTACCCCTCTCTACGTTTCACCTGAACAGGCGCAAGGCAAGCCCGGCGACAGGCGTAGTGATCTGTATTCGCTCGGCATCATTCTCTACGAAATTACCACAGGGGTCACACCCTTTCGTGGCGATTCCTTGATGGCAATTCTGATGCAGCACTATCAGGATATGCCCACTCCCCCTGCCCTCATCAACCCACATATCCCTCCTGAGCTGTCTGCAGTCATTCTGAAAAGCATTGCCAAAGACCCGGATGCGCGTTTTCCTACGGCCTCAGCCATGACTATTGCCATGGCTGAGGCCCTGAAAGTACCCGTTCCTTCCGAGCTGTGGAGAAGTTCTGTAACGCCTGCTGTCGCGACAGAACCCAATGCCCATAACCCGCTTTCTCTTCCACCGGAAAGAACTCCGCTCCCTTTGACACCACCTTTATCGCCCTCTTCGCAGTCTACCGTGCTTATGTCACCTTCAGTAGCGGCACCATCTGGCAACAGCAAACAAGCACCTGCCGGAGTTGCTACCGAGAGCAGGCCAGAAGCTTCCTTTCCACCTGCTTCACCGCAAGCTAGAAAACGCTCGAAGAAGAGCCTGTATATTGCTTCGCTCATCTCACTTCTCGTTCTGATCTCAGGACTAGTTGGCTATGTTATCTTTGCCTCTAAACAGACCCCGTCTCCACCTGTCATATCGAGTGCAGTCGTAGGACATGTCCTCTTTCTCAGTAGTCAAAACCCTCCACAAGCTCTGGATGAGGTGCAAATTACCTCAAAGGGTATCCGTGATGCCCCGACCGATAAGGGCTATTATGCCTGGTTAGTGACTCATGATGATAGTATTCCGCCTGTACAATGGTCTCTCACTGTACACAATGGGAGTCTATCTCCGCCTACCTATATCAATCCACAACATCAGGATCTGCTTACTCCCTTGCCATACCTCTTTCTGATTACGTTGCAGAGCGGGAACTCAGGAGTTCCGTCCTTTATTGCTAACGAGCATATCTACTATGCCATTCTTCCTCAAGAAAAGTCGCCGGTGGATCACTACAGTGTCGTCGATCATCTGAACCACCTACTTACTGATGACCCGAATCTTGAGAAGTTGCAGATGCGTTTTGGACTCAGATATTGGTTACTGAAGAATACGCAAGCACTTATTCCAGAGGTGGCGGGTGCAAGGAGTGCGTGGCAAAATAAGGATATTCCTACATTACGGCAACACCTGGTAAATACAGTGTACTATCTTGAGGGGACTGCTTGCGCTCCATCTGATTTACGCAATGTTCCATCAGGTACATCCGTCACGCCTGATAGTGCTGTTGCTCAGAATGTCAGGGCTTCTCTGCTGGATTGTCCGCAAAATAGCATCCTCTCTGGTATCCTTGCCCACATTGAAGTGCATATGCAAGGCGTAGTGAAAGCACCGAAAGCAACATCAGAGCAGAAGACACTCGCGCCTCGTATTCAAATGGAGATCGTGCAGGTACGGGCATGGTTGGAGCAATTACACCAGGATGCCTTACAACTTCTCCAGCTTCCTGATGCTCAATTGCTCCAACCATCCATACAGCCGCAAATTGAGCGGATGGTGACACTTGCCAATGAGGTATATGGTGGTCAGACGACGCCTCGACAGGCAGGCGCACAACAGATCGGTGACGGCCTCCAGCACCTGGCAACCTTCGATATTCTGCCATGTTCACAGAGCAGTTCTAATAATGTTTGTATGTCTTAACTAACCGCTTGTCATCCGACTTTAGACGATGGTGCAATGCTACGCCACCTGAAGTTGTCTTTTCAGTGCCACACTTTCATAAACAGTCAGAAGTTTATCCATACACTCATCCCAGGTTGGTAAAGTTAAGTGGGTTGGAACCAGTGGTTCTTCAATTTGCTGCAACGCTGCCGCCGCTACCTCTTCTGGTGTACTGTTTAGAGGCATGGTGCGAATCAGTCCCCGCTCGGCTAATTCTTGTAGACCTGCGGCATGAATGCCCAGAACCGGACGCTGAAGCGACAGTGCCTCCATAACCGCGACAGGATGGGCTTCATACTCACTCATTAAAGCAACCAAAGAAGCCTGTGAAAGGATCGAAGCCATCTCTTGCCGGTTCCCTGCGGGAACTGCACGAATTTCTACCTGTTCAGCGACGCCAACTTTGTGTGCTAGCTTGCGCAGCGAGGTTTCATAGGGACCCGCTCCTAGAATTAAAAGTTGTGCATCTGGACGCCGCTCGCGTATCTTGGGGAGGGCCGTAATCATATGCTGGTGTCCCTTATAGCGTTCCAATCGGCCCACCGAGACGATCAGCGTGTGATCTGGTGTTTCCATCGAAGAATACTGTACGGCTGGTAATTCAGCCCCATTGGGGATAACGGTAAACTGCTGAGCCGGAAGGTGTAACAGATCACGGAAGTGATTGGCTTCAAATTGTGATACGCCGATCAAGTGTTCCGCGTTTGCCAGGAGGGGGCGAAGTACTTTCCATTGAGTGGAACGCACTTTTGTGCGTAGCGACGATGAATGACCACCTGTATGAAATGTGACAATAAAGGGAAGACGGGCTTGCTTGGCTGCCAGCATCGCTAACGGTGGCACAAGAGTATGGATGCCTTGGCAATGGACAAGATCCCAGGACCCTTCTTTAATCACCGCATACACCTGTGGCGCGATACAGAGATCACTAGTATGAGACCAGGCATTTACACGGATAATCTGCATTCCGTTGCTCTCGGTCTCACGCGGAAGCGGAAAATGAGCGTGTACGCCTTGTGGCATGGTCGTTAATACCGTGACATCGACGCCAGCATGTGCAAGGCGGCGCCCCACTTCATACACATGGGTTTCTATTCCTCCCATGGCAGGGAAAAAGTGAGCAGTGACCATCAATACGCGGAGTTTCCCGCTTGCGTGGGTGTTGGTTAAGCGGAGTCTATCTGTCGTTTGTGTAGCCATTATTTATGCCTCGTTTGTCGTATCATATGTAGTTTTTGGAACAGCGTGTTACTCTGATAAAGCGATAGCTGCTCTTTGTCCTGAGATAGAAGCTATCGCTCTGATTGATGTTGGTATCTGTATCTATGAGGCTCTTGAAGAGGAGTAAAGAGGCTGCTTTTGGTTTAATCGCTCTCGCATAATCGTTTTTACGATCCGCCATCCATCATAGAGAGCTTTCAACTTACTTTCACCAAAGAGGCGGACTGCCTCAAAGCTTGGCACTTCTTTAACCTTGAGGTTCGCTTTGCAGGCACGAATATTCATAAGAGTTTCGACCTCGAAGCCCGGACAATCAATATCCAAGTGGGGGAGACAATATCTCCAGAAGGCGTTGTAGCCATAGCAGAGATCAGTAAACTGAACCTTGAAGCACGCATTGGCCAGTAAATTGATGCCACTATTGCCAAACCGCCGTATCCATGTAAAATCTTCACTGCCGCCGTCATGGATATAGCGCGATCCCTTGGCAAAATCCGCGCCTTTGATCAATGCATCAACGAAAAGTAGTATCTCCTGTGGATCATTGGACCCATCGGCATCCATCATAACGATGATTTCGCCTGTCGTTGCCGCAAAGCCCTCTGTGAGCGCATTACCCTTACCTTTACCTGACTGTCTGATAACAATGATGTCCGGTCGTAATTCTTTTGCCACTTGGATAGTATTGTCCCTAGAACCGCCGTCTACGAGGATTACCTCGCTGACTATATTGGGCAAATGTGGAAGTACATGAGGAAGATTCTTGGCCTCATTTAACGTTGGAATGACGACGCTGACTGATGGTGGCTGTTGCGCTTTATACATATTCTTACTCCTGACTAATGCGATGTTTTTCTATCCTTCAACTATAAGGAAGCTATTATGTTGGTGATTTCTTCTCTCACCTCTGGATGGACATCCGATGCAGGTTTGCTATGACTAAAAGCTTCTAACCAACTCTGCAGTGATTCCGACGCTTCTGGCTCAAAGAGGCGGTAGACTACCGGGGCATTGGTCTCATCTTCGCTCGATGTGATGCTTGCAACCTTTGCATCAAGTGCAAGGAAGCAAAATTTCCTGAGTTCTCGGGGAGTGGCGCTTCTCATCTCGCCATCTTCACCAGTTCCTTGCGATCCCATTACAGCCTGGAGCATTGTCACATCCGTCACCACTATATCCTTGATAGGCAGCTGCGTGGATAGGCGCTTAAACGCAAAACCGGCTTGTTCAATGGTTGTAAAGGGCATGAGGACGAGTAGGTAGCCAGCAGAACTTCGTAATACGATATCGGTCTTACGGAGAAGATGTGATACAACATGCAATGACATGCGCTTTTTTCCACGTATGGCAGCAATAACCAACGATGAATCATAGCGCAGTGAACACTGTAACAGATACTCTACAATGCGCTTTTGATTTCGTTCTTGCCTTTCCAGATTTGCTGTACCGACGACGGGGCCAATCCACTCTAACAGTACCCACAGACGTTCAGCACAGAATGCTATAAATAGGAGCGTTAGCAGAGCTGGAATTTGTACTGCCTGGTGAAAAAGGAAGGTAACGCTGCCGTAGAATAGCGAGGTCATGATGAGCACAATAGCCAGACGGATGCTGTAGTGAATAGTTCTCATTTCGAGTACTCCTTCCTTAAAAAACAATTCGTAGGAAGATAAACTTACCTTATATATCGGCGATATAAAACAATACTTTAGGAGTAACTCTTCAAGACTGCTCTTTTCTCGAAGGCACAACAAAGAGGAAAGAAGACAGAAGTAGACATCTTAAAAAAGATCATAAGATGCTGTCATCTCTTTTTCCAAAGGAACGTAACAACTTGGGGCTTACCCACGTCTATCGCATCAATAGACTATGGTTACCTGGCCCAATTGGGGCTCCCAATAATGACCGCTCGTATTGTTCCAAACGATCTTGACATAATTCACGCCCGACAAACCATCTAACGTATAAATGTACTCAGACCAGGCCCCATGGAACATGCCAATGGTGGGAGTGGCAGGCGTCCACATGTTGCCATCTGCGGATGTGTAGAAGGAAAAGTGCGAGGGTGGTTCATATGGCCAGAAGTAGCTAATTGCCTGGAATGAGACCATATTATCTTGTTTCCAGATGATCCACTCATGGGTTGGCGTTGCTCTAGCTACACGCGTCGTATCATTATTCATATATTGAGAGTTGGTTGAATCAGGGTAGAGGTTGTCACTATGTGCGTAGGTCTTGCTCCAATCGCTTAAGTTATCGATCATCGTATTCATTGACTCTCTGTCTGGTGCTACTTGATAGGCAGTTGAGGGGTTACCTGCTACACCTGAGAGGTTATATGCTCTCACTCTATACCATAAGGGTCCGGTAGGTGATGCTGTGTCGACCCAGGGCGTTATGTTATCGGTTGCGCACTTATTACAAATCACCGTCCAGGGTCCATTCGCGCTCACCGCCGAACGCTCGATAGTATAGCTGGCTGCTCCTGCGGTTCCTCTCCAGGTAAGTATAACTTTTTGACCGTCTCTTAGAGCCATAGTAATCATGGGAACACTTGGTACACTGGCGGCAGGAACTGACAGGCCACGCATCTTATAGGCATGGGCACGTAGTAGTTGTGTACTCATTCTCATCGCCGCTGAGTCACCTGGATAGTGCAGCATGTACCTTATTTCGCCTGGGACATAGCCGTAGTGGTCGTCATGTGGCCATAATTCCCAGAAGACGTCTCCTGCTATGAAATGATTTGCTTCAATAGCCGCGAGGAACTTGCTGAGCGAATCACCCTTATTGGCGTCGTTCCAATCAAATTCGCCCACAATGAAAACTTTCCTTGCCTTATTTGCTAGAGTAGCATCACTGGTGAGCCTCGCAATACTCTTAGGGTAGTAGTGATTGGAGACAATATCGACATTGGTCAGGCTGGCTGCATTGGGGTCTATGCGAGCACTTCCGTCAATGACCAGGTGATGCTGATCAATACTTTTGATGAAGGTTGAAATGGTCTGTGTCCAACGCGTGGATGGATATAACTCGTTGCCCGTTTCCCAGGCCATGATCGTTGGATCCTTCTTGTAGGCGACGCCCGTGTAGATGTTCACATGGTTGAGAAGAACACGAATATCCTGCTCAAAATCCTGGATTACTTGTGTGTTATAGAAGAACTGATTTTCATCAGAGATTCCTCGCCAATCAGTAAAATTGTGTTTTCCACCTGCGGGATAGTGATAGTTGTCGGTTAAGGGAATGATCAAGTGGATTCTATGCTCTTGGGCCTCCTTAATCACGTAATCATCATGTTCGAGTGCTGTTTCGTTAAAGACGCCAAGGGAGGGTTCTATACAATTGCTACACCCGGTGGCGACGCCCAGATCATGTGAGCGTACGACCGTTAGTCCCATCTCTTGGGCTGTAGCAAGCGCATCATCGATCTGGAATTGGGGTGTATAGAGGAGGGCATCACCGAATGGTAACCAAGGCATATTCACTCCTGCAAAACGGAGAGGCTGTCCATTGATCAGCAATTGCGTACCGGCACGTGTGACAAAGCCATTTGACACCGTTGGGCGAGGAACGGGAATTTTGTTAGTTTTTGTTTGAACAACGCTGATTGAATTAGGCCCGATGATAAAGCTCAAAATTATTGGTAGCATTGACCAATGGAGTATTTTTTCACTCATGAACATCCTCGTTTCGAAAGACCTATTAGGCATAATTTACTCCCTTTATCTTTCTCGGCTATTTTCATCATAAGGCATAGGGTAATTGTTAACGAGGATCAAGAGCGAACAATATGCATTTATAATCCTGAAAGTGAAAATGACAGTGGAACCAAGGAAAGCCCCATTGAACTGAACATGTGGAATGGGAAAATTTTTCTACTCGCCTCTGCAAACACGGGTCGTAGATTGAGAACGAAAGATGCAAATGAATCGTTTCTTGGGGCGCATTATACTCAAAGTGATGGAGGTGTCTGACTGCTCGCCGCCTGCGGCTCACTCATTGAGGCGATGCTGGGGCGTTTTGCAGCCAGCATCGCCTCAATGAGTGAGCCGCAGGCGGCGAGCACCTCTGAATAATTACTACCCAAGGTTGAAAGAAGAATATTGTAATGCCAAAAAAAGTAGAAGATGTTTCAGTCATAATCTGTGCTTATACCGAGAAGCGTTGGGATGATCTGCTCATAGCGGTGGCATCAGTTCAACAACAGACAGTACAACCACGAGAGATCATTATCGTTATCGATTACAACGCAGCTCTACTGAGGCGCGTGCAGGAGCATTTCGTAGATGTGATTGCCATCGAGAATAGGCACGCAAAGGGAGCCGCGGGTTCAAGAAATAGTGGGGTAGCTATAGCACAAGGGACAGTGGTGGCCTTTCTCGATGATGATGCCATTGCCGCACCGGATTGGATAGAGCAACTCTTGGTACCTTATGATGATCCTAATGCGGTCGGTGTAGGCGGCAAGATTGACCCATTGTGGATGGGAAAACGTCCATCCTGGTTTCCTGATGAGTTTATGTGGATTGTAGGGTGTACATTTCGAGGAATGCCTCTTGTAAATGCTGCTGTGCGTAACTTGATCGCGGCGAGTATGTCTATGCGACGAGACATCTTTACTGCTTTTGGAGGCTTTCGGGAGTCATCGGGGTGGAATCAAAACAATAGAGAAAACAGAGGTAAGACTACGGAGCGTTTTAACTTCAAACGGGTTCTCTGTTACGAAGGCGGTGAAGAAGCTGAGTTATGTATTCGTATTGCCCATCAGTCTCAAGGCCATATGAAATTCTATTATGCACCGTTAGCACAAGTTAAACATCATGTGCCAGAGCAACGAGCCCGCTGGAGATATTTTTTATGGCGTTGCTACTATGAAGGGATAGGGAAGGCTTTTCTGGCCTCTCTGCATGGTACGAAAGATGGCCTCTCTGCTGAACGCACCTATACATTTATAGCACTGCCACAAGGCGTATTACATGGGCTGACAGATGCTCTCTTTCATGGTGATCTGAGCGGGCTTGCCCGTGCCGGTTCTATTATTGCCGGTCTATCGGCAACGACGGCTGGCTATCTTGTAGGACGTATCGTAGCTAGACCTATGCATACTGAAGATGGTATGAAGACGGAAAAAGATACCTATAACGCTGAAGAGAAGTATCCTGTTGAGGTGTAGCACTGAGGCAGGCTCAACAAGGGCCGCAAGATACCAGTTGGCAAGGAAGCCTGCAAAGTATGCAAACACAGACAGGTGCACGCTGGATAGAAATACCGGTGTTGTTTTCGCAGGCCACTTCTAGTTCAACGGTTGTCACATCTTCGCAGAGTACTGCCAATGTAGCCTCATTTACGGCTGGTGTGCGTGCAGCGCATAAGAAGAATGGCTTTCATGTCTTCGCTGTTCCGTTGATGGGTGTGCAGGAGTCAGGGGGATGGTCAGGCAGCATCCAATTTAAGACGTATGCCCAGGAACAGGCGTGGTTTGATAGTTACTGGCAGATGCTCCAACCATATGCTGTGGCAGCTGCGAACAATGGTGTCGAGCAGATGGCTGTGGCGACTGAATGCCAGTGGCTCCAGCAGTATGCCCCAGCTTCGCTCTGGAATCAGCTGGTGACACGAGTACGTGGCGTTTTTAAGAACACCTTGACGTACGACATGAACTGGTCGTCACTTACCCAGCCGGTAGCCAGCTGGTTACGCAATCCTGAGCTAGCAATGGTAGGTGTTTCATCGTACATCCCTCTCAGCGACACTCCTACACGCATTGATCCTTCACAGATGATCACGCTCTGGCGCGATAAGATCAAGAACCAACTCGACAGTTTTGCACTACAGCTTGGCAAATGGCTACCTGGCGCACCTTTTCTTAGATGCGGCCCTGGCTTTCGGAGCCAGTCGGCAACCGGCAGAAGAGCATATCGACGATGAGATTGTGCATGCATTGCAAGATGCCGAGTGGCCTCCATATACCATTCTTTGTCCACTCTACCGCGAAGCGCAGGTGGTGCCGCAATTTGTCAAGGCTATGAAAGCTCTAGATTATCCGCTCGATAAATTGCAGATTATGTTTCTGACCGAAGAGGATGATGGCGATACACGTGCAGCGATTAAGGCTATGCGCCTGCCACCACACTTTAAGATTGTGACGGTCCCTGATGGCTCACCACGTACCAAACCACGTGCATGTAACTATGGATTGATAGAGGCCACAGGCACGTATGTTGTGATTTATGATGCAGAGGATGTTCCCGATCCTTTACAACTCAAAAAAACGGTGCTGACCTTTGCCAACTATGGCCCTGATCTGGCCTGTGTACAAGCCAAGTTGAACTTTTACAATCCTGAGCAAAACTTGCTCACGCGCTGGTTTACCGCCGAGTATTCCTTGTGGTTCGATCTGATCCTGCCGGGCTTGCAATGGGCCAAGCTGGCGATTCCTCTTGGCGGCACTTCGAATCACTTTCCCACCCAGACGCTACGGGCATTAGGTGGCTGGGATGCCTTCAATGTGACCGAAGACTGTGATCTGGGGCTACGCTTAGCATGGTTTCGCTTGAAGACTGTGGTACTCAATTCGACGACCTATGAAGAGGCCAATTCACGGGTAAAGAACTGGATACGCCAGCGCTCACGCTGGATCAAAGGCTACATGCAAACGTACCTAGTGCATATGCGTGAACCATCACACTACATACGCAATATGCGTTTGCGTGAATTTCTCTCGCTGCAGTTGGTAATAGGCGGCAAAGCGGCGGTGTTGTTCATTAATCCGCTGATGTGGTTGTTGCTGGCGGTATCCCTCATTTTTCGACAGTCTGCCAGTCAGTTTTATAGCGTTTTGTTTCCGCCACCTGTCCTCTTTATCAGTGCTGTTTGTCTTGTGCTGGGTAACTTTTTCTACGCTTATACCTACCTCCTTGGATGTATACGTAGAAAGCAATATGCTCTGGTGAAGTGGATGCTCCTCATTCCGATCTACTGGATTATGACAAGCATAGCTGCCTGTATGGCTCTATACCAGCTTATCGTGAAACCTCATTACTGGGAGAAGACAATTCATGGTCTTCACCTCGGCCAGACAGCAGCAGTGCCGCAGGTCGACCCCGAATGGGAAGCACTGGCGCAACTGGCAGAAGACCTTTCACCTGTTTCAACACCTACACTTGTCCATGCTGAAGGCATAGCCTCACACATTCAGAAATATGAGAGACTGGAAGCGGTACCGGTTGCTTCGGTGCAAGATACCCTTGCAAAGATGATCGAGCCACGCAAATCGGCGTTTTTACCTTCAGAGCGTGCCGCTCTACGTCATCCCAAACGTACTGTTCCAAGGGATAGATGGTTCATGGCTACCTTGTTCACTGCCTATGTAAGCAGTCTCGTCTCATGTTGGTACTTTTTCCAGCACCATATGATCCTGCTCTATAACAATGAGGCGTCTGCTCACCTGGGCATTGCACGGAGCATTAGTACCTTATCGTTTAAGTTCAGCCCAGCTGATGTGCTTAAGTTGCCGTTACCCCATCTGCTTATGCTGCCTTTCGTTGCCAATGATTACCTCTGGCATACTGGCCTGGCGGGTAGCATTCCTGCTATGCTCTGTTATGTCGTAACGGCAGTCACGGTGTTTCTGACCATCCGGCGTTTAACACAAAACAGCCCCAACGCCTTCATGGGGGCGCTCTTGTTTGCGCTGAATCCGACTATACTCTACCTGCAAAGCACACCGCTTACGGCATCCGTCTCTATTGCTACTATAACCCTGGCCTGCTACTACTTCCTGGCATGGGCACAGACTGATCGTCTCAAGGACCTTCTCTTAGCAGCGGGAAGCGCCTGCCTTGCAACCCTCAGCAGCTATAGTGGTTGGGCATTGTTCCTGATACTCGCTCTTCTGGTAGTGGTCATTGGTAAGATAAAGCATCAAGTGCGTCCGCAGATAGAAAGCAATATGCTTGTTTTTAGTCTCTTAGGCGGCCTGGGCATAGGGTTGTGGTTGCTGTGGTGTCAGCTCCTGTTTGGTAATCTCTTCTACTTCGTGCATATGATCTATACCTCACAGGCGCAAAGTCTATCATTGTCGCATATGTCTACGCTGGCAGAGATGGCTGCACCGGCGGCGATCTTCATCGCAGCGTTGCTGGGGAGAGGGTTTCGGCGACAGGCAAACGATGCACATTTCCAGAGCAAAGTAGTTTACTTGACCTGCGCCATTCTTGTGCTTGTGCAGATGGCCCTGGCAGTTTCCGGTAGCTTCATCTTGCTGTGAGACTGAAAGTATAAGATAGTATAAAGAGGCTTGGAGTGCCTCACACAGCCGCTCCAAGCCTCTTTGTGAAAGAAACTCTTCTGCCCTTCTCGAATAAAGCAGAGCTTACCCTGACACCTCCATTTTGTTACAAAGTCTGCGCTAGCAGACTTTGTAACATTCTTATAATGAAGATAAGGGTTCTAGCTCATCAATTTTGCTAGCAAATCTATATCCTGAAAAGGAAGGAGAGGATGGGGATACATATGGCAATAGTTCATGAGAAGCATTCATCACTTAATATTCAATCATCAGATTATATTCCTGTGCGTATGGTAGAAGTTGAAATAGGGCAGGCATTGCCCACTTTGTTCGCCTTTGATGAGAAGAAAGAACAGTATTATCAACGCGCTCGTTGTCTTGTTCGCTTGCATACGCAACCATTAGGCTTAGTGGAGCTACAATTTGCTGGGGATGAATTGAGTCCCGACGAGTATGCTCCGCACATCTGGCAGATTCTACAGACACAGATAAATAACCATTTGAGACAAGACGGTTTGCCAGAGGTAACAGTACTTACGGCAAATGGTCTACCGAGTTCTAGCACGCCTCTGTGTATAGAGGAACGTGAGCAATTTTTAGCTGATGCGCCATTTGTGAGTGTTATCGTGCCAACACACGAGCGTCCTGAGCAATTGATTGCATGCTTAAATTCACTTCTGTCCTTGCATTATCCACAGTACGAAATCATTGTCGTAGATAATGCGCCAAGTACCGATGGCACGGTTGCTCTTGTCGAAAAGCTTTCCCAGAACGCACCGCATATTCGTTATGTACGTGAGGACCGCCAAGGTCCTTCCTGGGCACGCAATTGTGGCATAAGGGAAGCCAAAGCTGAAATACTGGCGTTTACCGACGATGATGTCGTCGTTGATCCCTATTGGTTAGCTGCGCTGGTGAAAGGCTTTGGGGGCGATAAGCGTGTGGTCTGTGTGACAGGTCTTGTGCTGCCATTGGAATTAGAAACTCCGGCACAGTATCTATTCGAAGGAGTCGGCGGCTATAACAAGGGGTATAGTCGGCGCGTCTTCGATTTCAAGGAAGACCAGTCGAAGTTCCCTATGCATCCCTATATTGCAGAACGCTTCGGCACCGGTGCGAGCATGGTATTAACAGCCACTTTTTTACGCAGTATAGGTGGATTTGACCCTGCCTTGGGCCGTGTTGGCCCGGTGCGCTGTAGTCAAGATATCGCAGTATTTTTCCAGGTGATCGCTCGCGGATATAAACTGGCATATGATCCAGCATCCTTAGCCTATCACAATCATCGTCGTGAATACTCTCACTTACTCAAGCAAACCTACAATCACTCTGTGGGATACACAGCCTACTTGACAAGATCCTTGCTCGAAAATCCCCGGCTGATGTTTGATTTCTTGCGCAAAATTCCATACGCTCTCTTTCTCTCCCTGAAATCTCGCGGTTCAAAAGATCACATGCCACTACCGCAGTACGCTAAAGAGAAAAGAGAACTGCTTACTTTACGGAGGAAAGGGCTGCTCTACGGGCCCGTAGCCTATATGCGGAGTCGATGGGAGGTACGCAAGTTCAACGGTAAAACCCTTGCGTAAGACGAGATACATGACATTACAGCAAGCGATTGAAGCACCTCTCGTTCTCCCAGCCCATGTTGCGTTACCAACCTATGCAACTTGCACAGGTCGGTTAGGGATGCTCTTCAAGAATAGGAGGATAGAATGCGTATCTTAATGCTTTCTCAATTCTATCCTCCTATTCTTGGAGGTATAGAACAGCATGTTCGCAATCTTAGCATCGAACTCGCACAACGTGGACATGAGGTTGCTGTGGCTACCATGCGCCACAAAGGGCAGCCAGAATTTGAAATAGATCAAGGGGTACGTGTCTATCGTATTCGCTCCTCGGTGCAGCGCATACCGTGGCTCTTTAGTGACAGCGGACGTCAGTATCCGCCTCCTTGTCCCGATCCAGAGATTATGCTGGAGTTACGCCGGATCATTCTAAAAGAGCGACCCCAGATTGTGCATGCACATAACTGGCTTGTGCGTTCGTTTCTTCCGCTCAAAGCTTGGAGTAAGGCACGGCTCGTCGTGACTTTACATAACTATAGCCTTACATGCGCGAAGGTGATTTATATGCATAATGACGCACCTTGCAGCGGTCCTGGCGTTGTCAAGTGCTTAAGTTGCGCTACTAAACACTACGGCTTAGTACGCGGTACGCCTACTGTTTTAAGTAATTGGCTGATGGAGTTACCTGGGCGAAGCTCTGTCGACATGTTTTTGGCTGTGAGCCAGGCAGTGGCTGACGGAAACAAACTGGAGCGCAATCGTTTACCTTTTCGCGTTATTCCTAACTTCATAGCTGATGATCCCTGTACATCACAAGGTGATCCTGAACTTTATCTCGCACAGTTGCCTGCCGGAGATTACCTGCTTTTTGTCGGTGCTCTAGGACGAGTGAAGGGAGTTGAGTCGCTATTACGTGCCTATGCTGGACTTACGAATGCGCCTCCCCTGGTTCTCATCGGGTATCAAACGATAGAATGGCCACAGCTTGCTTCGTATTGTTCTCCTAACGTCTTTGTCTTTAAAGACTGGCCTCATTATGCCGTGATGGCAGCGTGGAGCCATAGTGCTCTTGCCCTTATTCCTTCCATCTTCCCTGATCCGTGCCCAACAGTAGCCATGGAGGCGATGAGTATGGGCAAGCCTATTATCGCTGCACGCTCAGGTGGACTTACCGATATTGTTGCTGAGGGTGAGACAGGTCTGCTTGTTCCTCCTGGTGATCCTCAAGCATTGCGAGAGGCTATGCAGGTTTTATTAGATGATCCCGTGCAGCGAGAGCATATGGGGAATATGGCGAAGCAGCGAGTTGTAGCATTCCAGACAAGATCAGTTGTGCCCCGTATTGAGCAAGTGTATTGTGACATACTGCATGCATATACGTAAAGTAATGGGCAGCTTACTAAGTCCCGTGCGACGTCTACTCCTAGAACCGTTTAAGCGGGCTAGTGATCCTGAACCTGAGGCCTCTAATAGCAGGCAACAGCACGTATTGGCGAAGCGATTCGCATCAATAAACTGGGTATGGCTTCCTTTACTGGCAGTGTTAGGGGCATTAGGCTTGCTCGTGATCGCTTATGCGTATGGCCACACGCGCAATGAAGGCACGGCAAGATTACGCACGTATTTTTATCCCGGCATTATTTTGCTTTTCGCACCAACAGCGATACGACTTCTCACTCCATCAGTATCGCGTGCCGAGCGTATTATCCTGGTCTGTATAGGGGGTATGTTTTGCTATCTCATTAAACCACTGACCAGTCCCCTTCATTTCTATCTTTATGATGAATTTTTACATTGGCTCACGGGCAATGATATTACTGCGAGTACGCACTTCTTTACCCCCAATCCTTTGCTTCCGGTAAGTCCTTATTATCCCGGTCTTGAAATTGTTACGAGTGCTTTCAGGATGCTTAGTGGGCTTGACAGCTTCAATACGTCCCTCATTTTGATAGGTGTAGCCCGCTTGATGATGACCCTGACGCTTTTCGCCTTAAATGAGGAATTATTCCAATCTGCTCGTACCGCGTCCATTGCGACGCTGCTGTACATGATTAATCCTCATTATATTTTTTTTGATACCCAGTATGCTTATGAATCTCTGGCTTTACCACTTGCTCTGGTTGTTTTATTTATCATGACACCCTATCAAGCGATGTGCATCCAGTTGACGCGTCTGAACGCTCTGTCTTCTTCTAAGATATCTTTATTTGCTTCTTCTACAGTTAGAGTAAAGACAGATCTCAAGAAACTGAGGGGCGAGCGACGCGCTATGTCGGTTATGGCCTTAATCGTTTTATCAGCAGTGGTGTTTACCCATCATGCGACAGACTTCTTCTTCATCACCTTACTTATCTTGTGGGCTGTGATATTTTCATTTCTACGGCTTGTTCCTATCTATCGCTCTCACCTACTCTGGCTGGCAATTGCCGGAATTGTACTCTCTATTGCCTGGATCAACGCCCCCAACAATCCTGTGGTACCCTATCTTGTCGGATTTCTATCAAGTGTGTTTAATCACACGGGAAAACATTTCACTCCTATCGCTGTTAATGGATATTCGGCATTGCCGTGGGAAAAGAATCTGGGACAATATGGGACATATTTCACTATGGCATGCATTCCACTCGGCCTGTTCTGCTGCTGGCAACGCTATCGTTCTCATGCGCTTGCGTGGATGCTAAGTATTACGGCACTTGGTTTAATTGGCACTCTGCCGCTCAAGACTTCGGACAACGGTATTCAACTGGCAGACCGGGCTTCGGCGGTTCTTTATATTCCCGTTGGCTCCGTGTTAGCCGTCTTCATCGTACAGTTTTGGCCGATACGCAAGTTAAATTGGATTCACATATCACTGATTACTAGCGTAATGACGGCACTATTTATGGCAGGTTACATTTTGTCAGGAGGGTCAGGATATGGCTCGCCTCCTACTCCTTACGTGGTAGGAGCTGACTCAAGGTCCATTGAAATAGACGGAATTCAGGCCGCAACATGGGCATATACCTATCTTGGCCCTCATAAGCGTGTAGGGACAGATCGCACCAATCAGCTATTGATGGCAACCTTTGGCGATCAACGTATTGTGGACTCTATAGCCGACCATGTCGATATAGCACCGATTTTTTTCGCATTGACTCTTGATAGCGATACTTTAACACTGATGAAGCAGTCCCGGTTAAGCTATCTCGTCATCGATGAGCGCATGTCCCGAGCCCCCCCGGTAGTAGGATCCTACATTGAGAAAATCGAACCTGGGGCCTTCCAGCACTACACCCCAGTGAGCCTGCAAGCCTTGACAAAGTTTGACACCATACCCAAGATCAATAAATTATTCGACGATGGCAGTATCGTGATTTATGACGTAAGAGGGCTTACTCATGCGTATTAAACAATTTGATCTGATGCTGGCTGTCGCTATCTCATTCCTGAACCTTCTATGGACCGTGCGGCAGGGCCATTCCCTGATGATTGGGATGGCCCTGGCACTACCGATGGTTTTCTTTTTGCCGGGGTACACCTTAATTAAGGTCCTCTTTTACAGAAGCCGTCTCGAAGGAGTTCGGCGTTTTCTGCTCTGTCTCGCATTAAGCATGGCCATTGAGATTCTATGTGGCTTTGTCCTCAATGCGACTCCATGGGGGCTAAGGCCATTCTCCTGGGCCATTTGCCTTAGCACCTTGACAACAGTCTTTTCACTGCTAGCTGCATTGCTTCAAAAAGGTCAAAAAAGAGTTTCAACAGGTGAAATATGGCTTTTATGGCTTCGCTCCGATTTGGGTAAACATTGGAAGAAACGTGTTGCGGTCGCTCTCGGCCTTCTGCTAGCTTTTGGCATGGCAGTCTATTCTATACAATTTTCTGTTAACAGCGTAGTCCATCAGCGACGATCTGGATTTACACAACTTTGGATAGTACAAGCCGATCAAGTCAACCATAGTTGTTCCGTTCTCATTGGCATAGGTAGTTTTGAATTCACTCCTGTGAAATATCATATCGTCATGACGGTTAATGGTTCTCAAGCTAAAGCGTGGTCATCCATCACCCTCTCTCCCCAGAGAACATGGAACACATCGGTTCCAGTGACTTCAGTGGCTACCGGTAATGCAAATGTTGTAGTGCAACTTTATCGAGTTGACAAACCAGGGATTGTGTATCGAGATGTTCATCTAACATTGCGGAGTCTAGGAGGAGATAGGAGTGGACAGGGGCAGCAATGTACTACCTGAGTTAGCTACGAAGTATTTTGAGAGAAGAGTATTATGAATCTAAGAATCAAAAAAATTGTCTGCATCCTCTTGGAAGGCAGACAGCAAGAAATGGGGGGAAGTGAGGTTGATGGATCATTGTCACTCCTTAAATCAACCGAAGATCGTTTACCTGCTTGACAGCTTCCCAATACTCTCCCAGACATTCGTTCTGCAAGAGATACTGGAGTTACAACGGCAGGGGCTGTCGCTACAAGTCTTTTCATTGTTTGAACCATCATCGAGTGAGACGGCCAAAGGAGAGTGGAGGGGACACATACCTATCTCCTACATCTCCCATCAGTCCAGATTGAACTTGCTGGCCATGACCGTGAGGCGGTTTTTCAAGACTCCCAGACGTTTTTTGGATACTACTCTACTTACTTTGTCCCATCATCCTCTGCGCTCTGCACTTTCCTATCTGTGTGATGGCGTCTTTGTTGCTGAGCAGATCGAACGCCAGAAGATCGCCCATTTGCATGCCCATTTTGCCAGCGGAGGCGCGTCTGTGGCACAGATAGTGCATTTACTTACAGGCATTCCCTACAGTTTTATGACCCATGCCTATGACATTTATCTCTCGCGCCAGTTCGATCTTGCTTACAAAATGCGCATGGCCCACTTTGTTGCCACGTGTAGCATTTATAACCAGCAGCATCTTCAAGCACTAGTCGATCAGCACGTTGGTGAGCGTATCCATTGCGTTTACTGTGGCTTGAACTTAGATCTCTTTCCCGCAGACGCAGACCCTGCTCCTGGCTTAGAAAAGCTCTCATGTATTCTAGCGGTGGGTCGCCTAATAGAAAAAAAGGGCTTGCTGTACCTCGTGTTGGCCTGTCGTATGCTTAAAGATCAAGGTTATGACTTTACCTGCCGTATTGTTGGTAACGGACCAGAGCGTCTGCTCTTAGAGCAAAAATATGCGAATTGGCTTTGACTGATACTGTGGAACTGGTAGGTGTAGCGACCCATGAGCAAGTGATCGAAATGTATCAACAGGCTACTATAGTGGCACTTCCCTGCATCATTGCTAGCGATGGTGACCGGGATGGCATTCCAAATGTACTCATGGAAGCACTCTACATGAGAAAGCCTGTGGTCTCCACACCGGTTTCCGGTATTCCAGAGCTGATCTCGGAAGAGGAAAATGGTCTGCTGGTTCCTCCTCAAGATAGTTCTGCATTAGCCGCAGCCCTGGCGCGCTTGCTTGCTGATCCAGAACTATGCCGCCGCCTGGGAAACGCTGGTAGAGAAACTATTCTGGAACGCTTTAATGTGGTACAGAACGCGCAACGCCTCACAGCCCTTTTTGGCGAAAATAAAAGGTTTTCTTAACACTATAGAAAGTCAATATAAGGTTAGGATGAATATGACTTCTTCAACACAGGCTCAAGATACACAGGAAGTAGCACAGACTCGAACGGTGATTACAGAGGCGCAAAGCTATGTTGTGCTCATGCGCGGCCTTATCAAAAGTTCTGGTATCTATGCTCTCTCCTCACTGGCGTCACCGCTCATTGCTCTTGTCCTCGCGCCATTTTTGACGCACTCGCTCTCAGTGACCGATTACGGAGCCCTGGTTGTGCTGAATACCGCCATTCTCCTGCTAACCGGCATCACCCAATTAGGCATGCTCTCTGCCGTATTTCGTGCCTATAACTACGACTATGAGTCTCGACAAGATCGGCTGAAAGTACTCTCCACAACCATTATTCTGCTATCACTCACTTCCCTGCCGATGATGCTTGTCTTTATACTGGCAGCTCCCTGGTTAGCAAGCGTGTTACTTGGAAGTGCCTCTTTTAGCGACTCCATAAAGATTACCGCTCTAGTCGTGCTTATACAAAATCTCTCTGTACCCGGACTGGCCTGGTTACGTGCTGAAAACCGTGCTACGTCCTTTTCAGTCTTGTCAATTATAAATCTGCTCGTTGCTCTGGGAGCAACCGTTATTCTGGTAGGGATCATGCATATGGGCATAGTCGGCGCATTGTTGGCTACAGGGCTTGGCTATGCCTTCATAGCGATCTGCACACTACCTCTTATTCTCTTTCGTGCAGGCTTGCGTCTCCGCCTGGATATTGTCCAGAATCTTGTGTCATTTGGCATACCTCTGGTCTTTAACACGGTTTCGTTCTGGGTATTGCAGCTTTCGGACCGCTATCTACTCAGCCGTCTGGGATCGCTAGCGCAGACGGCAAGCTATGGAGTAGCCTATAACCTGGGCAGTGCATTGAACGTTGTGGTCCTGACCCCTTTTGTATTGGCCTGGCCCACAGCCATGTTTGCTATTGCCAAAAAAGAGGATGCAGCAAAGATTTTCCAACTCGTCTTTCGCTGGTTTAGCATGGTATTGCTCCTGGCAGCCTTTATGCTTGCACTTATTGCTGTAGCTGTGCTTGATATCCTGTTTCCACCTTCGTATCATGTGGCAGCACCCATTATTCCCGTCATTGCCCTCTCGATTGTGTTCTACGGAATCTATACTATTTTTACTGTTGGGACAGGCGTGCAGCGTAAAACTTGGTATGTTGCCCTCATTATGACGCTTGCCGCTCTCGTCAACGTTGTGGCCAACTTTGTTCTGATCCCTCTTTATGGCTCAATGGGAGCAGCTCTGGCCACCCTCATTGCCTATATCTTTCTTACTCTGATTATGTACATTATCAATCAGCGCATTTACCCCTTGCCTTTTGAGATAGACATATTTGTTGTTGCATTGCTCATTGGTATTGCTGTGTATGTAGGGGGCAGCTTCCTGGCCCAGCATCAGACAATCTATGGAGCATGGGCTATATATGTGGGTGCTGCTGTTCTCTACGGTGCGTGCTTGGTGCTACTGGGCAAGTTTGCTCCCAAATGGCGTATGCTCCAAAAACTGTGAAGAGAAATGGTTTGCGGTAAAATCTGTCATTTCTCATCGCGATTGTTTATTGTGGATGTGGCAACCTCCCCTGCTCAGGAACTGTTGCCTACTCTAAGAAGAGGACGTAGAATAACAATGGCAACTATGCTGTGGATCTTCAATAAGGGATTTAAATATGCAGAAAAAAATAAAGCGGCGTCTCTTTCTTACTGCTGGTGTTTCCGTTTTAGGGGTGGCAGCTTCAGGCTGTGGTGCATCCGTATATTCATATGATATCGAACCGGCATGGATTGAAATCAATACACTCTCTCTATATCTTTCTCGCCTTGATCCTCATTTTGATAACTACCGCATAGTTCAGCTAAGTGATATTCATTCTGATCTCATGTGGATGGACAAGCCTCGTTTAGAGCAGATTGTGCAACTCGTAAATGATCAGCAGCCTGATATCGTGGCAATTACAGGTGATTTTATTAGTGGTATTGTCAATGATAAAAAACTAGCCGCTCTCACACCCTTACGCTCCCTGCGAGCACGAGATGGTGTTTTCGCCGTGTTGGGCAATCACGATCATTGGGCAGAACCGTGGGGAGAACCTGTTAGAATTCGCCGCTTGTTGCAAGATTGTGGCATCCATGAACTCAATGATCGTGTGCATACGCTTCAACGGGCAGGTAGCATGCTTCACTTCGTTGGTCTTGATGACCTCTGGCCTGATAGTGACTATATCCCACCCATCTGGTCACACAGAGATCGACTGACCCAAATCCTGGAAGGTCTACCCTCGGCAGGTGCGGTTATTCTACTCGTACATGAGCCAGATTTCGCGGATATAGCGGTCTCCGTTGGCCGTGTCGATTTACAATTGTCTGGACACACGCATGGAGGTCAGGTACGTATTCCATTTTATGGTGCGCTCCGCTTGCCACCCCTTGGACAACGTTATCCTTCTGGCCTCTATCGTAGTGGATCAATGCTCCATTACACAAATCGAGGGGTTGGTATGGTGTCTCCGCTAGTACGCTTCAATTGTCGTCCAGAGATTACCGTGTTTGTATGTCATCCTGCATAAGCTGCTGGCGAAATGTATGAGGTTTTATGAGCTAGAAAGGTTGGAGAAGAAGTACTTCAATCTTCCCCATAACTACCAGGTAACGCCGTTTACTTTAGCATTTTTTATGTCTGCTCCACTGAGGTTAGCCCCTTTTAGGTCTGCTCCGGTGAAGTCAACATTCTCTAGATTAGCTCCACTGAAGTCAACATTCTCCAGAGTAGCCCCACTGAAATTAGCTTTGGTGAGGATTGCCCCACGAAAGCTGCTTGAGGTTAGAGTAGCACCGCTCATATTCGCGTTATTCATGATAACTTCATTGAAGTTAGTTGAATTCAGATTGGCCTGCTTTAAGTTAACTCCGCCCACGCTAATGCCGTTCAATTGGATAATTGGCCCATTGGTAGTGTGCGTATCAGCCGAGATAAGACCCACATCATGCAAAAACTGTAGAATAGTGCCTAGACGTAGTGCATCCGATTTCAAGGCATTTAGTACAGCCACCGTCTTTGTTTGAGCTATGATTCTTCCTAAGCTATTTGTATTAGACTGCTTCAAAGGGGATTCCGGCGAGGAAAGAAGAGCAGTCATACTATTTAAATAGTCGCTCAAAATCTGTTCATGTCCTTGATCGACTAAACTAGTTTCCTGCTGAATGTAAAGACCTTGTTTTTGAATGAACTGCGTGGCTAATTTATCTTGCTCCTGGATTAACTGCTGAGCTAGTTTCTGCTGTTCTTGGATTAACTGCTGAACCGAACGCTGTTGTGCAGAGGTTTCCTGCGAACCAAGGCGAGATAATCCTATGAGTATTGAAACCGAAACGGCAAGTACTCCAAAAAACCGTAGAAAGATCTGCGTCCAATCCCATAGGGTCTTTTCTTTGAGGCCCGATTTAAGAAATGCTTTGAGGTTCAAACTCCTCTGGCGGCGGGTTATCTCCTTTAGCTCTCTCTGTGATAGTGGAGGTAGCCATACTTTGTTATCCGCCTCCTTGTTATCCACTGCCATTGCTCTCCTCCTTGATACATTAAACTAAAGGGAAGTCGTATTAATCTTATTCTAATCCTCTCTCCCAATAGAGAAGGTTTACTCCAAGAAATTCAGTGACACAGGCAACTCTATATAGAGTCTTCTGCACGCTAACACTATCCAACTGCTGTTCCGACCTTAAGTCAGTCATAGGCGGGACTAATGGCCCTAATCTGCCAGATTATCTTGACGATCTTATAAAAGAAGTACACAGGTATGTGGTTAGTACCCAGGAAGAGGCTTTGGAGCAGTTCACTCATGAGTACCAGTTATGAAGCGCGAATGCGGTATAGCATCAACGAGAACACGTCGGTCAGCAATAAGAGCGAGATGAGGATTTTAGAATCCATGACTGATAATGCGGTTGTGCAGACAGGTGAAACCGGAGTGCCTGCTGAAACCGGAGAAACATTTCAAGAACTGCTTGAGGCCAGCGATCTGTCAGAAGACTCGCTGGCTATCATTCAACGCATCGTAGGCGATTCGCTAGATACCGTGCGTAACTCGCTTCACAGGCCACTGGTGCCTGTAATTCAGGGACATTATGAGCTGCTGGTGACCCTGGCACAATCCTGGGTGGCAATGGGCGTAGAGGCATTTACTATCTGGGATGATGGCTTGCTGTTTTGTTGGCCTCAGCCAATGTGGTCCAAAGTAGAGGAAAGCGAGAAAAAGATACGTTGGTCGCCGATCAAGATCGAGAAACAGGTGGTTGGTAAGATAGGGATCATCGGCTCCGATACTTTGTCTTGCTCTGCATTGCCCGCCAGAATGGCTGCTGAGTCTGCCCTGCTCGCGAAACTGGTGACTTTGACCAATGATCTTGCTAATGCACAATGTGAACTGGTCTCTCGCGAACGGCTCAAAATGGAAATGGATGTAGCTGCAAGCATTCAGTCTCGCTTGCTCTCCCAGACATTCTCCCATGTACGCGGGCTGGATATATTCGCTCGCAGTCTTCCGGCAAGGCAAGTGGGAGGTGATTTCTACTGCTTGCATGCCCGTGAGCAGCGTCCATTCGTCTTTGCAGCTGGCGATGTCAGCGGGAAGGGACTCCCAGCTGCCTTGTTGATGGCGATGACACGTATCGTACTTGATGGTGCTGCTCGCTTTATGCCTGATGTACATCCTAAAGCACTTCTCAACCGGGTCAACGAAGACTTGTACGATGACTTTACTGAGCTAGGAATGTTCGTGACCATTTTCACTGGTTGCTACGATCCAGACAATCGCCAACTCTCTTATGCTAATGCAGGTCATGCGCCTGTCATCTATTGTCCTGCCGGGGGAGCCGCTACATTGCTGGAAGCCGACGGTCCAGCAGCTGGAGTGCTTCCGTTCAATCTCTGTGAGAACTTCACCCTTTCATTTCAGCCTGGAGATATACTGGTTGTAGCTACGGATGGCTTCAACGAAGCAGCGCATGCATCGGGTGAGATGTTTGGTTACGAGCGTCTGCTCACCTTGGTTGAAAAATTGGCACATCTCTCAGCAGAGAGTATAGCCACGTGGGTGTATGAACAGGTTCAGCAGTTCACTGATGGCTGTGAACAAAGTGATGATCAGACACTTGTTATACTGAAAGGAGTGAAGGGGTGATTGTTCAGATGCTTCAAAAAACCTGTGTTTGCCTGGACCTTCCTGCAGCTCTTAAATACCTGGATATCGTAAGTTCGTGTCTTGATGGCATACTGGCACAAGAAACCGATCTGGAGGAGCACGATAGGGTGTCTTACGATGTTCAACTGGCAGTCCAGGAAATCTGTGCAAATATCGTATGCCATGCGTATATCCACGAACAAGAGGATAAGCGTATTCACATAAAAATCACGCTCCAAGCGCAACCACGGTGCCTGGTTATAGACCTGTTTGATACAGGAGCCGCTTTCGACGAGTGCAAGGTCAAAATGCCTAATCTCGAAGAGGGACAGGTACATGGCTATGGTCTCTTTCTGGTTAAAAATCTGATGGATGATGTTCTGTATTGTCGGCAGATCAATGGAAATTGCTGGCACTTAGCAAAGAATTTATAGGTGAAATATGCTTACGACTGAACATAAAATAGACAATTCGCATCCTGTTGTGATTACTTTGAATGGACGTATAACCGCGTTTCAAGCCGGTGCATTACGAGAACAGTTTGCAGTTCTCTTAGATGATGGTGCGAAGTATTTTGTGCTGGACCTCTCTCAGGTCGAATTCTTAGATAGTGCTGGTCTAGCTGCAATGGTCTACCTTCTGAAGCAAGCCCGGCAGCAAGGTGGAGATGCAAAGATGATTCTACCAAAATTGGGGACCGCGCAGCGTATTCTGCAGCTTACTCGTTTTGACAAGGTTTTTCCTCTCGAGGAGACAGTAGAGGATGCTTTGCAGAGCTTTTAAGCGGCTATATCATCTCTGTCATTTTATACACTCTTTTCACCACGAGCTATGCGCCAAGAATGTTATCAATAACTCGACATGTTCTTCTCAAGTCATGTAGTTCCGTTGTGAGGCGAGAGACCTCCTCTGCCTCACCCTTCCTGTAGCGGTAAGGTAAACCAAAAGGTCGAGCCCTGACCAGGCGTACTGCGTACACCAACGTCGCCATGGTGGCGGGTGATGATGGAGTGACAAATGTGCAGCCCGATACCCAGACCCACGCTCGAACCACTTTGGACCGTGATCCCTTGCGCTTGGTAGAAGCGTTCCCAGATGCGCTTTTGTTCCTCCGGGGACAGGCCGGGACCTTCATCACAGACCTCGACACGGGCCGTGTTTCCCTCCACAGACACGTGCACATCAACGGTGCATTCAGGTGCCGAATACTTGAGGGCATTGGTCAGATAGTTCGTGACGACCTGTCCGATACGGTCAACATCTGCAAAAACAGGTACCGCTT
>WNFX01000232.1_pt1 | contig 50237 bp, 60 predicted proteins | sample 5400111 | NCBI WGS metagenome assembly WNFX01 (sample SAMN13153363, study PRJNA577476) | soil metagenome | isolation source: 40 cm soil or saprolite under grassland replicate 1 | place: USA:California | collected 2016-06-15
GACGGACGCCGGCGTCCCTAGGCGAGAGCATCACCAGCAGTTCGAGACGGTGATCCTTCGCCGCGCGCTAACTCGCTCGACCGAGCTCTACGACTGGCGAAGACGCATCGTCGACGGCGGCGACGACCGGCGCGACATCACGATTCATCAGCTCGAAAGCCCTGATGGTGCTATCGCAAACTCCTGGCGGCTCGTCGACGCCTGGCCGTGCCGCTGGTCCGGCCCTTCATTCAATGCCCTGAGCGGCGAGCTCGCGATTGAGGAGCTGGAGCTCGCCTTCGCCGATCTCATTTGGATCGAAAAAACCACCACCCAAGGAGGCTGACGTGGCTGTCCTTCGAGAGCGCCCTTATGCGCAGTTCAACTTCCTCGTCGACCTCGGCACCGGCAACACCGATGGCCCGGAGGCGGGTTTTCAGGAGTGCAGCGAGATCGACATGAGCGTCGACGTGATCGAGTACCGAAACGGCAACGAGAAGGAGAACGCCGTCCGGAAGCTGACCGGCCTCGCCCGCGTGAACGACGTCACCCTTCGCCGCGGCGTCATCGGCTCGCTCAACCTCTATCAGTGGTTGGATCAGATCCGGAGCGGCGACGCAGCGGGCCACCGAACCGTCCTGATTCACCTGATGAGCGAAGACCACGCGGCGACTGTGCTGACGTGGAAGCTACTGCGTGCGCGCATCATCAAGCACAGCAGCGGGCCGCTGAACGCCAAGGGGACTGACGTCGCCATGGAAGAGCTCACTCTCGCGTATGAACGCCTCGAGCTGCAGTGAGTCCCTAACGCTGGTTAGCCGAGGTTGAACCGGTAGACGTGCACGTCGTGCGGGCCGAACCAGTCCTTGAAGCTGCCGTTCTGCACCTGTACGTATCTGAACTGCTGCTCGTCCGGCTGGATCGGCGGCGGCAGAGGATCCTGGGCGTACTCGAACATGACCTGCCCCACCGTTAGCTGTGCACCGCCCTGCTTGGGCGGTAACCCGGAAAACGAGACGCGGCTCGTGGTGCCGCCGCGTCTCACGCCGATGACGTACAGGAAGTTGCCGCTTCGCCGCGCGGTCAGCTCGATGTCTGCCGCACTTGCTGTCACACCCGCCTGGGCGACCGGTGCGATCAAGGCGGGAAGTATGGACGGCGAAGTCAGTTCGACGAGAAGCGGTCGAAGCGCGAGCTCCCAGAACGTCCAGTTCCAGCCGAGCTGCGCGTCGCGTGGACGCATGACCTGTGTGAGTTGACCGCCGAAGAAGACCAGACCTCGCGCACCGTCGACGATCGCCTGGTACGCCATGAACCGTTCTTCCTGGAGCGTCGGGAAGCGCGGAACGAGATCCGGGCGCTGTTGATTCGGGCTGATTCCGCTCCAGGCGATCTGAAGGGTCATCCAGATCGGTTTGCCGCCCGCGGCGACGACCATCTTCTTCGTCACGTCACCGACGACACTGATGTCCTTGTTCGGCAGATCGGAATGCTGGCCCGGTGGATAAGCGACCGGGTAGATGTCGGCGCCGGTGATATCGAACGCCGGGCGGTACGGAACGAGGCTCGCGCCCGAACCGAGCGGCGCCTGCGTAATCACGACCGGGTGATCCGGATCGATCGTTCGCAGTTTCGTTCTGGCGCGGGCGAGGCCATCCGGGGGGACCCCACCCCACGCCGGTTCGTCGACGCCTTTATAGGCGCCAAGAGCAGGATGCGTCTTGAGCCCGTTGGCGATTTTCACCAACAGCTGCTCCTTGACTGACGGCTGGCCACCCGCCGGTGCGGGAGGCAGGTCGCCGGCATTTCCGAGCCGCGGCCAGCAGTACATGCCCTGTGCCGCGGCGGCGTCCATGCGGGCCCGCTCGGCCAAGATCTGGTTGTCGATCTGCGGGAGGCTCCAGTCGCGCAAGCCGGTGCGCACGAAGTTCGCGCCTGCGCTTGCGACCTCCGCCCAGGCGTCCCTGCCGTCGCGCGTCTTCCCATCCACCGGGGGCGCTTCGGAAAGCCCTATCGGAAAGACCTTCTGCCCGTCGATCGCGAGGCACCCGGTTGAGTCGATTGCAACGGTGGACACCCTCCAGAGAGGCTAACGGCTGAGCGCTGCCGGGCTCGTGTGCGCCGGCGTACGAACCTTCGCCCGTCGCAGGCCGGGGGAGGGTTCGAGCTGCAGCGCGTGACGAGCGGGCCCCGCGGCAACGCGCTCGAGGCTCAGCCGAACCGTCGCACTGACGCTAGCCGACACCGTTCTGAAAAAATCCGAACGGATCTGTCCCAGGACCGGCGTGCACGAGGTCGAAAGAGCGCCTTGCCCAGGGTTTCCCTCGGGGTGCGCTTCTCCCCTGGCAGCCCGAGCTGCGGCGTGAGCTGTAGACGTCGCGCCCTGGGCACCACGCCCGCTTCAGTCGAGATTGCTCCCGCAGGACTCCCCGAACACAGAGAGAACCGGAGCCTCAATCCGTCGGGCATCGGCGCCTGCGTTCAGAGGGAGGTTCAATGGAAGCTGCAGTCCCTGTCGGCCGACCGCGCAGCGTGGCACGGTGGGCCGCTCTCGGAGGACTTGTCTACGTCGTGCTGTTCGTCGTCGGGACGATCCTGCTCTTCAGTGGTGCGCCTTCCGGCGATTCGGCGCCGGCAAAGGTCATCCACTGGTACTCCGACAGCGGACACCGTGACCGCATCCACTTCGGCTGGATACTGATCGGCCTCAGCATCATGTTCCTGCTCTGGTTCGTCGGGGCGCTGCGCGGGGCCGTGAGCGCCGTCGACGGCGAGGGAATCCTCGCCGGCGTAGTCAGCCTCGGCGGAGGGATCTACGCGGCGCTTGCCCTCGCCTCCGTCGCGCTGAGCGACGGGATCAGGACGATGAGCGACGATACGTACCAGCACCGTGTGTTCCCCGAGTTGATCCACGCGGCGGATGACGCGACGTGGGTCATGCACGCGACTGGCGGGGCGGCGCTCGGCGTGATGATCATCGCCGCTTCATTGGCATTCATGTGGGGCGCGGTCTGGCCGACGTGGGCAGGATGGCTCGGAATCGTCGTCGGGATCCTCGCGCTCGCCTCGATCGTGTTCTTCCCGCAGTTCTTGTTCCTGCTGTGGATCCTGGTCGTTTCCATCTGGATGTTCCGCCGCCCGCACTCGCCTAGCCGAGTCGCCTGAGGCACTGGTGGGGGGAGCCGTGGCTCCCCCCACACGCTCTGTCGTCAGGCAGCGAGGTCGAACACAGGCTCCACGTCTTCCACCTGTTGCTCGAGCTCGTCGCTGCGGATCAGCGTCAGGGCGGCCACGATCCCGATCGCCGCGAGGATCACGCCCGCAAAGAACGCGCCGTGGAAGCCGTCGACCAGCGCCTGCGCGCGCGTCGAGCCCCCGGCCAGCGCATCGCTCGTCCGCGAGGTCGCGATCGTCGACAACGCGGCGATCCCGAGCGCCCCGCCGATCTGCTGCGACGTGTTGATCAGTCCCGAGGCGAGCCCCGCCTCGGCGGGCTGGATGCCGGCGAGCGCCGCGATCGAGATCGGCACGAACGAGAAGCCGAGACCGACTGCGATCAGCAGGAAGCCCGGCAGCAAGTCGGCGAGGTACGAGCCGCCCACCGACACCTGCGTGAAGTAGACGAGACCGCCGGTGAGCGACGTCATGCCGATCGCCAGCACCGGCTTCACGCCGATCCGGGTCACGAGCTGTGCCGCGATCGCCGACGTGAAGATCGCCGTCCCCGCGACCGCCAGGTACCCGACGCCGGTCTTCATCGGCGAGTAGCCGAGCACCTGCTGCATGTAGAGCGTCAACATCAGGAACAATGAGAACGTCGCTGTGCCCATGATGAACCCGGCGACGTTCGCGCCGCTGACCGTCTTGATCCGCAGGATGCCAAGCCTCATCAGCGGCTCGGGATGTCGCTGCTCCCATGCGAGAAAGCCGACCAGCATGGCGAGTGACGCTGCGAAGAACGAGACCGTCTTCCCGGCGAGCCAGCCGTCCTGTCCGGCCTGCGTGATCGCGTAGACGAGCGACGAGAGCCCACCCGTCACCAGCACTGCGCCGAGCGCGTCGAAGGACTTGACGGTCGCATCGCGGCTCTCCTTGAGCAGGATCGGGGCGAGGATGAACGCCGTCACGCCGACGGGGACGTTGACGAAGAAGATCCATGACCAGCTGAGCGCATCCGTGAGGATCCCGCCGAGCAAGACGCCGGCCGCGGCGCCGAAGCCGCCGACCGCGCCCCAGACGCCGAGCGCGATGTTGCGCTCGCGTCCCTCGACGAACGTCGTCGAGAGGATGGACAACGCCGCGGGCGTGATGACGGCAGCGCCGAGGCCCTGGAGAGCGCGCGCCGAGATCAGCGACGCCTCGGACCACGCCAGGCCCGCGAAGAGCGAGGCGAGCGTGAACACGATCAGTCCGGCGAGGAAGATCCGCCTGCGGCCGAGCAGGTCGGCCGCGCGGCCCCCGAGGAGCAGGAACCCGCCGAACACGAGCGCGTACGCGCTGATCACCCACTGCAGGTTCTGCTGCGAGAAGCCGAGATCGACCTGAATCGAAGGCAACGCCACGTTCACGATTGCGATGTCCAGGACGACCATGAACTGGACGACGCTCAGGAGCGCCAGTGCCAGCCATTTACGTCGATCAGAAGTCACCATGTCGTCCGTTTTCCTTTCGCTTGGGCAGGGAAGACTTGCAACCTAGCAGAGTTAGCTTTCTTTTTGCAAGTTCATTCTTCACAACAGCAAGTCCGCGCGCTACACTGCGCCCGTGAGCAAGCGCTATGACCAGTACTGCCCCATCGCTCATGCCCTCGGCATGGTCGGGGAGCGCTGGTCTCTGCTGATCGTGCGGGAGCTCATGCAGGGCCCGAAGCGCTACACCGACCTCGCCGCGAGCCTGCCGGGCATCGGCACGAACATCCTCGCGGCGCGCCTGAAGGAGCTCGAGAGCTGCGGTCTCGTGACGAAGCACCGGCTCGACCCGCCGGCAGCGTCGCAGGTCTACGAGCTGACGGCCTACGGCCAGGAGCTCAAGCCCGTCATGCGCACACTCGCCCTCTGGGGGCTGCGGTCGATCGACCCGCCGACCGAAGAGGACGACCTTGCTCCCGGCTGGCTGTACGGCGCGCTCGACACGGTCTTCGCGCCAATTGCCCCGCTCGGCTCGTTCGAGTTTCGGTTCGGCGCCGAAGTCGCAGGGCTCGTCGACGGCGAGCCGCGACGCGGCTCGATCGAGAATCCGGACGTGGTCGTCGAAGGCGGAGTGGATGCGTTCTACTGGCTCTTTGTCGAACGGCGCTGGGAAGGGGTCAAGGTCGAAGGCGACCGCGAGCTCCTCGAGCGCCTGTTCGACGCCGCCGGTGCGCCCGCTCCGGGCACTTCCGTGTTGGTCTGAGGACTCGCGCACCACCACGTTCAGCTTGCCCACGGCAGCTCGGCTGGCCAATCGTCTCAACCGGCCAATCTGACGTTCGGGTAACCGCACCTCGCGGCGTCGCGGGTGACAACGCCTTGGTGGCTATACGAGCTGCTCGAGCCGTCGGCGGATCGCCTCGACGTCCGGAAGCGCGCCCTTCCGTTCGAACGATTTAATCGCCTGCTCGTAGGAAGCCCGCGCCTCGTCCGGGCGACTCGCGAGCTCGAGCACCTCGCCAAGCGCCGACAGCGCCTGCCCACGGTGCAGATACCAGTCCGTCTGCTCGACGATCTCCACGCCCTCTCGGGCGAGCTTCTCGGCCTCCTCGAACTCGCCGCGGTGCGCAAGAACACGCGCCCGCACCGCTCTCCAGCGGAAGTTCGGATCGAAGTCGTCCTCGATCGCCAGGTCGGCCGTCACCTGCGCCCACTCGTCGGCCTCCTCGTACCGTCCCTGACGACACAACGCCTCGGCCAGGAACCCGACCATCGTCGAGCGAAAGCCCTGCTCCCCGAGCCGTTCGAGGTTCTCGGCACCTTCACGCGCGGCTGCTTCCGCCTCCTCGAGGCGGCCTGCCCGCATCTCCTGGTCGGCGAGGCTCATCCCCGTTGCGGCACCGAGCAGCTTGTTGCCGAATTGGAGATAGAGCTCCACGCCCAATTCGTGCTCCTTGTGCGCGGCTTGGGCCTCACCGACCAGCGAGAGATAGAGCGACCGGGCAATTCGTAGTGACGGCTCGATTGATGTTCCCTCGTACTCCGCAAGTAGCTCCCCGCAGACACGAAGCCCGTCGAGGGCGGCCATGAAACCCCACGCTTGCAGCATCACGGGCACACCAGCCGCGAGCCCGACTAGACGGCGGTTCCCGGCTCTACGGGCGTGTTCCATCGTGTTGCGATAGGAACCGATTGAGAGTTCGGAACGACCGAGCCAGCTTTCAAGATTCCCTGCGACGTACCAAGCTTCGGCAAGGCCGGTGTCGTCCTGAAGTTCCTCGAGCTTCGCAATCTCGACCCGCACAGAATCAAGAGGGACGGCGAAGGCGCCGCCGGTCATCACGCCTGCGAAAAGCCATCCGATGCGGGCACGCGACACCAGCGCCTCCTCCCCCGCCGCACCGGCTTCCTCGATCGCTCGAGAAAAGACGGTCTTCATCCGCTCGAGCTCACCTGCTTCGAACAGCGCATAACCGAGCTCGATCGAATATTGAGGCCGTCGTCGATCCGTCGGCAGTAACAGGTCGGTCGCACGCGTGAGCAAGGTGACCGCCGCCGGTGTGTCGCCGCGCTCGGACGCGCGATGACCTGCATGGCCGAGGAGCCGTCCAGCGCGAGACGCGAGCGCCCGCAGCTCGTCATCGACTGGCCCAAGCTGCTCCTTCAGCCTGAACGCCTGCTCGAAGTGATAGCCGACGATCTCCTCGTACTCGCTGCGATTCGTCTCGAGCCAGCGCCCGAACCGCTCGTGCAGCTCCGAGCGCAACTCCTTCGGCATCCCGTCATATGCGGCATCGCGAATGAGCTGGTGCCGAAAGCGGAACGAATCTTCGACAGGGAAGATGGCCGAGCGATACGGCCGAATCAGTTCTTTGCGCACGAGCCCCGGGAGCGCCGCAATCTCGCCGCCGATCTCGACGAGCGCCGTGCGCCAGAACTCCTTGCCGATCACCGAGGCGCGCTCGGCCGCAATGCGCTCCCCTGATGGGAGCTGCTCGAGCCGCGTGGCGAGCAGCGCCTGAATCGTCGGTGGAACGACGACGTCCCCGTTGCCGTTGCCGCCGTTCTGCGCGAGCAGGGCGAGCATCTGCTCGACGAACAACGGATTCCCCTCGGCCGATGCTGTGATCCGCTGACGCACCTGGTCGGAGAGATCAGACCCAACGAGCAAGTTCCCGATCAGCGTCTCGGCTTCGTCCTCGGACAGCGGCTCGAGCAGGATCGTCGCGGCATTCATCTTTCCCCCGCCCCAGCCGGGCCGAGAGTCGAGGAATTCGGGCCGTGCCATACACAGCAAGAGGATCGGCGCCTCGCGGCTCCAGTCGGCGATGTGGTCGACGAGATCGAGCAGTGTCGGCTCCGCCCAGTGAACGTCGTCGAAGATCAGGATCAGCGGGCGGCTGCCGGCGAGCGTCTCCGCGAGGCGCCGCACGGCGCGGAACGCGTCTTCGCGCGACACGATTTCTTCGTCCGCCAGTCCGACTGCCGTCGACACGGTGTTGAGCAGACCTCGTACCTCGGCATCGGTCGCAAGCATCTCGCCCAGCTCGGCGTCGGTCGCGATCTGCTCGAGGATCTCGACGAGCGGGAAGTACGTAATCCCGTCGCCGTAAGCGAGGCAGCGCCCACGCAGCACGATCGCGTCACGCTGCGAATCGACGAACTCGAGAACGAGGCGCGACTTGCCGATGCCGGCCGGCCCGAGCACGGTGAAGAGCTGACACGAGCTGTCGCGCACCGCTCGGGCGTACGCCTGGACGAGCTGCTCCAGCTCGCCGCCGCGGCCGACGAAAGGAGCATCGAACCGTCGCTCGAAGCCCGGCGCGTCCGCTCGGACACCCAGCAGCCGGTAGGCGACGAGCGGCTCCGACTTTCCCTTTGCGTCGACAGGCTCGGCACGTTCGAGCTCGAGCGCGCTCTCGGCAAGCTGCCGCGTGGCGTCCCCGATCAGAATGTCCCCCGGCTCCGCGGCCTGCTCGAGCCGCGCGGCGACGTTGACGGCGTCACCGGTCGCAAGGGTGCCGCCCTCGCTCGTCACGACCTCGCCGGTGTTGACTCCCATCCTGACCTGCAACTCGGTGCCGAACTCGCGCTGAAGGTCTGCATTGAGGTCGCCGAGCTCTTCGCGCAGCTCGTGCGCGGCCCGAGCGGCGCGTAGCGCATCGTCCTCGTGGACGACCGGGATGCCGAAGACGGCCATGACCGCGTCACCGATGAACTTCTCTACCGTGCCGCCGTGGCGTTCCAGCACGTTGCGCGCGAGTTTGAAGTAACGCTCCATCACACGCCGGAGCGACTCCGAGTCGAGTCGCTCGCCCAGCGCAGTCGAGCCGGTGACGTCGCAGAAGAGGATCGTCACGGTCTTCCGAACTTCGCGCGCCGAAGGCGCTTCCGCCAGCTCTGAGCCACAGGAACCGCAGAAGCGGAACCCCACAGGGTTCTCGGCGCCACAGCTCGGGCAGGCGGTCACCCGGCGAGCGTAACTGGCGGGTCCGGTTCGCTTCAGGACAGATCCCGATCGTTGAGTAATGATGAGGTGGTGCCCTGGCGATCAAGGAGCGTCATGGCCTCCGCAGCCCTCGTTGCACTCGTCCTCGCGGGGACTGTCGCCGGAGCGCCTCCGCGGCTCACAGTCCAGCCGAAAAGCATCTCGCGCGGTGGAACCGTGACAGTGGCCGGCTGGGGCTGTAGGGCCGGAGATCTCGTCTACCTGATCTCTCCGCCGTTCGTCGGCCACGCGTTCGTCGCCCATTCCGTTGCGACGCGAGCCCGCTCGAACGGCTCTTTTTCACGACGCGTCCAAATCCGAACATCCATCCGCGCCGGGCGGTATCTGATCACCGCCCGCTGCGGCGGTGGAAACCTCGGAGTCTCTGCCGCTCTCCGCGTCTACTGACTCGACGCGCGCGTACGCTTGTCAGGTGACGCCAGTGGCACTCGTCGTGCTCGGGAGCAGCCGCCGCGACCGGGCCGGCGCGTACCACATCAGCCGCGCCTGCCGGCGAGTAGTAGCTCAAGCCGCGCAGCTGGCCGAGAGGCTCGAGCCGCGGGTCGTGGTATTCAGCGGGTGGGCGCCGAACGGCGGTGCCTCCGAAGCGGAGCAGATGCAGAAGCTCTGGCGCGGTCCGGAGGTCGATCTCGTACTGGAGCCGACCGCATCGACGACGGCGGAGAACGCCGCACGAACGCTACCGCTCCTGCCGGAGCACGAAATCGAGCATGCGGTTGTGATCTGCACACCACCTCACGTCTACCGCGCCCGTTGGTTCTTCCGGCGCCTGTACGCCGCACACGGGATTCAGACGACCTTCGCAGCCCCGAGAGTCGTTCCAACGCCGTCGGCGGTCATCTGGGAGCTCGGCGCCCTGACGGTGCGGTCGCGCCAGCTGCGGGCAGCCGAGGAAGAACTGGAACGAGGACAGCGGCAGCAATGAGTGACACCGTGGTCTTCATTCCGGCTTGGAACGAAGAGGAGAACCTCCCGGCCGTCCTCGACGACCTCAAGCGCGAGCTGCCCAACGCGGACGTGCTCGTGATCGACGACGGCTCGACCGATCGCACCGCCGAGATCGCGCGCGGACGCGGAGCAGATGTCCTTTCGCTGGGTACCAACCGCGGTTTGCCGATCGGGAGTGCCTCCGGCTATCGCTGGGCCCTCGATCATGGCTACGCGTACTGCGGCCGAGTAGATGCCGACGGGCAGCACCCGCCGTCCGAGCTGGGGCGGCTGCTCGCAATCGTGCGCGAGGGCGGCTGCGACGTCGCGGTCGGTTCGCGTTTCGTCTCCGGTGACGGCTACGAGCCCTACCGCTACCTGCCCAGCCCGGCGCGACAGTTGGGCACCGCCCTGCTTCGGCGTGGCATGAAGCTCGCCCTGCGGCGACCCTTCGGGGACGCGACGAGCGGTCTCTACGCGGTCAATGCAAAGGCACTGCCGATACTTGCCGAGCCGTTCCGGACGGAGGCGCCCGAGGTCGAAGCCCTCCTCCGGCTCGGCGACGCCGGCCTGCGCGTCGAGGAAGTGCCTGTGAGGATGGAACCACGGGCGGGCGGCGTCTCGAAGCTCCGTGGCCGGAAGGCCGTCAAGGTGACCGCCACCGTGATCGGCACCCTCGTCGCCGCCCGACTTCTCAGGGCGCGGCGATCAGGGTGACCCGCCGCGTGCCCCGCCCGATGACGGACGGGGCACGGTGTTGAGCTAGGCGAACCGGAGAGCCGGCCCGGCCGCCTTCTTCGCAGCCTTGGCGGCGAAGCCGGGGAGAGCGAGCAAGATCAGGGCCAGCACCAGCAGCAGGAAGTAGAAGTGCTTCCTCCTCATCAGACTGCGGGAATGGCCGGTGCAGTGACTTCGGGCGTGTACGTCGCGCCGTAGCCGAGAGCTCGTCCGAGCGGAGCGGCCATTGCAAGACCCGCCTTCTGCAGCCACGCAGGCGGATGCGGCAGTTGCACCGTCTCGAAGTGCGCCCGGGCGATCACGGCGAGCCGCAACGGATTCGGCATGCCCTTGCGATTCGTCTTGCCGTCCTCGGCGAGCGCGAACATCGTCTCGAGCAGCGACTCGAACTGCAGCGCAGGCCGCACCTCGCAGACGAACCGCACGTCCTCCTCGCCCGCGTTCCAGAAGCGATGGGGCGTTCCCGGTTCAACGACGGCGATCTCGCCGCGGCCGAGCGTGAGCTTTTCCTTGCCGCTCTTGAGGCCCAGCGTTCCCTCGATCACGGCGAAACGCTCGCTCTGGGAGGGATGGACATGCGTTGCGGCGACGAATCCGTCCGGCTGAACCGTGCACTCGATCACGACCGACTCGCCGTTCGTGTCGGCCGACGTGGCGTGGAATGTGATGCGTTCCCCGGTGACGGGGTTGTGGATCGTGTCTCCCGTGCGGATCATCTCGAGCCTCCTTCGTGGTGTCGATTGACACTGCGAAGGCTAGGTCTGCACACGTGGAATTTCGTCGGCGCGGCGAACGATCTCGCGTCGTCGTCAGGCGGATTTTCAGGACGCCGCCGTCGTCCTTGCGGATGAGGGCGTCTACGCCTCGTCGCCGCCGGCGAGGCCGCACTCGTATGCGAGCACGACGGCCTGCACACGGTCGCGAAGATCGAGCTTCGTCAAGACGTGCGCCACGTGCGTCTTCACGGTCGTGTCGCTGACGAAGAGCTCTTTCGAGATCTCGGCGTTCGAGAGGCCTCGTGCGACGAGCCTCAACACCTCGAGCTCGCGCGCCGTCAACTCGGCAAGCTCGGCAGGCAAGGTCCGCACCGACTGCGGGGGCCGGCGGACGAACTCCTCGATGACTCGGCGCGTGATCGAGGGCGCCAACAGCGCGTCCCCTTGCGCTACCGCACGGATGCCGGCCACGAGCTGCTCGGGCGGGACGTCTTTGAGCAGGAACCCGCTCGCGCCGGCCCTGAGGGCGTCGTAGACGTACTCGTCCATGTCGAAGGTGGTCAGCATCACCACCTTCGTGGCCACGCCGTCAGCTGCCAGCAGGCGGCGTGTGGCCTCGATCCCGTCGACCAGCGGCATACGAACGTCCATGAGGACGACGTCCGGTCTCAGGCGCAGCGCCTCCGCCACGGCGTCGGCGCCGTCCGCAGCCTCGCCGGCGACCTCGATGTCCTCTTCGGCGTCGAGGATCATGCGAAAGCCGGCACGCACGAGCGCCTGGTCGTCGACGATGAGGACGCTCAAGCTCATGAAGCAAGCGGGAGCTTTGCCCGCAGGCGATACCCGCCGCCCGCCTGCGGCCCGGCATCCAGCTCGCCGCCGTAGACCGAGACGCGTTCACGCATTCCGACGAGTCCGTGCCCGCCGCCGTCTCGATTTCCGACGCCGCTCCCGTCGTCCTTGACCGTCACTTCGAGGTAGCTCTCGCCGTAGCTGACGAGCACCTCGGCCCGTGTCGCCTGGGCGTGCTTCACCACATTCGTCAGCCCCTCCTGGACCAGCCGATAGGCGGTGAGGTCGACGCCCGCCGGAAGCTGGATGGCCTCGCCCTCGATGCGCAGCTTGACCGGCAAGCCCGCTTCCCGCGCCTGCTCGACAAGACGATTCAGGTGATCGAGGCTCGGTTGAGGGGCGAGAGCGGGCGCCTCTTCGGGCCGCCGCAGCACGCCCACCATGCGGCGCATCTCGGCGAGCGCCTCGCGCCCGGTCCGCTCGACGACGAGCAATGCCTCGCGCTCGCGGTCCTGATCGGGCCGCAGGAGCCGTCGCACCCCGGAGGCCTGGACGGTCATCACGCTGACGCTGTGCCCGACGACGTCATGCAGCTCGCGCGCGATTCGTGCCCGCTCCTCCGCGACCGCTGCGCGGGCGCGCTCCTCACGTTCGCGCTCCGCCCTCGCCGCCCGCTCCTTCGCCTCTTCGCCCTCCTCGAACTTTCTCCCGAGCGAGAAGCCGACGATCCAGACAACGCCGAAGACGAGATTGGTGAAGAAGAAGTCGCCGATGCCGCCGTTCGGATCTGTCCGAGCCACGAATCCCTCTGCACCGAAGATGATGGCCAGCCCTGCGACGGCCTGCCTCCAGTCGCGGAGCAGGGCCATGAGGAAGACAGCCGCACACCCGGCAAGGAAAGCCACGAAGTTGTTGGATGTGAGGCGGTCGTCGAAAAGGGTCGTGACGATGACCGCCGCCACGACCCCGGCAGGCGCGCCAAACGGGAACCGTCGACGTGCGAGAAGCGGCGCGATGATGGCCACGATCAACGGGACGTCGAGCCAGAGGGAGCGGTACGGCCCGTCCACCCTGCCGTGGTCGTGGACGACGACCGCAATCCCCATACCGATCCCGGCCACGATCAGGAGGTCGAACCAATAGCGCGACCAGAGCCGCCACAGCAGTTTCACGGTTTGAAGGTACTCCGAATTCGGGCGCTTCGCCTCGTCCGCGAGAACGATCCAAACATCGTCCGCCAGGACGACATTAAATCCCTATCGCGGCCGAAGACTGCTCGGCGCCGTGGCTCTAACGTCGTCACGACCGGAATCAAACAGGAGGCCCGAGATGAGCAAGATCCAGCGCAGCATCGTGATCGAGCGACCGATCGACGAAGTCTGGGACTTCGTCCACGACACGACCAAAGACGCTCTGTGGCAGACCACGTTGGTCGAGTCACGGCTGCTGACGGAGGGGCCAAAGCGCGTCGGCACCCGTGTCCAGGAGGTCCGCCGGTTCATAGGCGTGCGACTCGAAATGGACCTCGAGTTGACCGAGTTCGAGCCAAACCGAAAGTCGTCGCTGAAGGCGGTCTCTGGGGGGATCCCGCTCAGCGGGAGTTACGTCCTCGAGCGCCTCGACGGCGCGACGAGACTCACGGTGACTGGCGAGTTGGACGCACACGGCGCGTTCAAGCTCGCCGAGCCCGTCTTCGCCAGGATCACAAGTAGGGAGCTCGAGGCGAACCTGGGCCACCTCAAAGACTTGCTCGAGGCCGCGTGATGAACACTGAGAAACAACCCAATGGGCGAAGCGGAGGGTCTGCGGCATACGTCGTCGAGACCTCTGCATTGACGAAGCGCTTTGGCGAACGGGTCGCGGTCGACAACGTCGAATTGCGCGTCCCGCGCGGCTCTGCCTTCGGCTACCTCGGCCCCAACGGAGCGGGCAAGACCACGCTGATCAGAATGCTCCTCGGTCTGACCCAGGCGACCGGCGGCACCATGCGGCTGCTCGGCCGCCCGGTGCCGGACGAGCGCGCCGCGGCGCTTGCACGCGTCGGCGCGATCGTCGAGGAACCCCGTTTCCACAAGCATCTGACGGGACGCGAGAACCTCACCGTGATCGCGGCCGCGCGCGAGCCGGAGGCGCACGACCGGATCGACGGCGCGCTCGCGCGCGTCGGTCTGTCCCAGCGGGCGGATGAGCGCGTGAAGCGCTACTCGCTCGGCATGCGCCAGCGGCTCGGCGTTGCCCGCAGCCTGCTTGCCGACCCGGAGCTCCTGATCTTGGACGAGCCGACCAACGGGCTCGATCCGGCCGGCATCCACGAGTTCAGGGACATGATCCGAGGCTTTGTCGCCGAGGGACGGACCGTTCTCCTCTCCTCGCACCTGCTCGACGAGGTGGAGAAGATCTGCGACGAGGTCGCGATCGTCGATCGAGGGAAGGTCGTTGTGCAGGGGTCGATCGCCGATCTCGCCGCGGGAGGAAAGCAGACGATTCTGATCGCGACGAGCGACGAGGAACAGGCGCTGGCGATCCTCTCCGAGCATCGCGGAATCAAGTCCGCGGTTGCGGAAGCCAACGGGATCCGCGTCACCCTCAGTGCCAATTCCGTCGAAGCGCAGGACGACATCAGCCGCCGTCTCGTCCTCGCGGGACTGGCCATTCGCCGCTTCGAGCCGGCACGCGTGTCGCTCGAACAGCGGTTCCTGGAGATCACGTCCCGATTGGAGGAAGCAGCATGACATCCGTCACAGCAGAGTTGCCGCAGACGCGTAGCCGAACGCATTGGCGACCGCGACTCGTGAGCGCCGAGTTCCTGAAACTACGCAAGCGACGCGGGCTCGTGATCTCGGCGCTCGCGCTCACCGTTCTGCCGATGATCATCGGGTACACCGTCCTGCTGAGCATCCACGCCGCGAATCCCGACAAGCATGGGCCGGCAGGAGGGCTGGAGAACCTGTCGGGCTCGATGGACATGCTGTCCACGCTCAGCATCGTCGCCGCGATCCTTGTCGGGGCCACTCTGGGAGCGGGGGACCTCGGGTCCGGCGTCTTCCGAGAGTTGGTCGTCACCGGACGCTCGCGACTCGCCCTGTTCGCGGCGCGCATTCCGGCCGGCCTCGCGCTCATCTTGCCGATCGTGGGTGCAGGCTTCGCCATCACCGCGACCGGGTCGATCGTGTTTGCGGGCTCCCTCGACGCGCCAAGCGCAAGCCTCCTCGTCGGGTCGGCGGCCTGGCTCGGACTCGCAACCTCGCTCGCTCTGGTGCTCGCGCTCGGGGTTTCCTCCACACTCGGATCGCGCGGGACGACGATCGGCATCGTCCTCGGCTGGCAGATCGTCGCCGTGCCGGTGCTGCTTGAGATCCGGACGCTCGGGTCCCTCCGTGAAGGACTCCTCGGCGCCGCAACCGGACGCCTCGCGCCGGCCGCTCTCTTCGAGGGCAGCCCGACCGTGGCGATGTCGCTTCCTGCGGCGGCTCTCGTGGTGATCGCGTGGACCGTCGTCCCGCTCGCGATCGGCGCATGGCGGACCTGCACGCGCGACGCGTGAAGCCTTGAGGTAGGGCGGCGTTTGCGTCGCCCTACCTCTTGTCCCAGGCAATCGGCTCAAGACGCGATGTGCTTCGCGATGTGCCGCGCGTCCCTCCCCACGCCGCCGACGTTCTCCGAGGTGAACGAGTACAGGAAGTCCAGGCCGACGAAGTAGAGACCGGGCTCGGAGGCGACGCCGTGCTCGTGGATCGGCTCGCTGCCCTCGCCGAAGACCGGCACGTCGATCCAGCTGAAGTCCTGCCGGAACCCCGTGCACCAGATGACGTTCGCGACATCCATCACACGTCCGTCTTCGAGCACGGGCAAGCCGTCACCAGCTCCGGTCGTCTTTGCGACGCGCTCGACGCCGGCTGCGAGGAGGTCCTGCGACTTCACCCGGATCAGCGGTGCGCCGTCCTCGAGGACGTGCGGGCGGACCTTGCGGCCGAGCGGCGTCTTCACCGTCAGAACGTGAGAGGCAACGAACCAGAGCACGGGCAGGAACAGGCGCCTGAGCGGGCTCTCGATGCGAAATGGGACTTGACCCTTGTCTCGCCCGGACAGCCAGGTCCGGTGAGTCTTCGACACTTCCATGCCGATATCCGCGCCGGAGTTCCCGGCACCGACAAGGAGAACGCCGCCGGGCCGCAGCTGGGAAGGATCGCGGTATCCGCTGGAGTGCATCTGCACGATGCGAGGGTCCAGCTCCGATGCAAACTCCGGCACCGAGGGCTTTCCGTAGAAACCGGTCGCCACGACGACGCTGTCGGCCTCGAATCGCCGCTCGCCGCACTCCACGACGTACCGGTCGCCGTCCTTCGCGACGCGAGTCACTGCCATCTCGGTTCGCACGGGAAGATCGAATCGCGCCGCATAGGCCTCGAGGTAGTCGGCCGCCTCGCGCGCAGTCGGGTACGACCACCCTGGAGCGGGGAACGGCCAGCCCGGTAGCCCGTCGTAGCGCGCGGGGGTGAACAGTCGAAGCGAGCTCCAGGTACGTGTCCGCCAGGAGCCGCCGATCCGCCCGTTCGCATCGAGGATCACGAACGACCGGCCGCGCTTCTTCAGGTAATAGCCGACGGCGAGGCCGGCCTGGCCACCGCCGATGACGATCGTGTCGAACGTCTCGACGCTCGGAATTGCCTCGCGCCGGTTGTCCATTGCTGCTTCCTGTATCGCCATGACTCCTCCTTCACCGTCGAATGACCTTCTGACGACGGTAGGACGGAGTGGAGGCGCGTACATCGCACGGATCCACCAACTTGCCGCTGAGGCGCATGGTCATTTCTGACCATGCGCGGTCCTTCAGACCAGATCGTGCTCGAACGCGAACGCGCCGGCCGCGGTTCGCGACGGCACGTCGAGCTTGGTGAAGATGTTCTGCACGTGCCGGGCGACGGTGTGCTCGCTGATCACGAGCGCTGCAGCAATCTCCCGGTTGCTCTTGCCGGTCGCGACCTGGCGCAGCACCTCCAACTCGCGAGGAGAGAGGCCGTGCGGCTCTGCCTCGGCACGTCCGACGAGGGAGTCCACCGAGGCGACGTCCGGCGCCGCTTCCATTTCCTCGAAAATACGGCGAGCCGCGTCGAGCTCGAGCGCGAAGGCATCCTCGTCGCCGAGCCCCTGGCAGGCGCGCCCGATCAAGACACGTGTACGCGCCTCTTCGTACGGGGCCTCCAGCTCTTGCCATGCCTGGCACGCTCGCCGGAGATTCACGAGTGCAGCAGCTGGATCGCCGTCAGCGAGCTCTACGGCCCCTCGAGCCTGGGCAACCATCGCCTGCAACAACGCGCTCTCGTACTCCTCGGCGATCTCACCGAGCTCGCGACAGCCGCTACGCGCCTCGTCGTCATCGCCGGCCACGAGCATGATCTCGATGTATGCGGGCAGTAGGCCCGCACGCTTCAGCCTTTCGCTGGTCTCCCCCATGACACGGCGGATCGCCGCAGCCGCCGCGTCGCCGTTTCCCTGCGCGAGCCGCAGCAGCGCCCACCCCGGCTGCGGTTCCAACCCGAGCTCACTCGCCTCTCGGTACGAGACTTCTGCCGGCTCGAATTGACCACGAAGGCGATGAACCTCGCCTCGGAGGTAGCAGGCCTTGGCTGCGGCCGCACGATTCATTGCTTCCTCGAAGCGCCGGCCCGCCCGTCCCGCTTCCTCCAGAGCGTCCCGCCAGTCACCGTGAAGCTGCATGAGTTGAGCGCGGTGCACCAGGCAGCGGCCGGTGAAAGCGAGCAGGTCCGGCTGCTGTTCGCACCACCGCGTCAAGGCCGCCGTCCATTCCTGTGCGCGACGCACCTCGTAGATCTGTTCGCACGCCAGGATCACGCCGCAGTAGACGATTCCACTGACGATCGGCGAGACCTCTCCCGCCGTGACCGCCACCATCGCTTCGTCGAGCAAGCCGAGGCCTTCACGGACGTGGCCATCCGTGACGAGAATGGTGCCCTGCACGTGCGCGGCAAGGGCAAAGAGGTCTCTGTCGCCGAAGCGCTCGCCGGCCTCTACTGCTGCGGCTGCCGTGGCGGCCGCCCCTTCGTAGTCACCTGCAGCCTCGTGCTGCATGGCGACAGGCAGCAGCATGTAGGCCTGCTCGACGCACTCACTCCCGTCGCGTTCCACGAGTCGTTGTGCGCGGCCAAGCCAACCGGTGGCCGGCCCCATGTCGCCCCGGATCGCAAGCTGGGTGCCGATCCAGAACGCGCAACGTGCGGCAGGGAGCACGGCCCCGACATCCGAGTGGCGCTGGCACGCGCGCTCGAGAAGCTGGAGCCATTCGTTTTCGCGGCCGAGCATGTAGGCCGAGGTCGCGAGCAATTCGAGATCCTCAGGTGCTAGCTGCGCTGCCTGCTCGGCGCGGGAGAGCGACCAATACGCGTCCTTCCAGGCCGAGTTCGAGAACGACTCACGGCCCTGCCGGAGCTGGTCGCCGGTGTCTACCACCGCTTGAAACGGTAACGCTCGACTGTTTAAGTTGCTTCTTACGAAAGAGTCTGCTTAAATAGCGACCCGTGGAGGCCGCACTCAAAGCCATCGCGGCGCCTCGGCGCCGCCAGATCCTCACGCTCGTCCGCGACGACGAGCTGAGCGCCGGCGAGATCGCATCCCACTTCGACGTCACGCGGCCCGCGATCTCCCAGCACCTGAACGTCCTGAAGGAGGCGGGGCTCGTGAGCGAGCGACGCAACGGCACGAGGCGCCTGTACCTGGCGCGTCCCGAAGGGCTCGCCGAGCTCAAGGACTTCCTGGAGGAGTTCTGGGACGTCCGGCTCGAGACACTGAAGCGCGAAGCGGAAAAGGAGGAGCGAAAGAAGCATGGACGCAACCACTGAGACAATCTCGGTCGAGCGCACGATCTCGATCGCAGCCAGCCCGGAGACCGTCTGGGAGTTCTTCGTCGACCCGGAGAAACTCACACGCTGGAAAGGAATGAAGGCGGAGCTCGATCCGCGCCCGGGTGGCGTCTACCTCTGCGAGGTCATTCCCGGACACACGGCCCGCGGCGAATACGTCGAGCTCGACCCGCCACGCCGGCTCGTCTTCACCTGGGGCTGGGACAACCAGGAGGGCGTGCCGCCCGGCTCGTCGACGATCGAGGTCGAGCTGACGCCGCAAGGCCACGGGACGAGCCTGCATTTCGTCCACCGCGATCTTCCGAATGCAGAGTCAGCCGAGTCGCACGCGCACGGCTGGGATCACTACCTCCCACGGCTCGAGATCGTCGCGGCCGGAGGCGATCCCGGCAAGGACCCCTGGTTGACCCAGGACATGCAAGCCAGCTAGCTGAGAGAGGAGAAAACGCAATGGCACATCCGGTTATGCACTTCGAGGTCACCGGCAAGGACCTCGACAAGCTCCAGAGCTTCTACGGCGAGCTTTTCGGTTGGAACACGTCGAAGATCCCCGGCGAGACCCCTTACGCAATGGTCGAGAAGGAGGGCGACGGCATCGGCGGCGGCATCGGTCAGACGCAGAACGGCAACGGCCACGTCACCTTCTACGTCGGCACCGACGATCCGCAGGCGACGCTCGACAAGGCCGAGCAACTCGGCGGCAAGACGATCCTGCCGGTCACCGAGCTGCCGGAAGTCACGATCGCGCTCTTCGCCGATCCCGAAGGACACGTCGTCGGGCTCGCCAAGGGGATGTAGCGCTAGTCCGGAGCGATGTTGTGGTTGAACCGGAAGACGTTCGAGGGGTCGTACTGACGCTTCACGGCCCGTAGTCGTTGGAAGCGCTCCGAGCCGAACTCCGTTTCGAGACCGTCCGCCAACGTCTCGCTGGCGTAGTTGAGGTAGCCGCCGCCGATCCTCCACGGGTCGAGCGACCTCGAGTACGCACGGGCGGTCTCGATCTGGCCCTCGTCTTCCTCCGGCTCGGTCCAGACGCCGATGAAGGTCGCGTTCCAGCGGCCTTCTCTCCCTGCGAACGCGGTTGCATCGGATGCGACACGCGTCGGGGCGCCGTGAAGCGGCTCGAAGAGCACGCCGCCGTAAGTCTCGCCATCGAGGAAACGCTCGTTCGTCTGCGCGAGTAGCTCGTCCGGAAGCTCGCCGAGAAACCGGCCCGACCAGTAGTTCCGCAGACCGAACGGCATGCGTCCGTAGATGTCCTGGAGCTCCGAGTAGTACATCGGCCTGACGCTGTTCACCACAGGCGACAGTCCGTCCGTGAGCTCGCGGATGGCGTCGCGCCCTTCGTCCAGATCGCCGACCCAGGCAACCGAAGCGTTGACTAGTCCTTCGCCGGTCGCGCGGTCACGGTAGATCTGCGCGAAGCTCGCCAGGCTGTCCGGTGCGTTTACCATCAGGTCGCGCCACGCGGGAAGCACGACCGGTGCGTCCTCGAGGGCATAGTCGAGGTGCCCGCCCAGCAGCATTCCGACCGGATAGAGCTGGAATGTGAACTCGACGGCGATGCCGAAGTTCCCCCCGCCGCCGCGAAGCGCCCAGAACAGATCGGCATTCTCGGTCTCACTCGCGGTGAGCACGCTGCCGTCGGCCGTGACGACCGTCGCAGCGAGCAGGTTGTCGAGTGTGAGCCCATACGACGGCGTGAGATGTCCGATGCCGCCGCCCAACGTGAGGCCCGCGATTCCGGTGTCGCCGAAGGTGCCGCCCGGCGTCGCAAGGCCGTGCCGCTGAGCCGGCGTGTCGAGGTCCTCCCAGAGCGCCCCTCCACCACATGCCGCCGTCCGCGCCTCCGGATCGACGACGACCTCGCGCAGCAGGCGCAAGTCGACGACGAGACTCCCGTCGCCGACGCAATGACCTGCGACGCCGTGGCCGCCTCCGCGGACGGCGACCGGCAGATCGGCTTCGCGCGCAAACCGAAGAGCGGTAACGACATCAACCACATCGAGAGGTCGCACGATCAGCTCCGGGTGCCGCTCGATCATCCCGTTGAACGTGGCACGGGCGACGTCGAAGCCACGGTCGTCGGGAGCAATGACCGGTCCTCGATGCAGCTCTCTCAGCTCGGTCAGCGACGACACGCGCCGACCCTACGCGATCTCGACGAGCTCGCCGCCGATCTCGGCGAGCGACGCACATCCGGTGAGCCCAAGCGTCAGATCGAAGTCGGCGATGAAGTTCTGGATCACCTCGCGCACGCCTGACTTCCCTGCGACAGCCAGCCCGTAGCAGTACGGCCGCCCGATCAGCACTGCGGTCGCACCGAGCGCAAGCGCCTTGAAAACATCGGCGCCGCCACGGATGCCGCTGTCCAGCAGAATCGGGGCACGGCCGCCGACCGCGTCGACGATCGCCGGCAGAGCGTCGAGGCTTCCGATCGAGCCGTCCACCTGGCGCCCACCGTGATTCGACACGACGATCCCGTCGACTCCCTCGTCGAGCGCGCGCCGTGCGTCGTCCGGATGGAGGATGCCCTTGAGCAGGATCGGCAGCTTGGTCGCGTCGCGAACGATCGCGAGGTCTTGCCAGTTCAGCGATGGCCGCGCGAACACGTCGAGGAACGTGCGCACCGCCTGTCGCGGTCGTGGCGACCGCAGGTTCGCCCACGGCGAGCCCGGGTAGGCCCGCGCCAACCGCCAGAGCGCGCGGATGGCTGCAGGCGTCACCGGTCCGCGCTCGGGCGGCGGCGCCTCGTCGACGAGCCGCTGGAACACCGGGTCGGTGACGTACTGGGCGATTCCCTTTCCCGCCAGGAACGGCAGAAAGCCTAGGTCGAGGTCGCGCAACCGCCAGCCGAGCATCGTGGTGTCGAGCGTCACGACGATCGCCTCGCAGCCGGCGCGCTCGGCGCGTGACACGAAGCTCCGCACGAGCTCGTCGGACGTGCTCATGTAGAGCTGGAACCACTTGGGAGCGTCGCCCATCGCCGCCGCGCACTCCTCGAGCGACCTAGATGCCTGGCTGGAGAAGATCATCGGAACGCCTTCTGCGGCGGCCGCGCGCGCCACCGCAACGTCACCGTCACGATGCGCCATCTCGAGGACGCCGATCGGTGCGAGCAACAGCGGCGCAGACAGCGTACGACCGAACAGCTCGACCTCGAGCTTGCGCGTCGCCGGCCCGCGCAGCATCCGCGGAACGATCCGCACGCGTTCGAACGCGGCGCGGTTCGCCTTCATCGTCGTCTCGAGGCCTGCACCGCCAGCGATATAGGCGAAGCCCTCTTTGCTCATCGCGCGCTCAGCCTCCTGCTCGAGCGCCGCCGCACTCTGCGGGACGCGCGGCTTCCGTCCGCGCACACCCGCGACATAGATGTCGGCCTGACGCTGCCGACCGTAGCCGATCCCGGTCACCGGGCCCATTCTTTCGGCTACGGCGGGTACTTTGCCGCCGTTGTTCCTCGTAATCCAGGTCGCCGCGCTGGCAGTTGGTGGTACCGCGTCCTGTCCGTCGAACCTGGCGAACGACCTCGCAGCGCCGCCTCCGCCGGCTTCGAGCCAGCTGATCACGATCGAGGCCCCGACCGTCCGGGCCACGTACGCAACGGCACGGACCTGGTCACGCCACGTTCCAGCGCATCGGCTGTGGCCGCAAGCCGCCGTTCAAGGTCACGACGCCTGACATGTCCACGTCGCCGCGCGCGTACGCGCACCTCGCCGTGGTCGAGTACAACATGCATCCCGTCGTGCCGGGACGCGGTTCCGGCATCTTCCTCCACGTCCAGATCGGCAAGGCGACAAGCGGCTGCATCAGCCTGCCCCGGTCCGCTCTCGTTCACGTGCTTCGCTGGCTCGATCCGGGCGCGCGGCCGCAGATCGCGGTTGGTACGACTGGATCGCTACGACAGTCGAGAGGTGGCTAGTGCATCCGCCGCTGCCGCCGTTGTGATCCCCCTCGCCTCGGCCTGCGTGTAGATCTCCTTCAGCGTGTCGCCGATCCTCGCGAGCGCGGCGTCGACCTCCGCCTGGCTGCGGTCGTTCAGCTCGAGGTAGTTGATCGCGATCGCGCCGCCGGCGTTGATCACGTAGTCGGGGGCATAGAGGATGCCGGCGGACTGCAGCAGCTCGGCGTCCTCGGGTCGCACGAGCTGGTTGTTCGCCGAGCCCGCGACGATTCGACAGCGCAGCCGCGGAATGCTGGCAGCGCTCAGCGTCGCGCCGAGCGCACACGGTGCGTAGACGTCGCACTCGGTTTCGAGTGCAGTGCCCGCGTCCACCACCGAGCCGCCCGCCGCGGAGGCGACCGCTGCCGCCCTCAGCGCGTCGACGTCGGCCACGAGAACGGTCGCGCCGTCGCGGCCGAGCAGCTCCGCCAGCGCCCCGCCCACGCTGCCTGCGCCCTGCACGAGCACCGCTCGGCCGGCCAGAGCGTCCGATCCGTAGACGTGCGCGAGACTCGCCTTGATTCCGTGAAAGACACCAACAGCCGTGAACGGCCCTGGATCGCCGGCACCGCCCTTCGCCTGGCTGCGGCCGAAGACGTGCTCGGTCCTCTCCGCGATCACATCCATGTCGGTCTCACCCGTGCCGACGTCGGAGCTCGTGATGAAGCCGCCTCCCAGTGACGAGACGATGCCTCCGTAACGATGCAGCAACGCTTTGCGCTCCTCGCCCTCGGGAATGCTCGGCACGGCCAGCACGGCCTTGCCGCCCCCGAGCCCCAGATCGGCAACTGCAAGCTTCGCGGTCATCCCGGCGGAGAGGCGCATCGCATCTCGAAGCCCGTCTGCAGGAGTGTCGTAGACCTTGAGTCGCGTACCACCCGCAGCGGGGCCGAGTTGCGTCGAGTGCATGCAGATGAAGATCCAGCCGCCGCTCTCTCGGTCGCGATGGATGACAGCCTGCACGCCGTCCCAGCGGTCGAGTAACTCCTCGAAGGTCGCCACGACAGAAATTCGATCACATCGTGTGAGAATCGCGAGGGTCTGCGACGTATTACGTCACAGCCAACCGAAGGGAGTGTCCGATGAAGCTCGCTCGTCTCGCCCTGCTCGCCGCTGCCGGCGTCGCCATAGCTGCGTTTGCCGGAGTCTTCCAACCGTCGGGAGCGCACAGCGCCCCGGCCGACACGTCGACCGGCGGCATCACCGTCCTCGGTACCGGATCGACGAACGTCATCCCGAATCGTGCCTCCTTCGCGTTCGGCACCGTGAGCCAGGCCGCGACGGCGAACGCGGCCCTCGCTGCGAGCTCCCAGTCGGTTGCTCGCGTGATCGCTGCGCTCAGGAAGGCGGGCGTGACCCAGGCCGACATCCAGACTGCCGACGTCTCGCTCTCGCCGCGGATGAGCAACAACGGCGACGACATCGTGGGCTACACCGCCTCGAACGCCCTCACCGCGACGATCAGGAAGATCGGAGACGCAGGCGACGTCGTCGACGCGGCGGTCGGTGCAGGCGCGAACCAGGTCTCGGGCCCGAACCTGCTCGCCTCTGATCAGGACGCTGCCTATCGCAACGCTCTCAAGGAAGCCGTCGCAGACGCCCGCACGAAGGCGGAGACATTGGCGACTGCGTCGAGCTCGACGCTCGGCAAGGTCACCGCGATCGTCGAAGGAGGCGGGGCGATCCCGATGCCCCTCGCGGCTGGCGCCAAGGACTCGAGCGTGGCGATCGAGCCGGGGACCCAGAAGATCGAGGCGACTGTGAGCGTGACCTTCGCCTTGGGGTAATTCGTAGGATGTCGGCATGTGCCGAAACATCCACACGCTCTACAACTTCGAGCCACCCGCCACGAACGAGGAGATCCGCGACGCCTCGCTGCAGTACGTCCGCAAGATCAGCGGCTTCACGAAGCCGTCTCAGGCGAACGCGGAAGCTTTCGCCCGCGCGGTCGACGAAGTCGCTGCGGCGTCGAAGCAGTTGATCGACCAGCTCGTGACGTCCGCGCCGCCGAAGGACCGCGAGGTCGAGGCCGAACGGGCCCGCGCCCGAGCGGCCAAGCGGTTCGCTGCGGCGTAGCCGTCGCGTGGTCGAAGAAGCACGGCTCGAAGAGAGCGAGGGAGGTCTCGCGCCCGCAACCGAGGGCTGGTTCGTCGTGAACGTTCGCGACGGCCGCTGGGTGATGAACGACGTTCTCGGAGACGCTTTCATCCTCGAGGGCGACGACGTTTCGTTCCCTCAGGTCGGTTTCACGATCGGCGTCCTGCAGCCGGGCCAGTCAGGCGGGAGGTACCACCGCGAGTCCGCGCAGGAAGACTTCCTCGTCCTGGCCGGAGAGTGCCTCCTTCTGATCGAAGAAGAGGAGCGCCCGCTCAAGGCTTGGGACTTCGTCCACTGCCCGCCCGGTACCAACCACTCGTTCGTCGGAGCAGGCGATGGGCCATGCGTCATCTTCATGACCGGAGCCCGCAGCGAGAACAAGGAGACCGTCTATCCGCGCTCGGAACTGGCAATCCGTCACGGCGCGGGCGTCGAGACGGAGACGAGGTCAGGGCGCGAGGCGTACGCGCCCTTCCCCAAGTGGAAGGACGGACGCCCCAAGACCTGGGACGGCCTTCCCTGGGGGTAGCGGTGCTGCTGTACGACAGCCCAATCTCCGGCAACTGTTACAAGGTGCGGCTCCTGCTCGCGCATCTGGGCGTTCCGTACGAGCGGCGCACGATGGACGTCGTCGACCGCTCGAACCGGCGCGACGTGCTCGGTGAGCTCAACCCCGCGCTACGAGTGCCGACGCTCGTGCTCGACGACGGCAGGCCGCTCGCGGAGTCGGGCGCGATCCTCTGGTACCTCGGCGAGGGCACGCGGTTCGTGCCGGAGGACGCTTACGAGCGCGCGCAGGTCCTGCAATGGATGTTCTTCGAGCAGTACGACCACGAGCCGGCGATCGCGGTTGCGCGCTTCTGGCTCGCGTACTCCGGCCGCCGCGAGGAGTTCGCCCAACGTCTCCCCGAACGGACGGCCGCGGGACACAGGGCGCTTGCGGCCATGGAACTTCACCTAGGCGGCAGACAGTTCTTCGTCGGAGACGCACTAACGCTCGCGGACATCGCGCTCTACGCGTACACACACGTGGCGCATGAGGGTGGGTTCGACCTGGAGCCATACCCGGCGGTGCGCAGCTGGCTCTCACGCGTCGCTTCGGAGCCGCGTCATCTTCCGATCGACGCCTGATTCCCTGTAATGAGGACCGTCGCCGTGACCTTCCTCCTGCTGCTCTCAGGCGCGGGCGTCGGCAGAGCGGAACCCTCCTTCGTGATCCAGGGCGACACGAGGATGGGAACGTTCGCGGTGAAGGCAGACGGAAGTCTCGCCGGCGCGATTCGGGCATTCGGAGCGCCGCGGCTCAGGCGAACCGGCGAAGGCTGCTTTGCGACGTGGCCGCAGTACGGGCTGGTAATGAACTTCTACAACCTCGGCGGCAAGGACCCGTGCAAGCCGAAGTTCGGCCGCTTCTCCAAGGCCGTCGCGCACGGATCCCGCTGGCGTACGAACAAAGGGCTCCAGATCGGACTGCCGAGTACCGCGATCCGCCCGCACTACCCGCGCGCGACCTTCCACAAGGGCCTTCGCTTCTACTGGCCGTCGAGCTGGTGGCTGATCACCCGAAGCCAGATCGCGGGCGGACCGGGCTTCTACCCCGGGCTCCTCGCCGAGACCGCGCGAGGAAAGGTCATTTCGCTGCAGGTCCGGTTCCCGGCCGGCGGCGACTGAGCCACTGAGACAATCGCCGGATGAAGATTCGTGCCGCAGTCCTCGAGGAGTTCGGCGTCCCGCTCCGGGTCGAGGAGCTCGACCTCGCCGAGCCGAACGCGGGTGAAGTGCTGGTGAGGCTCGTGGCCTGCGGCGTGTGTCACACCGACCTCTACACCGCCTCAGGCGCCGATCCCTCCGGTTACTCACCGACCGTGCTGGGACACGAAGGCGCGGGTGTCGTCGAGCGCGTGGGCGACGGCGTGACCGATGTCGCGCCAGGCGATCACGTCATCACGCTCTTCTCGCCGCAGTGTCGCGAGTGCGAGCACTGCCGCGATCACCGCACGAATCTCTGCCTCGCCATCCGCGAGCAGCAGAACCGGGGCCATCTCCCGGACGGGACGACGCGGCTCTCTCGCGACGGCGAGCCGATCCGCCACTTCATGGGGACATCCACGTTCGCCGAGTACACGGTCATGCCGGAGATCGCGCTCGCGAAGATCGATCCGGAGGCTCCGCTCGATCGCGCGTGCCTGTTCGCGTGCGGGCTCTCGACCGGGCTCGGCGCTGCGATGAACACCGCGAAGGTCGCGAGCGGATCGACCTGCGTCGTCTTCGGTGCGGGCATGGTCGGACTCGGCGCAGTCGCGGGCTGCCGGCTGCAGGGTGCCGAGCGGATCGTGTGCGTCGACCTGTCGGAGCACCGGCTAGCGCTCGCGCGCGGGCAGGGCGCGACCGACACCTTCGTCGGCGGCGCCGACGCCGTGCAGCGGATCCTCGACATGACGGACGGCTTCGGCGCCGACTTCACGTTCGAGGCGACCGGCAACGTGAACGTCATGCGTCAGGCGGTGGAGTCGGCGCGCATGGGCTGGGGCCTGGCGACGATGTGCGGAGTAGCGGGCAAGGGTGAGACCTTGGCCGTCATCCCGCGTTTCCTGATCACCGGCCGCCGGGTCGCGGGCTCGTCGTTCGGCGGCGTCAAGGGCCGCGACCAGGTTCCGCAGTTCGTCGACATGTATCTCGCCGGAGAGATCGACGTGGACGCCTTCGTCTCGCACAAGCTCACGCTGGACGAGGTCAACCGCGGCTTCGAGTTGATGGAGGCACAGGACGGGATCCGGAGCGTGATCGACTTCGCCTGATCAGCGTTCGGCGCCGGTGCGGCTGAACTCCACTCGAACTCGCGGCAGGCGGCGACGCTCCGTCGCCCGGACGACACGCTCGACGTTCTCCTTCGTCTCGAGGATCTCGGTCTTGGCGGTCCGCGAGTCCTGATGGATCTCGCGCTGGATCTCGTGCACCTCTTCCACGAGCCCGGCGACCTCGAGCTGCACGCGCTTCAACTCGCGCGCATCCCGGACGCTGCGGGTCGCGAGGCAGATGAGCGGCACGGTCGCGACGATGCTGAAGCTGCCGCTGAGCAGGACGAAGACATCGATGCCGGATTGCATCCTCTATCCCTAGCCAACGCGGCCTGTCGGCGCAAAGACGCTGCAGCCCGCACTTGTGGAGGAATGAAGAGGCCCGCATGCACGCGCGGGCCTCCAGCCGCCGATTAGGCCAGCCGGCGGTTAGTAGCCTCCGCCACCGCCTCCGGAACCACCTCCGCCGGAGTAGACGATTACGAGCACGACTGCAACGGCGACCGCCACGAGCACACCGATTACCAGAAGCCAGCGTGTTCGGCTCCAGCCGGTTCGCATCTGGTCTTCCCGGAATGTGGCCATGGTCACTCCTTCCCGCCCCAGTTGAAAGCAGTATTCCGTCCAGGTTTCGCCTCACCGCTGCCGCTCTCGGACAAACCTTGACCCAGTCTTCTTCGTAATACTTTCGGAAGTGAAGCGAAGCGCCGACCCATATCGCGATCTCGACGTGATCGACCCGCGGGCCCCGCGGTTCAACCAGGCCACGATCGGTCTCCTGGCTGTCCTCGCGGTCGCGACCGGCTGGTGGTGGCTGCTCGGCCTGCTCGCAGCACAATTGCTCCTCGGGTTGACGCTCGGCCGGCGCTTTTGCCTGCCATGCCTCGCCTACTTCGAACTCGTGCAGCCGCGCGTCGGCGAGGGGCCGCTGGAGGACGCCCGCCCGCCGCGCTTCGCGAATCTCGTCGGAGCCGTGTTCCTCACCTCTGCGACCGTCGCGTACGCAGCCGGTCTCGCAACCGTCGGCGCCGTGCTCGGCGGGATCGTCGCGGCGCTGGCGTTGCTCGCCGCATCCACCGGCTTCTGCACGGGCTGCGAGGCCTACAAGCTGGGTTCCTTCCTGCTCGGGCGGCCGTTCGTCTCTTGCCCGCTCCCGCCCCGCGCCAACTGACCTTTCGTACGCTGCGCGCGTGAGCCAGTGGTGGTCAGTGCGCCGCGCGCACAGCCAGAAGCCCGCGACCTATACGTGTCCGCTGTGCGGACGACAGCTGCACGCCATGAGCGACCACGTGCTGATCGCACCGGAAGGCGACGCGGGCCGACGGCGACACGCGCACACCGACTGCGTGCTCGCGGCTCGAAAGGCGGGGACCCTCAAAACCTACGACGACTGGCGCGAGACACAGCCTCGGCGCCCCTCCCTTCTGCGGCGATATCTTCGGCGCGGATGAGTAATGGGTTCCGTCAACACCTGCGGCGCGCGATCGAGCTCGCGCAGCAGGCACGCGACCACGGCAATCATCCGTTCGGCGCGCTGCTCGTCGACGAACGCGGGAACGTCGTCCTCGAAGCGGAGAACACGGTCCGCACCGACAACGACTTCACCGCCCACGCGGAGACGAACCTGATGCGCATGGCGAGCGCCCGCTTCGCGCCCGAGTTCCTCGAGCGCTGCACGCTCTACGCGAGCACCGAGCCGTGCGCCATGTGCGCGGGGGCGATCTACTGGGGAAACGTGAGGCACGTCGTCTTCGGCCTGAGTCAGCAACAGATTCAGTCCATCAGCAACCACAACCCGGAGAACATGCAGCTCGCGATCACGTCGCGCGAGATCCTCGAGCGTGGCGATCACCCCGTCGAGGTCAGCGGCCCCCACCTGCCGAGGGAGTCGAGCGCCGTCCACGACGGCTTCTGGGATTGACCCGCAGGGCACCTGGACCACACCTGGGACGTTCGAGGCCGCCACACGCGGGGTACAAGATAGGGAGACCACCACGTCGTCGGCGTCTCCTCGAATGAAAGCGTCCTAAGACTTGTCTTCCAAACGGCGTTGTCCGACGGCGGACGTGCTCGTTTCCGTCCTCGCCAACCTCCATCCGGCTCAAAAGGTGCCGTGAAGCTCCTTCGACGCGGGAAGGAGCTCACTCTCACGCTGACGCTCGGCGAGCTACGCGGCTGACCCGTGTCGGACATGGTCGATCAGACCGAGCGAGTTCGGTTCATTGACCGCGCCGAGGCGGGGCGCACCCTCGCGCGCCCCCTCTCCCACTACCGCGGGCACGACGACGTCGTCGTGCTCGCGCTGCCGCGCGGCGGCGTTCCCGTCGGCTACGAGGTAGCGAAGGAGCTCGGAGCGCCCCTGGACGTCTTCCTCGTCCGGAAACTCGGCGTGCCCGGACACGAGGAGCTCGCAATGGGCGCGATCGCGAGTGGCGGTGTCCTCGTTCTCGACGAGGGCGTACTGCGCTGGCTCGGTATCAGCGAACACCAGATCCAAAAAGTCCTCGCACGAGAGCTCGACGAGCTCCGACGGCGGGAAGCCGCTTATCGCGACGGCCGGCCTCTGCCGGACCTGAAGGGGAAGACGGTAATCCTCGTCGACGACGGTGTGGCCACCGGCGCTTCGATGCAGGCGGCGGCGCGCGCAGTCCGCCGCCACGAGCCCGCCCGGATCGTGATCGCCGTTCCCGTCGCGTCACGCGCGACGTGCGACAAGTTCAGAGACGAGGTCGACGAGGTCGTGTGCGCGGTAACGCCCGCGCCGTTCTACGCGGTCGGGAATTGGTACGAGGACTTCTCGCAGACGACCGACGAGGAAGTGCGCGAGCTGCTCGCGCTCAACGCGGCGCGCGACTCGGACTAGGAGGGTCTAGCGAAACGCCGTAGGCCACTGGCCATGCGGGGTTCAGAGTAGCGAGGCGCGTGGCTCACACACGTATCCGGCGGCTTTTACCCATCGAGTCCGGCTCGCTCAGGCGGCAAGAATGGTCGCGTCGGATCTACTCGTTCCGGAAACGAGAAGGTCTTTCGCTCGTACGCGGCCTAGTTCCAGCGAACGACGATCTGCCCGCTGGTCAGAAGCTCGTAGCAGAAGATGAACCCATTCACCTCCAACGTCCAGCGACCCACCCCTGCGCCCCCGAACTGCTGAATCCTCACGATGAACGCCGCGTCCTGAGGATGGCCACCTGGAAAGGCGACGAACTTACCGACGACGTTCAGGCTCACGAAGCCGTTTCCGTCGATGAACCAGCTCGTAACGTGGCCCCAGATGTTGCCCGGAAAGCCCGGCGTGTCGCCGTGCTGGTCAACGCAGTCGAAGGATCCACTGGCCGTGCCGTCGGAATAGAGCTTGATCCCCGCCCCCCAGTGGCTGGTCCCTGCAGGAAGCGGGTCCTGCATCTCGGCCGTGCCACCCCCGTTGATGGTCGCCACCACCGTGGCGGTCTCGGCAGCGGCCGGTTGCGACAGGAGCATCGCAACTGCTAGCGAAATCGCGGCCATGAGACCCACGAGTTTCTTCATGATTCTTCTTCTCCCCTCCCCCGTGATTACATCGGAAGCCTACAGCAGTCCTTCGCAGCGAATCCCCTTGCCCCAGGACGACGTCTTGACTTGCCGGGGTTCGACATCGGCACCTACTCCGCGGGCGGCAACCTCGAAGTCCTCCGGCTGAAACGCCATCGGCCCGGAGTTTAAGCCGTGGGCCCGGTTCTACCCACCCTCACTCCAAGCCGCGAATCTTAGGACCGCCTATCCACGGTTCGCGGATGGAAAAGGTGAGAGGCCCTTTGAACCTCGAAATCGAGCCGTCGTATGGGTGCAGCTCCTCATAGTCCGTACTCGTCGAAGCTGCAGCAGCTGTTGGCTACCTTCGGCGGCGACGTTCTGGATAGCCGCACGCGCCCGCCTAGCTTCGTTTCGCTAGTCGTTTCGCCGGACCCTCCTAGCGCTCGTCAGATCAGGCGCGGCCGGGCGCGTTGCTGCAGGTCGCCGAGCACCTGGTCGCCAATCCAGTTGACCGCCCAGACGACGAGGACGGTGCCGACGTACGTCCAGAAGCCGTCGATCGAGAAGTTAGGAGCGATCCACTCCGCCAGCACGATCATCGCGATGTTGATCAGGAGGTAGAAGAAGCCGAGCGTGATGATGATCAGGGGCAGCGTCAGGACGGTGAGCAGTGGCTTCAGCACCGCGTTCGCGATCCCGAGGACGGCGGAGCCGATCAGATAGGCGGCCCAGCCGTGGATCTGGACGCCATCCCAGAGCGCGTTTGCAGCCCAGAGGGCCGCGAGGTTGATGGCCCAGGCGATCGCCAGACGGGGCGCGAAGGACATGGCGACAGTGTAAAACGACAACGTGTTCGCGCGCTTGCACGCCCTCCAGACGACCCAGGAGCAGCACGACCTCGGCCTCCAGATCGTCCGTGACCAGCTCCTGCCCTGGCTGCGGGACAGCTCCGGCTTCCGCGGGCTGATCCGACTCTGGAATCCCGACGAGGCAAAGACGCTGGTGATCACGCTGTGGGCCGACGAGGAATCCCTCCTGGCGAGCGCGGGGGCAGGCAACCAGCTCGGCGAGCTCGCAGCGGAGACGGTCGGAACGACCAGGCTCGCACTCGAGAACTACGAGGTGAGCCTCTTCGATGTCACAGACGCCTGACTTCATCCTCGGCGACGAGTTCGCCAAGGTTCTGACGGAAACGACCATGTCGCTCGTCTGCGTCCTCGATCAGGACGGACGAATCCTGTTCTTCAACGACGCCTGCGAGCGGGTGACCGGCTTCACTCGCGACGAGGTGATCGGCGGCGACGCCCGCGACTTCGTCATTCCTCCCGAGGAGGCGGACGCGTTCGGCGAGGTGCTCGCCTACGTCTGGGCCACCGGCCTTTCGAGCCCCCAGGTCGGTCACTGGCTGGCAAAGGACGGAGGGCGCAAATTGATCGCGTGGTCGAACCGGTTGATGCCGAGTGCAGACGGCGGCGCGGCGTTGCTGGTGACCGCGGGCATCGACCTCAGCGCAAGCAGATCGAGCATCGCCGATGAGGAGGCATTTGGGGGCGACCCAGAAGCGAGGCTCGCAGAGATCGGCCGCCTGGCCCAGGAGCAACGTGCGCTCCGGCGCGTCGCGACACTCGTCGCGTCCGAGGCAAGTCCCGAGCGTGTGTTCACGGCCGTCTCAGAGGAGTGCGCGCGTGTGCTCGAGGTGAACGCATCCGCAGTCTTCCGCTTCGAAGGCGACGACACGGCGACCATCGTCGGCCGTCACAGCCGACAGGAAACCGGCGATGCCTTCACACTCGGCTTGCGCCTCCCGGCCGACGAGGACACCGGCATCGGCCAGGTTCTGCGAACCCGAGCGCCCGCGCGGATCCACGACTACAGCGAACGGTCCGGGGAGATCGCGGACAACATGAGACTGATGAACTACCGCTCGTCGGTCTCCGCCCCGATCGTCGTTGCGGGCATCATCTGGGGCGCCGTCGGGATCGCGAGCGCCGAGCCTCTGCCGGCCGACACGGAGGCCCGGCTGGGTGCGTTCTGCGAGCTCGTGTCGCTGGCGGTTGCGAGCGCGCAGGCGCGCGAGGACCTGAGCGCTTCACGCGCGCGCCTTGTCAAGGCGGGCGACGAGCAGCGCAGGAAGCTGGAGCGCAACCTGCACGACGGCGCCCAGCAACGGCTCGTCTCGCTGGCGCTGACGATCCGGCTCGCACGGCGTCAGTTGGAATCGAACGCGGAGGCCGCCGCTGCCTCGCTGGGGGGCGCGGCCAAAGAGCTGGACCTCGCGCTTCAGGAGCTGCGGGAACTGGCGCGCGGCTTGCATCCGGCGGCGCTCACCGAGCAGGGGCTCGGCCCCGCACTGGCGGGTGTTGCAGAGCGGCTGCCGATCGACGTCGAGATGAACGTGCCGACTGAGCGGTTGCCCGAGAACATCGAGGCAACGGCGTACTACATCGTCTCGGAAGCGCTGACCAACGTCGCCAAGCACGCAAAGGCGACCAAGGCCAAGGTCGATATGACCCTGGCGGGAGACGTGTTGAAGTTCGAGATCACGGACGACGGCCGCGGCGGCGCCGATCCTTCCGCGGGCTCCGGCATCCTCGGCCTACGCGACCGTGCCGAAGCTGTCGGCGGCACGCTGTTCGTCATCAGCCCGCCGGGCAAGGGCACGGTTGTGACGGCGCAGATCCCGCTCAGCCAAGCTTGACGGGAATGCTCTGCCTGAAGCGAAAGACGTTCTTCGGGTCGTAGCGCCGCTTGACGGCGACGAGGCGGCGGAGGTTCGTGCCGTAGTACGCATGTCCCCACGTTCCGAGGTCGGGATCGATGTAGTTCTGGTACGCGTACGGTGAAACGTACGGGCGCATCGCCGCGTAGAAGTTTCGCAGCCAACGGAGGTTCGGCTCCGCCGCAGCCGAGGGGTCCCAGTACGCGAGATACTGCATCGAGAAGAGCGCGTCTCGGTGCACGAACGCGGTCGCGTCCTTCTTCACGCGGTTGATCGCGCCGCCGTAGGAGTCGAGCAGGATGATTCCCGAGCCGCTGCCCGTGGTGATGCGTGCTTCGATCTGCCGGATCATGGCGTTGATCCCGCTGAGGGTCAGCGGCTTGTTCGCGAAGCTCGACTTGCCCTTGAACGTCGAGCGGCCGAGATGGCCCTGTGGGGGCAGGTGGCATTCGGCGATCGTGCCGGAGCAGCCCGCCCACATCTCCTGCGCATCTATGTAGCTCCGTGAGGCCACGGTGAAGCGAATCGGCGTGCCGGCGTTCGCAAGCGGCTTGACGAGCTCGCGTAACCGGTCGGCGCTACCGAAGAGCTGCCCGGCCGAGGTGATGCGGGCGCGGCCGCCGACAGCCGCGTTCAGGTTCACCACGGAGAAGAGCCCGTCAGGCGCGTGCGGGGCGAGCTTCTGCCAGGCCTGCACGACCTTCGCTGCATCGGACCACGGCCACTCGATTGCGTACGTGGCCACCCGGCCGACCGGGTGCGTGCGGAACACCAAGCGCGTGACGATTCCGAAGTTGCCGCCACCGCCGCCGCGCAGCGCCCAGTAGAGATCGGGATGTGCATGCGCGTTGGCCACCACGGCACTGCCGTCCGCCAGCACGACCGTCGCCTCGACCAGGTTGTCGCACGTCAGCCCGTACTTCCGCGAGGCGAAGCCGACGCCGCCACCGAGAGCAAGTCCTGCGATGCCGACAGTCGGGCAAGACCCAGCCGGCACGGCGCGCCCGTGTTGCGCGAGCCCCTCGTATACGTCGATCAGCCTTGCTCCCGCTCCCACGACTGCCCGGTGGCTCGGATCGAGAGCGACGCCGTTCAGGCGCGAAACGTCCACGATGACTCCGGCCGTCGTGGAGTAGCCGCCGTAACTGTGTCCGCCGGAGCGCGGAACGATTCGCACGGTATGCTTGCGCGCCCACCGCACAGTGCGCTGGACGTCGGCGGTCGACTCGCAGAAGACGACCGCGCGCGGCTTGACCACATCGAAGCGGGTGTTGAACAGGAGCCGAGCCTGTTCGTAGCCGGAGGCGCCGGGCAGGACGACCTCGCCACGCAGCCCGTTGGCGAGCTCGTCGTAGATACCGACCGCGCCGGCCCGGGCGAGCTCGAGCACCGGTCGCCCGAGCGACAGGCCGCCGGCAACCAACGCAACCCGACCGCCCCGGACGAGGAGCTCCCGGCGCGTGATTTGCTCCATGCGACCGAACTTAGCGAGTCGGTGTTAAGACCTGTGGACGCCCATCATGATCGTCGCGACATACACGCCGGCACCGTTCTTCTTCACGGTCACGAGCGACTTGCTCCCTCCGTTGCGGAAGATCGAGTCGGCCGCGTTGCGGACGTCCCGGTTCGGCCGGCTGCTGTACGGCTGGTTGCGATAGACGGCGTCGGTCACCGCATCCGGAAAATAGATCTGGCCGGTGTGCACGACGTTGCCACCGAGGTGGACCTTCACGTGGATGTGCACGGTGCGGCCCTGGTACCACCCGGGATAGACGGTGCGAAACAGCGCGAGGCCCTTCGCATTCGTTCGTTGGAGGCCGCGCATGAACGTGCGGTTGCCCGCGCCCGAGCCGAAGCCTGAGTAGATGCCGCCCGCGTCCGCGTGCCAGATGTCGACTGCCGCGGCCTTGATCGGCTTGCACGTCGAGGCGTTGACGACGAAAGCGCGGAGCAGCAGCGGCAAGCCTGGACGACCCTCCGTGATGTTGCGGCGCACGGCTTCGTTCGCGATGTAGTACGGGCCCTCGGTCTGCTCGGGCGTCAAGACGCACGACACCGCGCCGGAGGCAACGGCCGCAGGCCCGGCGCCCTCGGAGGTCTCGATCTTGAGCCCCGCCGCCCCGACTGCGGTGGCCAGGAATCCACCGAGGCGCACGAGGGAGCCGCGCCGGGTGAGTCGGGGGTCAGTCATCGGGAAAACCTCCCGTTTTGAACAACGTTTCGTCGGCGAGTACCGTCATCGCCTCGTAGCCGACCAACCGCGCTGTCCAGTGCGGGGCACGCTCGGGGCCCATGGCGAACGCCGCCGTCGCGTACGCGTCGGCAGTTCCGAGCTCAGGGCCGACGATGGTCACCGACAGGATGCCGCGCGGAGCGCGTCCAGAGTGCGGATTCCACACGTGATCTCCACGAGCGTACGCGCCGGAGGTGGCGATTGCGAGATCGGTGGTCTCGACCACGGCGGCGACCTCATGCCGTTGCAGCGGATGCTGGATGCCGACGAGCCAGGCGAGGTCCGGGATCGCACGGCCGAGGACCCGCATGTCGCCACCGGCGCTGACGGCGTAGTTGCGCAGGCCGGCACCGTCGAGAATCGCGGCGGCTCGGTCGACCGCCCAGCCCTTCACGAGCCCGGATGGATCGATCGAGCCGTCCGGAGTGCGCATGTCGAAGTACCCATCCGTCTCGTCCCGCAGCCGCTCGCAGCGGTCGAGGACTTGGTGCACGTCGCGATGAGCATCCTCGCGACGCAACTCGCCGCGGTTGATGCGGCTGATCTCACTCTCCTCCTTGAAGGTGCTGAAGGTCGCGTCGACCCAGCGCAGCCAGTCGAACAACTCGTCGAGCGCATGGCCGGCTTCGCAGTCGTCACGGACGTCCACGACTATCGGCAGGCCCATGATCTGCTCGACGCGGCGTATGCCCGGCAGTTCGTGGACAGCGACGCTCATTGGGCGGGTTCTGCCCAATGAGCGAGGGAAGGGGCGTCGGGGGAAACCGGGAGGTTTCCCCTTTCGTTCTCCTCGGCCCACGCGGCGATCTCAGCGGCGCGGGGGCTGAGGCGATCCCTGAAGAAGGGAGCTCGTGAGGGAAACATGGTTTCCCTCACGGGAGCGAGCCGCAGGCGAGCGACGCTCATGCGCGCTTCGCCTTCAGGATCGCGGATTGAAGCGACTGCGCGAACGCGTCGCTCGAATCAGTCGCGCCCGAGACCATGTTGATGTTCGCGCTCTGTGCGCGCAGCGCCTCTGCTTTCAGAATCGGGAGGGCGGTCTGGTTGATGTAGACGGAGCGGTCGGTGTGATTCGGATAGGTCGGGACGGAGACCGTGGTGATCTTTCGGGTCACCTTCTTCTTCGTGTCGGTGATCGTGGTCGTCTTGCGAACCACGATTGTCACCTGAAGGCTGCCCCAGCGATCCACCGAGGCGACCGAGCCGGAGAAGAGTTTGCTGACGACGATCTTCTTCGTCGTCGCCCGAGTGGCCGCGGTCGCGTCGGCGATCGGCAAAGCAAGTGCGGCGACGGTGAGGAGGACGGTGATGGACTTGCGCATTGGTTCCTTTCGTTAGAGGGCGAACTTCTCGGTATGGATGAAACGGGGGGGCACGTTCGCACGCCTGACGTTGCGGCCGAGGAGCTTCGTCATCGCGGGCGGGCCGCAGACGTAGACCTGCCGCTCGGCGATGTCAGGCACGAGCTCTCGCAGGTGAACCGGGGACAGCAGGCGCGCGCCGTCTTCGGTGGCGTGATCGCCGACGACGAAGAAGAGGGTGACCCCTCGCTCGCGCGCGAGCTCCTCGAGCTCGTCGCGGAAGATCACATCTTCGTCCCGGACGACCCGGTAGATCACGACCACGTCTCCGGACATGTCCTCCATCAGCGCGCGAATCGGCGTGATCCCGATGCCGCCTGCAATCAGGACGATCTTGCTACGACGGCGGGCCGCAGCCGTGAAGACGCCGAACGGCCCCTCCGCCACGACGGGCGTGCCCGGAGCGACCTCCGCGAGCCGGCTCGAGAAATCGCCCAGGGCTTTGACCGTGATCCGGAGCGAGCGTCCGTCCGGTGCCTCCGAAAGCGAGAAGGGGTGTGCCGCCCACCAGCGCTTCCGGTCGAGGAACCTCCAGAGGAAGAACTGACCGGGCCGCGCTTCGAGCCGGTCGAGGCGGCGTCCCGTGATTCGCAGCGAGACGATGCCCGGGCCCTCGGCGACGACTTCGGCAACGCGTAGGCGGTACCGCAGGGCATTCACGGCCGGGCCAATGATCCGGAAGGCGACGAGCAGAGCGAGGGTGCCTAGGATCAACGCGCGCCAGTAGTCGGCAGCGACTCGATCCAGCACCAGCTCGTTACCGGTCGGAATCTGGTGGAACCACGCGAGCGCGATGCCCGCATATGCGAGCAGGTGCACCGCGTACCAGGCTTCGTAGCGAAGCCGGCGTCGGACGATCACGACCGAAGTCACGACGACGCCGATGAGCAGAGCGGTCCCGACCGTCGCGGTGATCATGCCCGGGTAGATGCCGCCGCCGAGCATCGTCGAGACCTCCTTCGGCAGCGAGATCTTGTCCATGAGCGAATAGCCCCAGACCGACAGGACGACGTGTGCGAGGATGAGATCCAGGCACGCGTGCCCGTTCCAGCGATGCCAGACGGTGAGGCGGTCGAAGCCGAAGAGGCGCTCGACCGGAGGCAGGCGTGCCAGCAGCAGAACCTGCAGCAGGGCCGAGTAGGCGCCGAGCAGCCCCGTGATCCGGGCGAGACTGGTCAGAAACTCGCCGGTGTTGGGGTTTTCCGAGACGTTGCCCCCGTGCACCCAGAGCCAGACCAGCACCGCGGCGTTCCCGGCCACGAACACCCACACGGCGGTCGACGTCGCCAGCCTCTGTCCCGAGCGCGGGCGGGCGAGGGTCGTCCGGCGTGGCGATTCCAGGGCGTAGCCCGCTTCGTTCATGGTCTGCAGAGAACCACTCGACCCTGAGAACGGCCTGAGAGCCGCGTAAGAGCTTCGTAAGAGGGCGGCAGGCGAGCAGGGGACCCCCCGGAGAGCCTCGAACAGCTTGCGCAGGTTTCCGGCCTGAAGCTGCTCCTCTCGGACTTACTCTTCGAGCAGAGCTTGTTGCAGTTGTTATCTGCCGATGTTGCCAAGCGGCTGTTCACCGCCAAGGCCGGCCCGCATCTCTTGAGGTTGCGGATCGGGCGCGCGGCTAAACCGGGCCTCGCGAGCTTGTCACTCGTCTACCGCCTCACGACGGGCGAGGCCGCGCGCACGACGCATCGGCATGCGGTTGCCGCGCTGAGCTAGACCGAAGCCCGACGGCTGCTGTGGTGCTCGATGAACGCGAGAACCCTTCCCCACGCATCTTCGGAGGCTGCCGCGAACTGCTCTTGACTGCGGTCGAAGAAGCTGTGCGGCGCACCGTCGTAGGTGACGAGCTCGTGCTCGACACCCGCCGTCGTGAGCGCCGCGTCGAACGCGGCGTTGTCCTCCGCGCTGATGTTCTGGTCGGCTCCTGCCTGGAGGGCCAGGATCGGAGCCTCGAGCTCGGAGACGCGCTGAGCCGGCCCGGGCGTGCCGTCCCGTCCTTCGCCGGGGCGCCCGTAGAAGCCGATCGCGCCCGCTAGACCGTGCCCGCCGGCGGCCGCCAGCCAGGAGTTGCGGCCGCCGAAGCAGAAGCCCACGGTGAAGATGGCTCGGGCGCCGTGCGAGCGGAGATACTCGACGGCGCCGGCGACATCGGCCTGAATGCCCGCGGCCGTCGTCTGCTCGACGTGTTCCATGTACTCGAAGTCGTCGCCGCGCTTTGACACCCCTGCGGTGCGACCGAAGTAGTCGAGTGCAACGGCCGCGATCCCACGCTCGGCGAAGCGCAATCCCAGTTCCTCGTAGAACCGGTAGAGGCCACGCACGTCCGGCAGGATCACGACGCCCACGTCGCCTGGCGCTTCCGGAGTCGCTGCGAAAGCGGCGAAGCTGTTGCCGTCGCCCGCCTCGAGGACGAGATCTTCGTGCGAGACCGCGGCCCCGCGGATCACCGGGATGGGCGGAACGGAATCGAGCTCGAAGCACACTGCTGCGCGAGCCTAACTCAGAAGTCCGCCGCGGAAAGACACCAGCGAGCCGCAACTCCAGGTAGGGCTAGCCGCACTGACCTTCGGGACGGCCGAGCGTAGCTTGACGCCATGAACGTGGCGACCTTCCACCGCCTTCCCTCTCCCCGGAGCCTCGCGTCCACGCCTCACCGAGGCCTGGTGGAGGTCGCCACGATCTTCGGCCTCTACGGCTTCTACGAGGTCGTACGCGGCCAGGGAAACGCGTCCCTGACCGTCGCCCGTGAGCACACCGACGGGATCGTCGCGCTCGAGCGCCACCTGCACCTCTTCGGCGAGCGCACGGTTCAACGCGCGGCGCATTGGGTTCCAACGCTGCCGACCATCCTCGGAATCGCGTACATCGCGCTGCACTTCCTCGGCACGGCCGCCTTCCTGATCTGGCTGCACCGGACGCATCCGGAGCGCTTTCCCATCGTCCGGAACACGCTGATCGCCGCAACAGGCGTCGCGCTCTCGATCTACATCCTGTACCCCGTCGCGCCGCCGCGACTCGCGGGGCTCGGCTTCGTGGACACCGTCACGCGCAACGCGAAGGTGAACCTGAGCTCCGACCTCCTCGGCGGTCTCTACAACCCGTTCGCCGCCGTGCCGAGCCTGCACTTCGGCTACGCGCTGCTCGTCGGCGTGACCGTCGCCGTGCTCGCCAAGGGCCGCGTCGCCCGCGCGATCGGCTGGAGCTATCCGGCCGTGATGCTGCTCGTCATCGTCGCAACCGGTAACCACTTCTTCTTCGACGCAGCAGGCGGCGCGCTCGCAATCGGGATCGGATATGCGGCCGCTAGCTGGGTCGACTCGCCCGCCAAGCGCGCAAGGCGCTGGCAGCCTGACCGGGGATCCGCCGTCGCGACGTGCTGAGCGCCTCGCGGAGCGCGGCGTCGGCGTCTTCGAGGACGCCTTCGCCATGACCGCAGAGGACGACGTCCGAGTGAAGCTCCCCCAGTTGCCGTCGAGGAGGTCGCAACCTCAGTAGGGCATGGACTGCCAACCGCTCGTTCCCGGCGCGGAAGTACGGCGCGGTGCCGAGCACGTCCGCGCAGACGAGCACGCGGCGGTCGGGCCACCAGAGCGCGACTTCCTTCCAGGAACGGCTGTCCTTGACGGCGATGCAGGCGAACGGACCGAGCGAGCCTTGCGGGACGACGTGGTGCCGGACGCCGAGCCGAGCGGCGAGCGTGGCGCAGGAGCGGTTGTGCCGGTCGAGCAACTGGACAACGCCCGCGGGGGCGCCGGCCGCCCGGACGCGTTGCTCGACGCCCTCGCCGTCGACCGGGTCGATCACCCAGACGCGGCCGTCCACGACGAGGGCGTGCGAGCACCGCTCCATGAACTCGTCGACGACCCAGCCGAAGCCCCCCTCGAACTCGTCGCAGAAGCGGACTCGCATCCGGGAGAGAGTACGGGTACGCGATAGGTCGTCTCGAGCTCGGCGGCCACCTCCAAATCGTTCGCGTAGAGACGGAGCGGATTCGCTGCAGCACCTCGATACCCGGCCTCCGTCTCGACCACCACACCGGACAGCAGCACCTCACCGAGCATCCGGCAAAGCGTCCTCGGCTCGTCGCGGCCCTGCAGATAGGTGAGCGCGTCAACGGGATCCCGCGCCGCATGGAAGCCGCACGCGCAGGCAAGCGCGGGTGCGTCGTGCGGTTCCCCGCACTGGCACGCGGCGACCGCTGCGCCGCCTGGTTGCCACACGGTGTCGTAGATGACCGAAGCCAGCCGTACCCCGGCATGCGTCTCGATCACGGTCCAGGCGCGCCAGCCCGCGACGGGGCTACGACCGGCCCGAACTCCCTGGCCGATGTTCATCGGAGTGCCTTTGTTGCGAGCCGCGCATCGGCCGGCTTGATGACTTCGTCAACAAGCCCGTACGCAACCGCCTCTTCCGGTGTCATGAAGTGATCGCGGTCGATGTCCTTCAGCACCTGCTCGAGTGGGTGTCGCGTATGGCGCGCGATGATCTCCGCCATCCGCTCGGTCATCTCGAGGATCTCCTTCGCGGCGATCTGGATGTCAGCGGGCGAGCCGCGATAGCCGGCGGAGCCCTGGTGGATCATCACCTTGGCGTTCGGAAGCACGAATCTCTTTCCAGCCGCGCCGCCGCAGAGGATCATCGCCGCGGCCGACATCCCCATGCCCGTGCAGATCGTGCGCACGTCGGGCTTCACGTACTGCATCGCGTCGTAGATCGCCATCCCGGCGTAGGCCGAGCCGCCGGGAGAGTTGATGTAGAGCGAGATCTCCTGGTCGGGGTCCTCCGCTTCGAGGAAGAGGAGCTGCGCGGTGATCACGTTCGCAATGCCGTCCTCGACCTCCTGGCCGAGAAAGACGATCCGCTCGCGCAGCAGGCGCGAGTAGATGTCGAAGGAGCGCTCGTAGCGCCCGTCTTGCTCGACGACCATCGGAATCAAGGGCATCACGCCTCCCTGGTAATCTGCAACCTGTTGGTTGCACGTAGTATACGCAACCCAGCGGTTGCGGATTCCAAGGCGCCGACTCGTCGGCGCCGCAGAGAAGGCCGCGCGGGCTTCGCCCGGGCGGCCGTTTAGGAGGAACGATGGAAGTGACCCGTGAGATCGTCTTCCCGGACTCGCCCGACGAGGTCTGGAAGGCCCTGACCGAAGCGGAGCAGCTCGAGGAGTGGTTCGCCAACGACGTCGAGTTCGATGCCCGTGAAGGTGGGAACGGCGTCTTCCGGTGGGACGACGGCGAGGAGCGCCGTGCCAAGGTCCTCGTCGCGGAGCCGAGCGAGCGACTCGTGCTCGACTGGGACGAAGAGGGCGAGGTCGAGTTCACGCTCGAGGAGGTCGAACAGGGCACCCGCCTGCTCGTACGCGAATCCACGCCGGAGTTCTCCACTGCGCTCGAGCTCCGCGCGTCGGCTCTCACCTGCGTGTGAGCGACCCGACGGGACGCATCTTCGATGCGCTCGCCGACCCCAACCGCCGTTACGTCCTCGAGGCGCTGGCGTCGCGTGAGGCTGCGACGGCGACCGAGCTCGCCGCCGAGCTCCCGGTCACCCGGCAGGCGGTCGCCAAGCATCTCGCCGCATTGAACGAAGCGGGACTGGTCGAGAGCCGGCGCGAAGGACGCGAGACGCTCTATGAGCTCACGCCTGCCCCACTCGGAGTCGCGATGGACTGGATGGCAAACGTCGGCGCCGACTGGGACGCGCGCCTCGCGGCGTTGCGAAAGCACCTGAGGAACCGCCGCTCGTAGACTCTCGCGATGGAACGCCGTCAGCTCGGCGGGACTGATGTCGAGGTCTCGCGGATCATTCTCGGCTGCGGCAACTTCGGCGGAATCGGCTCCGCACCCGAGTTTTTCGGACAGGGCGAGGGCGAGGAAGAGGCCTTCCGCATCATGGACGCCGCCTGGGAGCTCGGCATCACGACCTTCGACACCGCCGACGCATACGGCGGCGGACGGAGCGAGACGATGATCGGCAACTGGACGGCGAGCCGCGGCGTCCGGCCTGAGCTCGCAACCAAGACGTTCAACCCCATGGCCGAAGGCGAGGATCACGGGCTCGCGCGCGCGCGCATAACCCGACAGATCGAGTCCAGCCTCGACCGCCTCCGCGTCGATGCCGTCGATCTTTATCTGGCGCACGAATTCGATCCGGCTGTTCCAGTCGAAGAGACGGTCGCGACCTTCGATGGCCTGATCCAGCTCAAGCTGATCAAGGCGTACGGCGTCAGCAACTTCGACGCGAAGCAGCTCGAGGCAATCCTGGGAATCGGCAAGCCCGCCGTCGTGCAGAACTCCTACTCGCTGCTCGACCGCGCGGATGACGGCGTCGCGCACCTGTGCGCGGACCTCGGAATCGCGTACACGCCGTACAGTCCGCTTGCCGGCGGCTGGCTGACCGGGAAGTACAAGCATGACGAGTCCGCGCCTGAAGGATCACGGATGGCGATGCGCCCGGGCCCGTACGAGCATCTGCGCACGCCGGAGACGTTCGCCGCGCTCGATCGGCTCGCGGACCTCGCGAAGCGTCGCGGAGTCGACTCCGCGACCCTCGCAATTTCCTGGTTGTTGGCGCAGCCGTGGGTCACAGCGGTCGTCGTCGGTCCCCGCGGGCCGAAGCACCTCGAGCCGGCGCTGCGCGCGCTCGAGAATCCCCTGACGAGAGGGGACGCCGACGAAGTGGCCGCGCTCTTCGAGTGACGATCTAGGGCGAGAGCCGCTCGATGAGCCAGTCGCCGTCCACGCGGCGGTAGCGCAGGCGGTCGTGCATGCGGTCGTCGCGATGCTGCCAGAACTCGTAGGCCTCCGGGACGAGGCGATAGCCGCCCCAATGGTCCGGCCGTCGCACGTCGCTGCCCGCATGCTCGCGGTCGAGCTCGGCGAACCGTTCGTCGATCTCGGCGCGATCTCGGAGCACCGAGCTCTGGCGTGACGCTGCTGCTGCGAGCTGGGCCCCACGCGGACGCGTGGCGAAGTAGGCGTCGGACTCCTGCCCGGCGACTTGCTCGACGCGACCGTCGATCCGCACCTGGCGACCGAGCTGGTCCCAGTAGAAGAGGAGAGCGGCGCGCGGGTTGGCATCGAGCTCGCCTGCCTTGCGGCTGACGTAGCCGGTGAAGAAGACGAAGCCGCGCTCGTCGGCGTCCTTCAGCAGCACCATTCGCACAGAGGGCGCGCCCTCGGCCGTGGAGGTGGCCAGCGCCATCGCCTGCGGCACCTTCAAGCCGGCCGCTTCCGCGTCCGCGTACCAGCGGCGGAACTGCTTCAGCGGGTCGGGATCGACGTCGGATCTCCGCAGCTCGAGCACCCGCGGCCACCCTATTTGACAGATCCGATAGTAAGTGTAGACTTACGGTAAGTCATGGCTTACGCACAGGCATTGCAGGCGCTCGGCGATCCGACGCGGAGGTCCGTTCTCGAAGAGCTCCGCGACGGCCCACGGGCGGTCGGAGAGATAGCGGCTCGGTTGCCTGTCAGCCGGCCTGCGGTGTCGCAGCACCTCCGGGTCCTGAAGAAGGCGGGTCTGGTGACGGAACGAAAAAACGGGACGCGGCGTCTGTACCGCGTCGACCCCGACGGCCTCGCCGAAGTGCGCGAGTACCTCGAAGGCTTCTGGGAAGAGGCGCTCGCAAACTTCAAGGCGGCGGCCGAGCAAGAGGAAGGGAGGAAGAAGTGACGGTGACTGCAACAGAGACGATTCGTAAGGAGATCTTCGTCAAGGCTGCGCCGGAGACCGCGTTCCGCGTCTTCACCGAGCAGACCACAGCCTGGTGGCCGCTGCAGAAGTACGGGATCTTCCTCGACGAGGCTGAGGCCGTGGTCTTCGAGGACCGCGACGGCTGGCGCCTCGTCGAGAAAGCGAAGGACGGTCGCGAGACCGAGTGGGGCGAGGTACTCGACTACGAGTTGGCCAGCCGGATCCGCTTCACGTGGCATCCCGGGCGTGACTCCGACGACGAGCCGACCGAGGTCGAGGTGACGTTCACGGCCGACAAGGACGGCACGCTCGTCGTCCTCGAGCATCGCGGGTGGGAGAACCTCACCGGCGAGCGCCGCGAAGCCCGCGCAGGCTACGCCAGAGGCTGGCCGGGCGTGCTCGAGCAGTACCGGCAGGCTGCCGAGGCCTAACGGAAGAGGTCTCGTTCCTCCGGAATGACGAGGTCGCGGGCTCTTCCGTCGCCCGCGACCTCGAGGCCGCGGACGATCGCGACAGGAACGCCGTCGGTCTTTCCCATCACGAGCTCCGCGGCACTCGCGATCTCGTCCGCGACCGCGATCATCGTCGAGTGCAACTCATAGCCGACGCGGTCACGCGTCCCGCGCAGGTCGCGCATCACCTCCAGCCCGGATGCACCCAGGGCGACGTCGATCGTTCCCTGGCGCCACGGCCGGCCGAACGAGTCGGTGACGAGGACGGCGACCTCGTCGCGGCCGGTGAGCATGCGGATGCGCTCGCGGATGTTTTTTGCCGACGCATCCGGATCGTGAGGGAGCAGGACGAGCATCTCGGGCTCCGGCGCATTCGAGGCGTCGACGCCCGCAGACGCGCAGATGAACCCGTGCGTCGTTTCTGCGATGACGAGCGGCGGCCGGACTCGCACCACGCGTGCGGCCTCGCGAAGGATGACCTCGATGCGGCGCGGATCCTCGTCGTCGCCCGCGATCTCCAGCGCTCGCTCAGACGGCTCGATTCCCGCGAGACTGACGACCCGGCCCTCCGACTTCGACACGATCTTCTGCGCGAGCACGACCACGTCGCCGTCCTCGAGCTCGAGCTTCGCGGTGATGAGCTCGGCCAGGTCGTCGCCTTCCTCGATCTCCGGCAGGCCGGTGACCGGAATGATGCGAAGCTCGCCGCTCAGGGCAGTCCAGTGAGGCGAATTCCGGCGTGCGCCTTGTAGCGCTTGTTCACGTTGAGAATCACGGCGGTCATCCCTTCGAGGGCGCGTGAGTTCTCCAGCGGGCCGACGTCGATGGCACGTTCGGCGACGCGGCCGGCGAGCTCGAGGGAAAGCTCCTTCGCGCGATCGTCACCGCCGCAGATCAGCGCGTCGCCGGGATCGCCCTCGACGAGATTTGCGGCAGCGAACGACTGCAGCCCTGAGGCGACCGGCGCCCGTACGATGCGCGCGACCTCTTCCGCGAGCGAGCCCTGATGGCGCCCCGGAAGCACGCCTTCCTTGGTGAACCGCAGGTCGCTGGCGACGCAGAGGATGGGAGTCGCGGCGATCGCCGCCGCGAGCTCCTTCGCGGTCTCGAGCGTCGCATTCGACTTGACCGCCAGCACGACGAGGTCGGCGTCCGCGACGACGTCCTCGTTGCGACCACCGCCCGCGAGGCCGAGCTCCGCTGCCGTCGCCTGCGCTCGCTCGGCGTCCCGAGAACCGACGACGATCTCGTCCTGCCCAATCTCGTGGAGTCTCTCTGCGAGCGCGCGCCCGAACGCGCCGGTGCCGCCGATGATCGCAACCTTCACGCGAATGCAACCGCATCGAGTGCCGCTTCGGCGAGACGCCTGCGCGCGGCTGCGTCTCGCATGAGCGTGTGCGTGACGATCGGCCGAACACCCGCATTCGAGACTGCGTCGGCATCGGCCGCATCCTTCTCGTCGATCACGAGCGCGTCGATCAGCCCGGGATAACAGCTCGCCACATGCGCGGCAGTCGTCCCACCCTTTAGTCGCTGCAGCATTCCCGCGGCGGGGCCCTTGACAGCGAGCCCGCCGATGAGCGGGCTGACTGCGACGCACGGAACGCGTCGCCGCTCCAAGGCGGACCTGATCCGTTCGACGGCCAGGATGGGACCGATCGAGACGAACGGATTGCTCGGCGCGACGAGGATCAGATCCGCCTCGTGCAGCGCGTCGAGCACGCCGGGCGCGGGCTGTGCATCCGTCGCGCCTGCGAAGCGGACGCGGTCGACTGGGTCGCGATGCGCGCGGGCGACGAACCACTCCTGGAAGGAGAAGCTCCCGTTCGTCGTGTCGAGCCACGTGCGCAGCTGTTCGTCCGTCGCAGGGAGAATCGTGGCTTCCACACCGAGGACGGCGGCAAGTCGCGCTGTCACTGCAGACAGCGGCACGCCTTCCTTCAGCGCCTGCGTGCGTACGACGTGCAGCCCGAGATCCCGGTCACCGAGGCGAAACCATGACTCGCCGCCGAGCGACTCGACGGTCGCGAGTCCGTTCCACGTCTCGTCAGCCCGGCCCCACCCGCGCTCCTCGTCCGCCAGGCCGGCAAGCGCATAGAGCACGCTGTCGAGGTCAGGCGAGACGGACAGGCCAAGAACTTCCAGATCGTCGCCCACGTTGACAATCGCGGTGACCGAAGCGGGATCGACGGCATCGACGATCCCACGCAGAAAGCGCGCGCCGCCGACGCCCCCGGTGAGAACCGCGACCTTCACGAAGCGAGCCTCAGCCCCTGGAGCGCGGCCTGCGTGTGCGGGCCCGCGCGGAGCTGCAAACGGTCGAGATCCTCGGGGGTGTCCACGTCGTCGGCGAGATTCGGGATCGCGGCTGCGACAGCCTCGAGCCCGAGGTCGCGCGCGGCGCCCTGGAAGCGCCTCGCGCTGCGTGGCCCGTAGAGCGGGTCGAACACATTCGGAGCAGGGAGGCTCAGCGCGTTCGTTCGACCGTCGGCCGATGCGACGAGGGCGATCCCGCCGGGCGGCGTCGCCGCGAGCAACGATCGCAGGTCGTAAGGCACCACGCATGGGACGTCGGCGTTGACGATCATCACGGCGTCGGTCTCGACCAGTCGGAGCGCGGCCGCAACGGCAGGGCTCTGCCCGCCCCCCGGATCGTCCACCAGTCGCGCGCCAACGGCCTTCGCGAGCCGGCGACCGTCATCGTCGTTCGTCACGACGACGGTCTCGCCGACGATCGTCGTCGCTGCGAGCACGTCGGCGAGCATGGCGAGAACGACCGCTCCGTGCGTCTCCGCGCCCAGCCCGAGCAGGCGCTGCTTCCCCGCCAGCCCCCGGAACGGCACGACGATTACCGCCATGTGCGCAGACTATCGGGGGTGAAACGGCTTACGAATGCGGAGATTGCCGAGCAGCTGGATCTCTTCGCCGCGCTCCTCGACCTCTCCGGCGCGAGCTTCTATACCTCACGTGCCTATCGCCGAGCGGCCGAGACGATCCGCGAGACGAAAGCGCCGATCGTCGAGCTAGTCGCCGGCGGCCGGGCAGAGGAGCTGCGGGGGATCGGCCCGGGAATCGCGACGCGACTACGCGAGCTCGTCGAGACAGGGCACATCGCCGAGCTCGACGAGCTCCAGCAGGCAGTGCGGCCGGAGCTGATCGGGCTCGGCCGCTTGCTCGGCGTCGGGCCCAAACGAATGGTCGAGATCGGAAGGGCGCTCGGCGTTACCACCGCCGAGGAGTTTCGGATCGCGGCGCGCGAAGGGCGGCTGACGTCGGTGTCCGGGATCGGCCCGCAGACGGAGCAGCGCCTGCTCGCCGCACTGGAGCGTGAAGGCAAGCCGAAGCCGCCGAAGGGGATGACTTTGAATCGGGCACGCGAAATCCTCGAGGAGATTGCGGCGGGGGTCGGCGCCGAGGTTGCCGGCGATCCCCGCCGCTGGGCCGACGTGTCATTCGACCTCGCAGTCGTCTCTTCGGCGACTCGGCCCGCGCCGGTGCTCGACGCCTTCGAGGCTCTCCCGTCGATCGTTTCCGTACTAGAGCGGACCGAACGCCGTGCGGTCGGCGTGACGGTCGACGGCGTGCCCGTCGGGCTGGTGGTTGCGGAACCGGCGCGGTTCGGAACCGAGTTGCTGATTGCGACGGGAGCCGAGGCATACGTCGCAGGCCTGGGTCAATTACCGCCTGGGCCGGACGAGGAAGCCGTGTACGCGCAGCTCGGCGTGCCGTGGTGTCCACCGGAGCTGCGCGAGCAACCGTTTCGGGGTGAACCGCCGCCGCTCTTGACACGCGACGACATTCGCGGCGATCTCCACATGCATTCGACCTGGTCGGACGGGAAGGCGTCCATCCTCGAGATGGCGACGGCGGCACGCGAGCTCGGCTACGAGTACATCGCCATCTGCGACCACACGCCGAACGTGCGTGTCGTGCCCGGTCTCGACGCGGATGACCTGCGACGGCAGGCAGAGGAGATCGCCGCGGTCAACGAGGAGCTCACTCCCTTCCGCGTGCTCAGAGGCACCGAGGTGGACATCCGCGCCGACGGCACGCTCGATCTTCCCGACGAGGTGCTCCAGGAGCTCGAGTGGGTGCAACTCAGCCTGCACGCAGGGCAGCGCCAGCAGCGCGACGAGCTGACGCACAAGGTCACGGAGGCTATGCGTCATCCCGCAGTGCGCGCGCTGAGCCATCCGAAGGGTCGGATCATCAACCACCGTCCTCCGAACGGTCTCGATCTCGAGCGGACCTTCGAGGTCGCGCTCGAGACGGGCGTCGCGCTCGAGACGAACGGGCTACCGGACCGCCTCGACCTCTCCGGGCCGGAGATCCGGCTCGCGCTCGAGGCCGGCGTTCCGATCGTCGTGTCGACCGATGCGCATTCCGTGCGCGGGCTCGGCAATATGCAGCTCGCGGTGCACACGGCGCGCCGCGGCTGGGCGACTGCGGCGGACGTCGTCAACACGCGGCCGCTCGACGAGGTGCTCGCCAGACGGCGCTGACTATTTGTTACAGAACTCGGGGCCGCGGATCGGGCGGACGGTTCCGCCGTACAGGCGCACGGCTCCGCGAACGTCGTCCGCGCGCAACAGACGGCAGATCCACTGTCCCGCCGGAGCGGCATCGCAGTACTGAGGATGGTGGTCGATGAGATAGGTGTTCATCGTCGCGCAGACCCGGTCCTCGTGGTCGAGGCCCAGCACATGTCCCAGCTCGTGCGCGACCACGAGTGCCATCGTGTAGCGGTCCTGGCCGTTCTGAATTCCGA